>Ga0307470_10000409_pt1 | contig 22277 bp, 5 predicted proteins | sample atmos_gasesAM3C__FD_204565 | JGI IMG/M metagenome (GOLD analysis project Ga0307470, IMG submission 204565) | Hardwood forest soil microbial communities from Morgan-Monroe State Forest, Indiana, United States - atmos_gasesAM3C_05 | ecosystem: Environmental > Terrestrial > Soil > Temperate forest... | reverse complement strand
CGCCGCGAAACGACGGGACGGGCGGCCGCGGCCGGTCGGTGACGAGATCGAGGCCGGGGAGGCCGGCGAGCCGCGCGCGCCAGTAGGCGCGCTGCCGCTCGCCCAGCGGCCCGGCGAGCACCCGGCGCTGCCAGTCGGCGTGCTCCGAGTAGGTGACGGGGAGCGGCGCCAGCGGCGAGGGCCGCCCGAGGGCGAAAGCGCCGTAGAGCTCGGCCAGCTCGCGGAAGAGGATGCCCATCGACCAGCCGTCGAAGGCCAGGTGATGGGGGACGAGGAGGAGCAGGTGGTCGGCCGGCCCGAGGCGGACGAGGAGGGTGCGCAGCAGGGGGCCGCGGGTGAGGTCGAACGGCCGCTCGGCGGCGCGCCGCAGGAGGTCCCGCGCCGCGGCCTCGCGGCGCTCGCCCCGGAGGTCGGCGAGGTCGACGCGCGGCAGGGCGAGGGGCGCGGCCGGCGCCAGGCGCCGCATGGGCTCCCCCCCGGCGGCGAAGAAGGTCGTGCGCAGCGGCTCGTGGCGGGCGGCGATGGCGGCGAGCGCGCGCTCGAGGACCGGCGCCGCGAGGTCGCCCCGCAGGCGCACGGCGTGGGGGACGTTGAGGAAGAACCCGTCGGGGGCGAGCTGCTGGAGGAACCACAGCCGGCGCTGGGTGAGCGAGGCCGGCTGGACCGCGGGCGGCGGCGACGCCGCGGGAGCGAGCGGCGGCAGCGATGGGAGCGAAGGGAGCGCCGGCCCCTCCATGCCGCGCTCGATGCGGGCGGCGAGCCCGGCGACGGTCGGCTCCTCGAAGAGGGCGCGCAGCGACAGCTCCACCCCGAGGAGGTGGCGCACGCGGGCGATCAGGCGGGTGCCGAGGAGCGAGTGCCCGCCGAGCTCGAAGAAGCTGTCGTGGATCCCCACCCGCTCGCGCCCCAGGAGGTCGGCCCAGATCCCCGCCAGCAGCTCGACGACGGGGTTGCGGGCCGCGTCCGCACCGCGCCCGCCGCCGTCGGCGTCCGCGATCCCCGCCGCCAGGCGCGCCAGGGCGGCGCGATCGACCTTGCCGTTGGCGGTGAGCGGCAGCCGATCGACGACGAGGACGCGCGACGGCACCATCGCCTCCGGCAGCCGGGCGGCGAGCCATTCCCGCAGAGCGTGCGGGTCCGCCGCGCCGGGGTCGGCGGCCACCGCGAAGGCGACGAGGCGCTTGCCCTCCGCCCCCTCGCCCTCGACCGCGGCGGCACACTGTCGCACCCGCGGGTGGCGGGCGAGCACCCCCTCGACCTCCCCCGGCTCGATCCGCTGGCCGGCGATCTTGACCTGCGCGTCGGTCCGCCCGAGGAAGTCCAGCCGGCCGTCGGGCAGCCGGCGCACGCGGTCGCCGGTGCGGTAGAGGCGCTCGCCGGGCGCCGCGGAGAAGGGATCGGGCACGAAGCGCTCGGCGGTCAGCTCGGGGCGGTCGAGGTAGCCGCGCGCCAGGCCGTCGCCGCCGATCGCGAGCTCGCCGGGCACGCCGATGGGAACCGCTTCGAGGCGGTGGTCGAGGAGGTGGGCGCGGGCGTTCGCGATCGGCCGGCCGATCGCCACCGCCGCCCCCACGGTCGCGGCGTCGGCGATCCGCTCGCAGCAGGTGAAGGTCGTGCCCTCGGTGGGGCCGTAGCCGTTGACGAGGACCGTGTGCGGGAGGCGGTCGAGGGCCGCGCGCACCCGCGGCGGCGACAGCGCGTCGCCGCCGGCGAGGAGCTGGGCGAGCGGGCCGAGCGCCGCCAGCTCCTCGTCGACCATCTGATGGAAGAGGCCGGCGGTGAGCCAGAGGGTGGTGACGCCGTGGTCGCGGATCGCTGCCGCCAGCTCGGCGAGCGTGACGCGGCCGGGGGGCGCCAGGGCGAGCCGGCCGCCGTGGAGGAGCGGCCCCCAGATCTCGAGCGTCGCGGCGTCGAACGAGGGGGGAGCGAGCTGGAGGAAGACCTGCTCCGGGCCGAAGGCGGCGTAGCTCGCCCCCTCGACCAGCCGGATGACGTTCCTGTGGGTGACTGCGACGCCCTTGGGGACGCCGGTCGAGCCCGAGGTGTACATCACGTAGGCGAGGTTGTCGGCGCTGACTGCGCCCACGGGGGCGCGGCGCGGTGCACCTGGCTCCTCCTCTGCCGGTGCGTCGAGATCGAGGGTGGGGAGGCCGGTCGCCCCCAGCCGCGCGGCGAAGCCGCGATGGGCGACGATGGCGCCGGCTCGCGAATCCCGCAGCAGGAAGCCGAGACGCTCCGCCGGATGGGTGGGATCGACCGGCACGTAGGCGCCGCCGGCCTTGAGCGTCGCCAGGGTGGCGACCACGAGGTCGGCGGAGCGGTCGAGGAGCAGGGCGACCCGCGTCTCCGGCCCGACGCCGAGGGCCCCCAGGCGGAGCGCCAGGGCGCTCGAGCGGCGGTCGAGCTCGCCGTAGCTCATCTCCTCGCCCGGCTCCGGGCCGGCGAGCGCCGTCGCTCCCGGCGCCCGCGCCGCCTGGAGGGCGAAGCGCCCGGCGAGGGTCGCCCCGCGCGGGAAGGCGGCGGCGGTGTCGTTCCACTCCCGCAGGAGCTGGTGGGCGGCGGCCTCGCCCAGCAGGTCGAGCTCGCCGACCGCCCGCTCGGGATGGGCGATGGCGTCGGCGAGGAGATGGCCGAAGGCGCCGGCGAGGCGCCCGACCGTCGACCGGTCGAAGAGGTCGGTGCGGTATTCCCAAGCGCCGGCGAAGCCGGCGCGTTCCGATGAGACTCCGGCGAAGCCGGCGCTCTCGGCGGATCCGTCCCCGCCCTCGGTCAGGGCGAGCGCGAGGTCGAACTTGGCCGTCCCGGTGTGCACCTCGCGCGCGGTACCGGCCAGGCGGACGGCGCCGGCGGCGCCGGGCACCGTGAGGGGCGGCAGCGGCCGGTTGAGCGAGAGGGCGACGCGGAAGAGCGGGTTGCCGTCGAGGCGGCGCTCGGGGCGGAGCTCGGCGACCAGCTTCTCGAAGGGCAGGTCCTGGTGGGCGTAGGCGCCGAGGGCCGTCTCGCGGACGCGGGCGAGGAGCGCGGCGAAGGTCGGCTCGCCGGCGAGGTCGGCGACCAGCACCACGCTGTTGACGAAGAAGCCGATCAGCCCCTCGGTCTCGCGGTGGGTGCGGTTGGCGATCGGCGCGCCGACGGCGATGCGGTCGCGGTCGCCCTGGCTCGAGGTCACCCGCGAAGTCACCCGGTGGAGGAGCGCCGCGAAGGCGGCGAGGAGGGTCATGAACGGGGTGGCCCCGGCGCCGCGGCCGAGCGCGACGGCGGCGCTCGCGGCGGGCGGCGGGATCGCCGCCGGGAGCTCGGCGCCGGGGAGCTCGCCCTGAGCCTCGTGGGGCGGCCGCGGGCGGTCGCCCGGCAGCTCGAGGACGAGGTCGCCCGCGAGCTGCCCCCGCCAGTAGGCGAGCTGGCGCTCGAGCACCTCGCCGGAGAGCCAGCGGCGCTGCCAGACCGCGTAGTCGGCGTACTGCACCGCGAGCGGCGCGAGGGCGGGGAGGTCGCCCGCGGCGAAGGCGCCGTAGAGCGCCTGGAGCTCGCAGAGGAGCACCTCGACCGACCAGCCGTCGGCGACGATGTGGTGGAACGAGAGGAGGGCGCGGTGGTCGCCGGGGGCGCGGCGGAGGAGCGCCGAGCGCAGGAGCGGCCCGGTGGCGAGGTCGAACCGCCGCCGCGCCTCGACCGCGGTCCAGCGCTCGGCCTCGGCGTCGCGGAGGGCCGCGGGGAGCCCGGCGAGGTCGATCAGCGCGGTGTCGGGGAACGGCGATTCCGGTGGATCGATCACCTGGACCGCCGCGATCTCGGGGCCGTCCGCGGGGTGGCCGGTGCCGTGGCGCACGGCGCGGAAGCGAGTGCGCAGGGCCTCGTGGCGACGCCGCACGGCGGCCACCGCCGCGCCCCAGGCGCCGGCGTCGAGACCGCTCCCGGTCGCGCGGAGGTCGATGGCGAAAGGGAGATTGTAGGTGACGGCTCCCGGGTGGAGCTGGTCGAGCAGCCAGAGCCGCTCCTGGGCGAAGGAGAGCGGCGGATCGCCGTCACGGGACGCCGCGGCGATCGGCGGCGCCGCCGGTCCGGCGGCGAGCTCGCGCTCGATGCGCGCGGCGAGCCCGGCCGGCGTCGGCGACTCGAAGAGCGCCGCCACCGGCAGCTCGATGCGCAGCGCATCGCGCAGGCGCGAGAGCGCCTGGGTGGCGAGGAGCGAATGGCCGCCGGCGGCGAAGAAGTCGTCGTGCACGCCGGCTCGCGGGCGGCCGAGGAGCTCGGCCCAGATCGCCGTCAGCCGCTCCTCGAGCGGCGTCCGCGGCGCCGTGTAGGGCGCGGTCTCGCGGGCGGCGCGCGGCCATGGCACCGCCGGAGCGGCCGGCAGGGCGCGGCGGTCGACCTTGCCGTGCGGGCCGAGCGGCAGCGCCGCGACGGCGGTCCATTCCGCCGGCACCATGTAGGCGGGCAGGCGCGCGCGCAGGTGCTCGGCGAGGTCGGCGGCGGTCGCTCCCGTGGCCGCGCCGGGGGTGAGGACCAGGTAGGCGGCGAGCCGGCCCCCCGCGTCGCCCCCGGCGAGGACGACCGCTGCCTCGCGGACCGCAGGATGGCTGGCGAGCGCCGCCTCGACCTCCCCCGGCTCGACGCGGAAGCCGCGCACCTTGACCTGGCCGTCCGTCCGCCCGAGGAACTCGAGGCTCCCGTCGGGCAGCCACCGCGCCAGGTCGCCGGTCCGGTAAAAGCGCCGGCCTGCACCGGCGGGAATGAATCGCTCGGCGGTCAGCTCGGGCCGCCCGAGATAACCGCGGGCGACCCCCGGCCCGCCCAGGCAGACCTCGCCGGGGACGCCCACCGGCACCGCGCCCCCGTGCGGGTCACAGAGCCGCAGGTGGACGCCGGCGAGCGGCCGGCCGAGGAGCCGCCGCTCGGCGGGGACGGCGAGGCCGGGCTCGCCGGCGGCGGCGAGGATCGTCCCCTCGGTCGGGCCGTAGAGGATCGTCACCCGCGCCGACGGGAAGGCGGCGGCGAGCTCGGCGGCCAGGCCGCCGGGCACGGCGTCGCCGCCGACGAAGACCCGCCGCGGGCCGGCTCCGGCGAGAGGCCCCCGCCGCCGCGCCGCCGCCGCCACCTGGCGGGCGAGCGCCGGCACGGCGTGGAGATGGGTCATGCCGGGGAGCGCGGCGGCGAGGGCCTCGACGTCGAGCGTCGGCTGGAGGTCGAAGAGCACCGCGGCGCCGCCGGCGAGGATCGGCGCCAGCAGCTCGAAGAGGAAGATGTCGAAGGAGGACGGCGCCAGGCAGGGCATGCGGCAGGCGGCACTGTCCCCATGGCCCGCGGAGCCGAACCACGGGGCCACCGCGCGCAGGGTCTGCGCGAGGCTCCGGTGCTCGACCATCACGCCCTTCGGGGCGCCCGTCGTTCCCGAGGTGTAGAGGAGGTAGGCGAGGGCGCCGGCGACCGGCTCCGCGAGCTCCGGGCCGGCATCGGCGTCGCCCTCGACGTCGGCGGTCGCCAGGTCGGGGATCCCGAGGGCGGCGAGACGGGCGGCGGCGCTCCCCCCGGTCACCACGATCCGTGCGCCGCCGCCGACCCCGTCGCCGATCAGGAAGGCGAGCCGGGCGTCCGGCAGGCCGGGATCGAGCGGCACGTAGGCGCCGCCTGCCCGCCAGATACCGAGGATGGCGACGGCGAGGGCCGGCGAGCGCTCGAGGAGGATCCCCACCCGCGTCTCGGCTCCCACGCCGCGGGCGCGGAGGCGCCGGGCGAGCGCGGCTGCCCGGCGGTCGAGCTCGGCGAAGGTCAACACCCCGGCGAGGCCGGCGGCCGTGGCATCCCAGCGCGCCACCGCCGACGCTGCCGGCACCTGAGCCGCCCGCGCGGCGAAGCGCGCGAGCACCTCGGCGGGCTCCCCGACGCACGCGGTGTCGTTCCACTCGGCGAGGAGCTGGTGGCGCTCGGCCGGTCCCAGGAGGGGCAGGTCGGCGAGCGGGCAGGCCGGCGCGGCGACGGCGCCGGCGAGGAGCTCCCGCCACGCGGCGAGGAGGCGCGCGCCGGTCGTGGGATCGAAGAGGTCGGTCGCCAGCTCAAGCCCCGCGATCAGATCGCCGTCCTCCGCCGGCTCGGCGGCGAGGGCGAGGTCGACCCGTGACGCGCCGAGGTCGAACTCCACGAAGCGGCTCTCGAGGTCGCCGAAGCGGGGCGGGTCGGTCGCCTCGACGTGGTAGGCGAAGAGGACCTGGAAGATCGGGTTGTGGGAGAGCGAGGAGCCCGCCCTCATCTCCTCGACCAGCTTCTCGATCGGCAGGTGCTCGCGCGCGTAGGCGGCGAGCGTCGCCTGGCGCACCCGCGCGAGGAGGCCGCTGAACGCCTCCTCTGGCCGCAGCGGCGGCGCGATCACCACCGTGTTGACGAAGAGGCCGACGAGCCCCTCGAGCTCGGTGCGGGCGCGACCCGCGGTGGGCAGCCCGATGGGGACCGCCGCGGCTCCCGACCAGCGATGGAGGAGCGCGGCGAAGCCGGCGAGGAGCGTCATGAAGAGCGTCGCCCCGCTGCCGCGGCCGAGGCGGCCGAGGCGCGCCGCGAGGTCGGCCGGCAGGTACTCCAGGCGCCGCCGGCCGCGGAAGCTCTGCACCGCCGGCCGCGGCCGGTCGGCCGGCAGCTCGAGGACGGGGGGGACGCCGGCGAGCGCGGCGCGGAAGTGGGCGAGCGGCTCGGCGAGGACCTCCGGGGTCAGCCAGGCGCGCTGCCAGGCGGCGAAGTCGCCGTACTGGAGCTCGAGGTCGGGGAGCGGCGAGGGGCGGCCGGCGGCGAAGGCGCTGTAGAGCCGCGCCAGGTCGTCGAGGAGGATGGCGAGCGACCAGCCGTCGGCGACGATGTGGTGGACGGCGGCGAGCGCGACCACCTGCCGCGGCAGCACGGCGATGACCGCGGCGCGCAGCAGCGGCCCGCCGACGAGGTCGAACGGCCGTCGCGCCTCCTCGTCGATCAGGCGGTCAATCTCGCGATTCCGCGCGGACGCGGGGAGGCCGCGGACGTCGATCTCGGGGACGTCGATGGTCCCCTCGGCCGGATCGATCCGCTGGACGACGCCGTCGGCGGTCTCGGCGAAGGTGGTGCGCAGCGCCTCGTGGCGGCGGCGCACCGCGGCGAGCGCCCGCGCCCACGCCGCGCGGTCGAAGCCGCCGTTGAGCTCGACCGCCACCGGGATGTTGTAGGCGGGGCTGCCCGGCACCAGCCGGTCGATGAACCACAGCCGCTCCTGGGCGAAGGAGAGCGGCAGCTCGGTCGTCTCGACGGTCGGCATCTGGCTCCGAGGACGCCTCAGCGGGCGGCCAGCGCCTCCCGGCCGGCGCGCCGCCGCAGCTCGTCGAGGTGGGTCAGGCTGTCCATCACCGCGGGGACGTCGACGCCGAAGTCGAGCAGGCAGCAGGCCTCGTCGACGCCGATCTCCGCCATCCGCCGCACCATCGAGAGGCAGCTCTCGGGCGTGCCGAGGAGCGAGCCGCTGGCGAAGTAGCGCTCGAACTCCATCTCCAGCAGGTCCTCGAGGTCCTCCTTGGAGAAGCTCGCCTCGTCGAAGCTCTGGTGGAGGCTCTTGGCGAGCGAGGTCAGCAGCTCGGTGTGCGAGCGCAGGTAGCTGCAGAAGGGCCGGCGCACCTTGTCCTTGACGGCGCCGAGGTCGTCGCCGACGAAGGTGTGGAGCATCACCGCGACCTGCCCCTTCGCCGGGTCGTGGCCGTGGTCGGCGAGGCTCTTCCGGTAGACGGCGATGCGGTCGGCGAGGGCGTCGAGGGTGAGGCCGATCAGCGAGGTGAGGACGTTGGCGCCGATCGCGCCGGTCAGCTCGAAGGTGCTCGGGCTGTTCGAGCAGGTCACCCAGATGGGGAGCTCCCGCTGCACCGGCTTGGGGAAGATCTCCACTTCGATCTCGTTGCCGGCGCCGCCCAGGACCCGCACCGGCTCGCCGCGCCAGAGGCGGCGCAGGGTCTCGATCTTCTCGAACATGAGGTCGCGGCGGCCGGCGTAGGCGTCGGGGGCGAAGGTGAAGTCGTTGGGATGGAAGCCGGAGGCGAAGGAGATGCCGGCGCGGCCGCGCGACAGGTTGTCGACCACCGACCACTCCTCGGCGACGCGGATGGGGTTGTGCAGCGGCAGCACGACGCTCCCGGCGCGGATCGACAGCCGCTCGGTGACCATGGCGATCCCCGCCGACAGCACCGACGGGTTGGGGTAGAGGCCGCCGAAGCTGTGGAAGTGGCGCTCCGGCGTCCAGATCGCCGCGAAGCCGTGGCGGTCGGCGAACTTCGCCCCCTCGATGATGAGCTGGTACTTGTAGTCGGGGAACATCGACTCGTCGCCGGAGAAGAAGAAGAGGCTGAACTTCATCCCTGAGCCATCGCCCGAGCCGTCGCCGTCGCCGCCGGCCGCGAAGGCGGGCGGGCGGAGCGTCGCGAGCGCCCGGTCGATGGTCGGCGGCTCGACCATGGCGGGCAGGGGCTCGGCCGCGGCCGGCGGGGCGGCGTCCTCCACCTCCTGGAGGATGCGCGCCTTCGCCTCCAGCGCCTCGAGGCCGGGCTGGCGCTCGGCGACGATCGCCGCGAGCTCGGCGACCGTCGGCTTTTCGAAGAACGAGCGCACGGTCAGCTTGACCCCGAAGACCGACTGGATGCGCGAGATGGCCTGGAGAGCGATCAAGGAGTTGCCGTTCAGGCGGAAGAAGTTGTCCTCGGCGCCGACCCGCTCGACTCCGAGGAGGGTCCCCCACATGTCGGCGAGGATCTCCTCGATCTCGTTACGGGGCGCGACATAGGTGATGGCACCGCCGGCGGTGGCGTAGCGGGCGGCGACGTACGAGGCGCCAGGATCGGCGGCCGCCGGAGCTTCTGGAGCTGCCGCGGCGCTGGGAGCCGCGGTAGGAGCCGGCGCGGTGCTGGAAGCCGCCGGGGCGGGCGCCGCCGCCGGCGGCGGGGTCGCCGCGGGGACGCCGGCGCTCTGGCCGGTGGCGTCGATGAAGTAGCTCTGGCGCTCGAACGGGTAGGTGGGCAACGGGATCCGCCGCCGGCGGCCGTGGGCGGCGTGGAGCGCCTTCCAGTCGACCTCGACGCCGGCCGTCCACAGGCTGCCCAGGGCCTGGAGGACGCTCCAGGCGTCGTCGCGCGGGTGCTTGGGGTGGGGCCAGGAGGCGAGGACGGCGTGCGCCGCCGTCTTCGCCGGGTGCTGCCGCACGGCGCCGGAGAGCGCCTGGGCCGGCCCCACCTCGAGGAGGATGGCCGGCTTGGCGAGAAGGGTCGCCAGGCCGTCGCCCAGGCGCACCGTGTCGCGGAGCTGGCGCACCCAGTAGGCGGGGTCGGTCGCCTCGCTGGGGCTCAGGAAGCGCCCGGTCACCCCGGAGACCAGGGGGATGCGCGGAGCCTTGAGGGCGAGCTTCCTCACCTCCGCCGCGAAGGGCTCGAGGATAGGGTCCATCATCGCCGAGTGGAAGGCGTGGGAGGTGTGGAGCTTGCCGGTCTCGATGCCGCGCTCGGCGAGGGCGGCCATCAGCCTCTCGGCGGCCTCGACCGGGCCGGCGACGATCGACATCTGCGGGCCGTGGACGGCGGAGAGCGCGAGCCCGGGCGGCAGGAGCGGCGTGAGCTCCTCCTCCGCCATCGGCACCGCCACCATGTCGCCCTCGGGGAGCGCTCCCATCAGGCGGCCGCGCGCCGCCACCAGGGCGACGGCGTCCTCGACGGCGAAGACGCCGGCGAGGCAGGCGGCGGTGAGCTCGCCCAGGCTGTTGCCGATCAGGCCGCGCGGCTGGACGCCCCAGCTCTGCCACAGCCGGGCGAGCGCCAGCTCGACGGCGAAGAGGGCCGGCTGGGCGATCTCCGTGCGGTTGAGGCGCTCGGCCAGCTCGGGGTCGCCGGGCTCGGCGAGGACCAGGTCGCGGAGGTCGAATCCCAGGTGCGGCGCGAAGAGCTCGGCCAGGCGGTCGAGCTCGCGGCGGAAGACCGGCTCGGCGCGGGAGGTGTCGCGCCCCATCGCCGGGTGCTGCGCCCCCTGGCCCGGGAAGAGGAAGTAGACCGGCCGCTCGCGCCCGTCGTAGACGCCGGCGGCGCTGCGGGTGGGATCGCCGCCGGCGAAGGCCGCGAGCGCGTCCTCGGCGCTCGTGCAGGCGACCGCGCGGCGGTGCTCGAAGACCCGCCGGCCGAGCTGCAGGGTGTAGGCGGTGTCGGCGAGCCCGGCGAGCCCCGTGGGGTCGGTCCGCGGGCGGGAAGCGAGGAAGTCTGCGAGCTGGGCGCCGGCGGCGTCGAGGGCGGCGGCGCTCCGCGCCGAGAGGACGAGGAGCTGCCAGGGGGCCGCCGGCGCGGGCGCGGCGGGCGCCGGCGCCTCCTCCAGCACCACGTGGGCGTTGGTGCCGCCGAAGCCGAACGAGGAGACGCCCGCCCGCCGCGGCCCCTCGGGCCAGGGGGTGAGGGCGGTCGCCACGTAGAAGGGGCTCGCGGCGAAGTCGATCTGCGGGTTGGCGGTCTCGAAGTGGAGCGAGGAGGGGATCTCGGCGTTCTCGACCGCCAGTACGGCCTTGATGAGGCCGGCGATCCCCGAGGCCACCTCGAGGTGGCCGAAGTTGGTCTTGACCGAGCCTAAGGCGCAGAAGCCGCGCCGCTCGGTCGAGCGCCGGAAGGCCTGGGTCAAGGCCGCCACCTCGACCGGATCGCCGAGCGCCGTCGCGGTGCCGTGCGCCTCGACGAAGCCGATCGAATCGGCGGCGAGCCCGGCGTTGCCCAGCGCCTCGGCGATGACGTCGGCCTGGCCGCTGACGCTGGGGGCGGTGAAGCCGGCCTTGGAGGCGCCGTCGTTGTTGACCGCCGTCCCCTTGATCACCGCGTGGACGGTGTCGCCGTCGGCCTGGGCGTCCTCCAGGCGCTTGAGCACGACGATCCCCAGGCCGCAGCCGAAGACGGTGCCGGCGGCGCGGGCGTCGAAGGTGCGCGAGCGGCCGTCGGGCGAGAGGATGCCGCCCTCCTGGTAGAGGTAGCCGTTGACCATCGGCAGGGTGACCGACACCGCGCCGGCGAGCGCCAGGTCGGACTCCTCGGCGAGCAGGCTCTGGCAGGCCATGTGGACGGCGACGAGCGAGGTCGAGCAGGCGGTCTGCACGGTGACCGCCGGGCCGCGCAGGTCGAGCTTGTAGGCGATCCGCGACGCCAGCGAGTCCTTGTCGTTGCCCACCGCCAGCATGGTGGTGTCGATGCCGAGCGCCTGCAGGCGGTCCTTCAGGGGCGAGAGGGCCATCAGATAGCTGCTGAGCGTCATGCCGCCCCACACCCCCACCGCGCCGGGGAGCCGTGCCGGGTCGTAGCCGGCGTGCTCGAGCGCGGTCCAGGCGCACTCGAGGAAGAGCCGCTGCTGCGGGTCCATGACCTCGGCCTCGCGCGGCGCGTAGCCGAAGAAGCCGGCGTCGAAGCGGTCGACGGCGTCGAGGACGGCGTGGGCCTTGACGTAGCCGGGCTGGCGGTAGAGCGCCTCCGGCACGCCGGCGGCGGCGAGCTCGGCGTCGCTGAAGAACGACACCGAGTCGATCCCCTCGCGCAGGTTCTGCCAGAAGCGCTCGGGCCCGTCGGCGCCGGGGAAACGGCAGGCGAGGCCGATGACGGCGATGTCGGGTGGCGGGGTGGCGGCGGGGTCCTCGGCGCTCATGCTTCGATCCTCCTCGCGCTGGCGCGGCGGGCGCGGCGTCGCTCGCCGCGGCTGGCTCCCTGCGCTCCCTGGTCCGGGAGGGCGGCGTCGGTGCCGGCCTCGCCCTGGGCCACGCCGATGAAACGGGCAATGGCGGCGACCGTCGGGGTCTCGTAGAGGCTGAAGGCGCGGCCGCCCAGGCTCCACCGCTCCTGGAGGGCGTGCGCCACCTGGAGGCCGGTGAGCGAGTCGCCCCCCAGCTCCAGGAAGTTGTCGTCGACGCCGATCTGCTCGATGCCGAGAGCGCGGCGCCAGATGGCGGCGACGGCGAGCTCGACCTCGTCGCGCGGGGCGACATACGGGTTGACGAGCCGCGGCCGGTCGTGGATGCCGGGCGCGGCGGGGTCGTCGGGAGCCGTCGCCGGCTCGAGCGCCGCCGGCTCGTCCGCTGTGGCCGCCGCGGTTGACGCGGCGACGGACAAGGCGGCCGGCGGCCCGAGAGCCACCTCGGGCGTGCCGCACGAGAGCGCGGCGGCGAGGACGGCCGCGAGCCGGCGCGGGTCCGCGGTCGCTCGCCCCGTCGGCCAGCCGACGGCCACGGCCCGCTCGCGCGCGCCGTCGCCCGCCGCGAGCGCAGCCATCGCCGCGTGGGCGGGCGCGAGCGCGGCGTCCGAGCAGAGGGCGAGGAAGCGCGGCGGCGAGTCTTCGAACACGGCCAGGAAGGCTTGGGCGCCGGCGAGGGCTGCCGATCCGGGAACGGCCGCGGAGGCAGTCCCCGGTGCGACGTAGAAGGCGCCGTCGAGGCCGCCCAGGCGGCGGCGCGCCGCGGCGACCGCCTGGGCGAGGGTGGCGGGGTCCGCGGGATCGGCCGGGAAGAAGAGCTCGCCGTCGCTCGCGGGCCGGCGCGCCAGGACGAGGGCGTTGCCGGCGGCGGTGGCGTTGCCCTCGGGGTAGGTCGCGGCCTTCTCGAAGCCGGCATCGGCAAGGGCGCGGCGCCAGGCCTCCGAGGCGAGGAGGGGCGAGTCGGTCCGCAGCTCGGGGTCGGCGAAGCTCCACCAGCCGTCGGTCAGGCCCCACACGAGGTCGTTCCAGCGCGTCCGGCGGACGGTCTCGACGAGGGCGAGAAGGCCGCCCGGAGCGAGGAGGGTCCGCAGATGGCCGAGCGTCTCGACGACCCGCGGCGTCGCGTGGACGACGTTGGCGGCGACCACGGCGTCGAAGGTGCCGGGAACGTAGCCCTGGGCGGCCGGGTCGCGGCTCGCGTCGAGCATGCCGAAGCGCATGGCGCGCCGGCCGTCCGCCGCCGCGCGCTCGGCGGCGAGGACGAACGAGCGGCCGACGTCGGTGAAGACGTACTTGAGCTCGACGCCGGGGAGGCCGGCGAGGGCGGAAAAAAGATTCCGGGTGAGGAGCCCTTGGCCGGCCCCGACCTCGAGGACGCGGAAGGGGCGCCCGGCCCGGCCGGCGGCGCCGGCTGCCGTCGCCAGCGCCTCCGCCAGCAGCTCGGTGGGGAGATCGCCCGCCGCGGCAGGAGGCGCGGAAAATCGGCTGGCACCTCCCTCGGTACCCCCTGCGGAATCGGCTGGTACCCCCGGCGGCGGCGCCTCCGGCGGCGGGGGAAACTCGGGCGGTGGAAAATCGGCTGGCACCTTGGAAAAGAGGCTGGCACTCCCCTCGGGCCACCCTTCGGGGTAGAGCACGGCGAGGCCCTCGAGCTCGCCGGCGAGCACCTGGGGGAGGGCGCCGGCGGCGCGGTCGAGGAGGCGACAGAGACCGGCGAGCTCGGGCGAGCGGGACTCGATCTCCCGTCTCGAGACGTCGGGGTCAGATCCGGCAACGCCGCTCTGGAAGCGGACGACGCCGTCCCGCCGCGCGATCGTCCCGTCCTCCTCCAGGATCGCGAGGAGCCTTGAGAAGAGGCGCTCGCGGCCGGGAGCGAGCGCGATCCGCCGCCGCAGCTCGGCCTCGGCGATCTCCTCCCCGGCGACGGCGCCCGCGGACGCCAGGGCGGCCAGGGCGTACTGCCCGCAGAGCGGGTCGAGGATCTCGGCGCCGGCGGTCCCCGGCGGCGGGGCGAGGGCGGCCGCGAGCTCGGCCGAGCGGGAGGCGAGCCGGCGCGGGTCGAGCTCGAAGTCGGGAGCTCTTCTCCAGCCGTCCACCGCGCCGATCCGGGCGACAGGGGCCGGGAGAGCGCCCAGGAGCTCTGCCGCGGTCGCGCCGACGAGATCGCCGGCCACCAGATAGCCTCGGCCGGGCCGGAGCGTCGCCTCCGCGCCCAGGGCCGCCTGCTCCCAGGCCTCCACCCACCGCTGCGGGCCGCGCAGTGCGACGGTCCTCTCCTTTCCCCCGGCGGTCAGCTCGGCGGCGAGCCGCTCGGCCAGCCGCCGCGTCTCGCCGGAAGATCGGGAACCTGAGGCCGGCGGAAGATCGATCAGCCGGCAGGGCCGAACGGCGGCGAGCGCGCGGCAGAAGCTGGCAAGCGCCGCCCGCTCGGGCACGGGCGGCGGCCCAACCGGCTCGACGGCGCCCGCGGTCACGAGATCGACGGCGGCCAGACCGCCGCGCCGGCCCAGGGCGCCTGCCAGATGACCGAGGCTCGCGAGCCCAGCATCCCCGTCCACGAGGCTCCAGAGATGGACCACGCGCAACGTCTGCTCCGGCTCGGCGGCCACCGCCAGGAGCTCGTCGTAGTCCGCCGCGCTCGACGGGTTGACGAGGAAGGCGCGCTCGCTCACTCGGGAGAAGGTGCTGCCGGCGAGGGCGGCCGTGGGGACGATCGGCGCGCGGCGGTCGCCGGCAAGCCGCGCCAGGAGCTGAGCACCGAGCTCGGAGCCGTCGGCGAGGACGAGCCACGCCTCGCCGTCGTGGCCCCGTCCGCGGAGAGCGGATGCAGGAGCGAGCGCCTGGCGCCAGAGCGGCACCCAGACCCCGGAGCCATCGCCCGCCTCGGTCTTTTCCTCACCTGGAGCTTTTTCTTTTTTCTTTTCCTTTTCTTGTCCGGGCGCCGAGATCCAATACCGCCGCCGCTCGAACGGATACGTCGGCAGCGGCACCCGCCGCCCCCGCCCCGGAGCCACCGCGGCCCAGTCGACCTCGACCCCGGCGAGCCAGAGCCGGCCGAGCGCGCCGAGCAGGTGCGCGTGCGCCGACCCTGCCTCGCCGCCCTCTTTCCCCTCCGGCAGCGAGCCGACCACGGTCCGGCCGGCGCCGGCCCGGCGCGCCAGGAAGGTGAGCCCACCCGCGGGCCCTACCTCCAACAGCACCCGCGGCTCCGCCGCGAGCTCGGCGAGCCCGGCGGCGAAGCGCACCGGCAGCCGCATCTGCTCGCCCCAGTACGCCGGGTCGGTCGCCTGCTCGGCCGTCGCCCAGGTGCCGGTCAGGCTCGATAGAAAGGGGATGCCAGGCGGCGCGAGCCGCGCCCGCGCGACCGCCGCCATCCAGGGCTCCCGCACCGGCTCGACGTCCCTCGAATGGAAGGCCCGGCAGACGTCGAGGCCCCGCGCCCGCACGCCCCGCGCCGCCAGCCGCTCGGCGAGCCGCGCGATCGCCGCCGGCGGCCCCGAGGCGACCGTGCGATCCGCGCCGTTGACCGCCGCCAGCGCCAATCCCCCCTCCTCCAGGAGAGGCAGCAGCTCCGCCTCGGCGAGCGGCACGGCGAGCATCGTTCCCTCGGGCATCGCCGCCATCAGCCGGCCGCGCTCGGCGACCAGGGCGAGCGCCTCGTCGCGCGGCAGCACGCCGGCCAGGCAGGCGGCGGCGAGCTCGCCCAGGCTGTGGCCGAGGAGGGTCGCGGGGCGGATCCCCCAGGACTCCCACACCCGCGCCAGCGCCAGCTCGACGGCGACGAGCGCCGGCTGGGCGATCGCGGTGTCCGCCAGCCGCTCCCGCGCCTCCCCCTCGCCGCCCGCGGTGGGAACCAGCACCCGCCGCAGGTCGAAGCCCAGCTCCGGCGCGAGCGCCCGGCAACACGCGTCGATCTCGTCGCGGAAGACCTCCTCGGCGCCATAGAGCTCGGCCGCGACCGCCGCAATCCGCGCCCCCTGGCCCGGCAGCAGGAAAGCGACGCCAGGCGGATCGACCGGAGCCTCGACACCTTCTCCCGCGCCGCCGAGCGCTACGACCGCTGCCGCCGTGTCGCGGGCGACGATCGCGCGGCGGAATCCGAGCTGCTTCCGGCCGAGGCGCAGAGTGAGCGCCACGTCGGCCAGCGGGATCTCCGGCCGCGCGGCGAGGTGCGCCGCGAGCCGCGCGCTCGCCGCGGCGAGCGCCGCGCTCGTCCTGGCAGAGAGGACGACCAGCTCCGCGCGGCCGTCCCCTGGCAATGCCGGCGCCGCCTGGCGAGGCGGCGCCTCCTCGAGGACGACGTGGGCATTGGTGCCGCCGATGCCGAACGAGCTCACGCCGGCGCGCCGCGGCCGGCCGTCCCGGCTCTCCCAGGGCACCAGCTCGGCGTTGACGTAGAAGGGGCTCGCGTCGAGGTCGAGCTCCGGGTTGGGCCGCTCGAAGTGGAGCGTCGGCGGGATGGCGCGGTGCTCGAGCGCCAGGACGGCCTTCAAGAACCCGGCGACGCCGGCCGCGGCGTCGAGGTGGCCGAGATTGCCCTTGATCGACCCCAGGGCGCAAGCTTGCCGCGGCGCGCCGCGGAAGGCCCGCGCGAGGGCGCGGAGCTCGATGGGATCGCCGAGCGGCGTCGCCGTGCCGTGGGCCTCGACGAAGGAGACCTCTTCCGGTGCGACACCGGCGATGGCGAGCGCCATCGCCACCACCTCGGCCTGGCCGGCGACCGACGGCGCGGTGAAGCCGGCCTTCGCGGCGCCGTCGTTGTTGAGCGCCGCGCCGCGGACGACGGCGCGGATCGCGTCGCCGTCGGCGAGGGCGTCCTCGAGCCGCTTCAGGACCGCGATGCCGACGCCGTTGCCCGGCACCGTGCCGCGCGCGGCGGCGTCGAACGGGCGGCAGCGGCCGTCCGGCGAGAGGATGCCGCCCTCCTGGTAGAGGTAGCCGGCGCGCTGCGGCTCGCGCACCGCGACGCCGCCGGCGAGCGCCAGGTCGCACTGGTAATTGAGCAGGCTCTGGCAGGCGAGGACGACGGCGACGAGCGAGGTCGAGCAGGCGCTCTGCACGTCGAGGCTGGGGCCGGTCAGGCCGAGCTTGTAGGAGACGCGGGTGGTGAGGAAGTCCTTGTCGTTGCCGAGCATCGCCGCGGCGCCGGCGGCCTCGGCCTCGCCCGCCGGCAGGAGGTTCGCCAGCAGGTAGCTCGACAGGCTGGCGCCGGCGAAGATCCCGGTCCCCTGGCCGTAGCGCGCCGGGTCGTAGCCGGCGTCCTCGAGCGCCGCCCAGGCGCACTCGAGGAAGACGCGCTGCTGGGGGTCGAGCAGCTCGGCCTCGCGCGGGGTGGTCTGGAAGAGCGGCGCATCGAAGAGGTCGGCGCCGTCGAGGACGCCGGCGGCCGCCACGTGGCGGGGATCGGCGAGGAGGGCCGGCGCGACGCCTGCGGCCCGCAGCTCGGCGGCCGAGAAGCGCGCGATCGACTCGACGCCGCGGGCGAGGTTGTCCCACAGCTCGCCCAAGTCGGCGGCGCCGGGAAAGCGGCCGGCCATGCCGATGACGGCGATGCCGGGGGCGTCGGTCAGGCTCGGATCGGTCAGGCCATGCTCCACGGCGCCCGCGCGGGCGTCAATCCGTCCTGAGGGTGATCGCGGGCTCGATCCGCGCGGCGCGGCGAGCCGGCAGATAGCAGGCGAGGAGGGCGACGAGAGCGAGGACGATCGGCGCGCCGACGAAATAGACCGGATCGGTCGCGCTCACCTCGAAGAGCTGGCTCGCCATCACCCGCGAGAGGGCGAGGGCGGCGGCGAGGCCGAGGACGAGGCCGGCGGAGACCCACAGGAGACCCTGCCGGGTGACGGCGCTGAGCACGTGGCCGGGGAGCGCGCCGAGCGCCATGCGCACGCCGATCTCCTTGGTGCGCAGCGACACCGCATGGGCGACGACGCCGTAGATCCCCAGCAGGCAGAGGCCGAGGGCGGCCGCCGAGAAGCCGGAGAGGAGCCCGGTCGTCAGCCGCCGGCTGGCGAGGCTCCCGGCGATGATCCCTTCCATGGTCTGCAGGTCGGCGACCGGCTGCTCGGGGTCGAGCGCCAGCACCGCCCGGCGCACCTGGCGCGCCGCGGCGACCGGCGGCAGGCTGGTGCGCACCAGGAGCTGCATCGCGGTCGCCGGCGCGAGAGCCGGCCGCGACTGGTGGGTGGAGAGGAAGAACTCCGGCTCCTTGGGGGTGTCGAGGCCCATCTCCTGCATGTCGTCGACGACGCCGATCACCTCGGCGGGGAGGTGGTTGCGCCCCATCAGGATGTGCTTGCCGAGCGGGTTCTCGGCGCCGAAGTACTGGCGCGCCAAGGCGTTGTTGATCACGGCGGCGAGCGGCCCGGCGGGCGCCGCGTCGGCGGCGAAGTCGTGCCCCTTGACGAGGCGCGCCCCGAAGGTGCGGAAGGTGCCCGGCGCCACCATCAGCCGCCACACCAGCGGCTGCTTGTCGGCGGCCGGCAGCGGCCTGCCCTCGACGGCGAGGGCGACGTGCGCCGTGCCGAGGATCGGCAGGTAGTCCGCGAGACCGGCCGACTCGACGCCGGGGAGGGCGCGCGCGCGGTCGAGCGCCTGCTCGAAGAAGACCCGCTGGCGCTCGGCGTCGGCGTACTTCGAGGTCGGCAGCGAGATCGGCAGCACCAGGAGGTTCTTGGGCTCGAAGCCCAAGTCGACGCCGGAGAGCCGGCGGAAGCTCTGCACCAGGAGGCCGGCGCCGATGAGGAGGATCAAGGCGAGCGCCACCTCGGCGACGACGAAGGCGGCCTGGGTGCGGCTGCGCGCCCCGCCGGCGCCGCCGGTCGATCCCCGCCCCCCTTGGGAGAGCGCCGGCTTGGCGTCGGCGCGCACCGTCTGGAGGGCCGGCGCGAGCGAGAAGACGACGCCGGCGACGAGCGCCGTGACGAGGGTGAAGGCGAGGACTCGGCCGTCGACGCCGACCTCGGCCAGGCGCGGCAGGTCGGCGGGGTTGGCGGCGACCAGCAGGCGCAGCCCCCAGCTCGCGAGGAGGAGGCCGACGAGGCCGCCGGCGAGCGCCAGCACCGCCCCTTCGGCGAGGAGCTGGCGGACCACCGCGGCGCGGCTGGCGCCGATCGCCATGCGGATGGCGATCTCGCGGCGGCGGGCGAGCCCCTGGGCGAGGAGGAGGTTGCCGACGTCGGCGCAAGCGATCAGGAGGACGAAGCCGACGGCGCCGAGGAGGAGGAGCAGGGCGCCGCGCAGCGGGCCGATGAGCTGCTCGTTCATCGGCACCAGCTTGACGCGGAAGGAGGCGTCGCCGTTGCCGCGGTACTGCTCGGCGTAGTGGCCGGAGATCCGCTCGGCCTCGGCGCGGGCGCCGTCGAGCGAGGCCCCGGGCACCAGCCGCGCGGCGGCGGTGAGATAGCCGGAGCCCCCCTCGACCGCCGCCTCGGGGAGGAAGCCGATCTCGTTCGGCCGCGGCACCCACAGCTCGACCTGCGAGAAGGGGAAGCGCAGCACGTCGGGCATCACCCCGACCACGGTGTAGCTCTTGCCGTCGATGCGGAGCGCGCGGCCGAGGATGCCGCGGTCCCCGGCGTAACGCCGCCGCCACAGCCCGGCGGAGAGGAGGACCACGTTGGCGCCGCCCTTCCTGTCCTCGGCGGCGGTGAACCGGCGTCCGAGGACCGGCTCGATCCCCCAGACGTCGAAGAATCCTGAGGTGATCCGCATCCCGTCGAGGGAGAGCGGGTCGCCGCGCTCGGTCAGGTTCATCGGCTCCTCGGCGTAGCCGGTGACGGCGGCGAGGCCCTTGGCCTGCTCGCCCAGGGCGCGCAGCTTGGGGAACGACATCTCGGTCTGCGGCAGCCCCTGCTCGGGCGAGGTGGCCCAGACCGCCACGATGCGATCGGAGTCGGGGTAGGGGAGGGGTTTCAGCACCACCGCGTCGAGCAGGCTGAAGATCGCGGTGTTGGCGCCGATGCCGAGCGCCAGGGCGAGGAGCGCGATGAGGGTGAAGCCCGGTTGCCGCAGCAGCCTGCGGCAACCGAATCCGAGGTCTCTCCACAGCATCGCGATCACGCCGCCAGAGGTGCGAGGGGCCGCCGGATCATCGCTCGGGCTTCTGACACGGGACGCTGGCTCCAGTCGAGGCGGGACGGCCGGCCGATGGCGAGGGAAGCTATACAGGAGCGTCGGGGCCGGGTCAAGCCGCGCGTGCAGGGGGTGCAGGCCTGGCCGCCGGACCCTCTACGACGTTGAAGTGCAGCGGTGTGTCCCGAACGCGACACCCTGGCCGCTTGCGCAAATGCGTAGATTGGCCGCGGTGGCAAGGGGCGTCCGGGCGCCGGCCGCTGGCGCGATAGAATCGCCGCCTCCTGCCGCTGCACCGCCGCGCATGATCCCCATCGACGACGAATCGGACCTCGCCTACTTCCAGGCCGTGGAGGGGATCTTCAACTCGATTCGCGGCACGCCGCTGTTGCTGACACAGGCCGATTTCGCGATCATCGAGCGCTGGCGCCGCGACGGGGTGCCGCTCGACTTCGTGCGCGCCGGACTCGAGATCGCCTTCGCCCGCCGCCAGGAGCGCCGCGCCAAGGGGAAGGTCAACTCGTTTCGCATGGTGTCGCCGGCCGTCGACCAGGCGTGGGCCGAGGCGCGGGAGATGGCGGCGCCGGGCGAGCCCGGGGTGGCGGCGCCGATCGACGTCCGCGCGCGCGTCGCCGCGCTCGCCGCGGCCCTCCTCGCGGCCCTTCCGGCGGATCCCGGCGGCGCCGCGCTCGCCGCGCGGGTCGCCGCGCTCGCCGGTGACAGCGCGGTCGTCGAGCGGGCGCTCGCCGGGCTCGACGCCGAGCTCCTCGCCCAGGCGGACGGTGGACTCCCAGAGGACCTGCGCGCCGCGGTCGACGCCGCGGTCGAGCGCACCACCGCGGCGCTCGCGCCGCGCCTCCCGGCCGCGGAGATCGAGCGCGCCCGCGGCCGCCTGCGCCATCAGGTCCTCCGCCAACGGCTGCACCTGCCGGTGCTCTCGCTCTTCTCGCGCGACGCCATGCCGGGCGGGCCGAGCGAGGAGGACGGAAGGCTAGGAAACGGGTGATTTCTTTTCGGGTAGGGGCGGAGACAAGCCTCTTCGGGTAGGGGCGGAGCTTGCCTCCGCCCGCAGCCATCGGAGGCCACCGGTCCGGCTCCGCGCTCCGGACCAGGGCGGAGGCAAGCTCCGCCCCTACCCGGAGCAACCAGCATGGCAGCGGGGCGGTACGACCAGAGTTCAGGGGAGCCGCGGCGCGCTCGTGAGACAATCCCGCCCGTGACGCGTAGAGCCCAGCTCGCGACGGTCGCCGTCTGGCTAGTCCTCGGTGGCGGCGCGGTCGCGGGGGCTCCCTCACCGTCTCCGCCGCCCGCGCGCAAGCCGCCCGCTCCACCGCCGGCGCCCGTCAGCACGCCGCCCTCCCTCCGCTTTCTCGCCCTCGGCGACTCCTACACCAGCGGCGAGCGGGTGGGGCCGGCGGTGCGCTGGCCGGTCCAGCTCGCGGCGCTCCTCCGCGCGCAGGGGGTCGCGGTGGGCGAGCCCGAGGTCATCGCCCGCACCGGCTGGGCGACCGACGACCTCGCGATGGCCCTCGAGGAGGCGCCGCCGAGCGGCCCCTACGACCTGGTCGCCCTGCAGATCGGCGTCAACGACCAGTATCGCGAGCGGAGCGCCGAGGAGTACCGCGGCGCGTTCCGGGTGCTGCTGGCGCAGGCGGTGGCGCTCGCCGGCGGCCGGCCGGGGCGGGTCGTCGTCCTCTCCATCCCCGACTGGTCGGTGACCCCCTTCGCCGCTCGCCGCGACCGCCCGGCGATCGCCGCCGAGATCGACCGCTTCAACGCCGTCAACCGCCAGGAGGCCGCCCGCGCCGGCGCCCGCTACGTCGACGTCACCCCCGAGTCGCGCGACGCGGCGAAAGATCCCGGCCTGATCGCCGACGACGGCCTCCATCCCGCGCCGCCGATGTACGCCGCCTGGGCCCGTCTCGCCCTGGCGCCGGCCCTCGCCGCGCTCCAGGTCCCCGTGCCGGCGCCGACCGGCGCGGCGGTCCCCACACCCCGTAAGCCGCCGGGCCCGCGCTGAGCGCGAGCGCCGGCTGTTCGCTGCGGCGCTTCAGCGCAGCAGCATCAGGGAAGACAGCGGCAGGGCGACGATCCGCGGGTCGACGACCGCCCCGACGTTGCGCGGCGGCACCCCGCGGTCGAGGAGGTCCTGGAGCTGGGCCGTGGTCTTGCCGATCTGCCACGGGCCGCGGACGACGACCGCCGGAGCCAGCCGCCGCCCCAGGTGGCGGTGGATCTGGCCGATGAGGTGCCGCCTACTCCTCGAACCGGAGACCTGCGGTATGACGGGCCTGATAGACGAAGGTCACCACCCGCCGGACAAATTCCTGCGTCAGCCGTTCCGCCTCTGCCGCCCGGCGAAAGACCGTAAGCGCCGCCAAGGTTTCGCGGTGGACATCGGCGGCCTGGAAGAGCGGCACCATGTGCCGCGCGAGCGAGCGCACGTCCGCCAGCCGTCCCTTCTCGACGTAAAGCAAGGCGAGTTCCAGAGAGACGAGCGCCGTGTCGTAGCT
>Ga0307470_10000408_pt1 | contig 22280 bp, 22 predicted proteins | sample atmos_gasesAM3C__FD_204565 | JGI IMG/M metagenome (GOLD analysis project Ga0307470, IMG submission 204565) | Hardwood forest soil microbial communities from Morgan-Monroe State Forest, Indiana, United States - atmos_gasesAM3C_05 | ecosystem: Environmental > Terrestrial > Soil > Temperate forest... | reverse complement strand
CTCGGCCGCCTGAGCCTCGGGTAGTTCGATCGGCACGGCGCAAATGTACTCGTGCTCGGCGGACAGCGGCGTGATACCGCGCTTTTCGAGAGCCTCCTGCAGCCTGCCAAAATCATTGAAGGCGCCGCGAATCACCAGTTGCGGCTCGCCCTTATCGCCGGTGCTGTCGCCCATCTCTTCCAGACCGTAGTCGATCAAATCCAATTCGAGCTCGTCCTGATCCTTGACGCTGGCGGGATCCAGGCGAAACACGCCCATTTTCTTGAACAAGAAACTCACGCTGCCGGTGGTGCCGAGATTCCCGGCTCCCTTGGCGAAGATATTGCGCACGCTGCCTACGGTGCGGGTGGGATTGTCGGTCGCGGTTTCGACCAGCAACGCAACGCCATGCGGTGCATAGCCTTCATAGATGATTTCCTGATAGTTGGCTGCCTCCTTACCCGAGGCGCGGCGAATCGCCGCGTCGGTCTTGTCCTTGGGCATGTTGACGGCGCGAGCGTTCTGCAACACGCGGCGCAGCGTCGGGTTCGCCGCGGGGTCGGGGCCGCCCGCGTGCACTGCAATAGCGATATCCTTGGCGACGCGCGTGAACTGCTTTGCCATGCGGTTCCAACGCGCAAACATCGCGTGTTTTCTGACTTCGAAAATGCGTCCCATGGCGCACATGGTAGCAATACCGCGTCAAACCGCTAGACTTGCGGCTCCTTACTCCAACGGCGATTCTTATGAGTGCAGTTCCTGCGGGCGAGAGTCCGAGCGCGGCCACCTTCCGTGATCTCGCACTGTCGGAGCCCGTGCTCCGTGCTCTGACCGACGTCGGCTATGAGGCTCCCTCGCCGATCCAAGCCGCAACCATACCCGTGCTGCTGTCGGGGGCCGACATGCTGGGGCAGGCCCAGACCGGCACCGGCAAGACCGCCGCCTTTGCCTTGCCGGCATTGACGCGCATCGATCTGTCCAAGCATGAGCCGCAAGTCCTGGTGCTGGTACCCACCCGCGAGCTCGCCTTGCAAGTGGCCGAGGCGTTCCTCAAATACGCCGCGCATCTCAAGGGATTTCACGTGCTGCCGATCTACGGCGGCCAGAGCTACCAGCCGCAACTCAACGCCTTGCGGCGCGGCGTGCACGTGGTGGTCGGGACGCCGGGGCGAGTCATCGATCACATGAACCGCGGGACTTTGAAGCTCGCGGGGTTGACGCTGCTGGTTCTGGACGAGGCCGACGAAATGCTGCGCATGGGCTTTGTCGATGCCGTCGAAAGCATCCTCGAACAGACGCCGCCGCAGCGCCAGGTGGCGCTGTTTTCCGCCACCATCCCCGCCCCGATTCGCCGCATAGCGTCGAAACACCTGCGCTCGCCCATCGAAGTCACCATCAAGAGCAAGACCAGCACCGCGACCAACATCCGCCAGCGGTACTGGATGGTCAGCGGCATGCACAAGCTGGATGCGCTCACGCGGATACTCGAAGCCGAAACCTTCGACGGGATGCTGGTTTTCACCCGCACCAAGCAGGCGACGGTGGAGCTGGCCGAAAAGCTCGAGGCACGGGGTTTTGCCGCGGCTCCGCTCAACGGCGACATTCCCCAGCCGCAGCGGGAACGCACCGTCGCTCGGCTCAAGGCCGGTCAGATCGACATCGTCGTGGCCACCGACGTGGCTGCGCGCGGCCTGGACGTCGAGCGCATCGGTCATGTCGTGAACTACGACGTGCCCTACGACACGGAATCCTACGTGCATCGCATCGGCCGTACGGGGCGAGCCGGCCGAAAGGGCGAGGCCATACTTTTCATCGCCCCGCGGGAACGCAACATGCTGCGCGCCATCGAGCGCGCCACGCGGCAGGTCATCGAGCCGATGAACCTGCCGACGGTCGATGCGGTCAATGCGCTGCGAATCTCCAAGTTCAAACAGAGGGTTACCGAGACCGTTGCCAAAGCAGAGGCGACGGCTCTGCGGGCCGTGGTGGAGCAGTTGGAGGCGGAAACCGGCCTGCCGCTCATCGACATCGCCGCCGCCCTTGCGAGCCTGGCGCAGGGCTCGACGCCGTTGCTGCTGGCGGGTAAATCCGAGCGGCCGGCGCCGCCGCAGCCTTCGAGCGAGCGGGCGCGCGACGAGCGCGTCGAGAAACCCGCGGCAACCGAAAGACCGCGGCCGCCCGAGAGATTTGCCGAGGCGAGCATGGATTCGTCCCCGGCGCGCGCGCGCCGTGCGAAGTCGGCCGCCAGCCAGATGGAAACTTTTCGTATCGAAGTGGGGTCAGTTCATGGTATCAAGCCCGGCAATATCGTCGGTGCCATCGCCAATGAGGCTGGAATCGAAGGCGTGCACATCGGCCGTGTGGATATCCGGGAAGATCATAGCTTCGTCGACTTGCCTGAAGGCATGCCGGCGCAGATATTCAAGGGATTGCAGAAGGTGCGTGTGGTGGGTCGAGAACTCCGTATCAGCCGGGTCAGCGAAAAGCCGCCTAAACCCCCGCGGGATTCTACGGGCCGGCACCCCGGGGTTGGCCGCCCCGACGGCAAGCATGGCGGGAGAAAAATGCTCAGCCGCCGCACGTAGGTGAGCAGCCGCACATAGGTGAGCGGCTGCAAGTAGGTGAGCCGCCGCAAGCAGGATTCATCGGCAGTGTTCGTTAGTCAACATCGAGGAGTGGGTCATGGGCAAGGGCATGGATCGAAAGAAAGAAGATAAGAAAAAGCCGACCAAGACGTTGGAAGAAAAGCGGGCTGCGAAGAGAGAGAAGAAAGCAGCCAGGGGCTAGTCGCGCAAGCGTTCATCGGCGGCGGCGCGAGCATACTCAGGGTTGGTCACACGACCCGTGAGCGGCGTCCGCCGCCCAAAAAATCCCTGATGTTGGCGGCCATTTCGTCGAGACAGCGCTGCCGGGACTCCCGTGCCGCCCACGCGACGTGCGGCGTCACGATCAAATTCGGGACATCCGGATCCAGCAGCGGGTCGCCGCTCGGCGGCGGCTCTTGCGGCAGGACATCGATCCCCGCTCCGCCGAGCCGGCCCGCTTTGAGCGCGGCGGCAAGGGCATGTCCGTCGACCAATGCGCCCCGGGCCGTATTGATCAGCAGCGCGTCGGGTTTCATGAGTGCAAATTCGCGCGCGCCGATCAGCCCGCGTGTCGAATCGTCGAGGGGGCAATGCAGTGAAACGATGTCCGAGACGGCCAGCAGCCGGTCCAGTTCCACTCGGTCAGGCCTGAGACTCTCGCCGCGGCGGTTGGCGATGAGGATGCGCATGCCGAAGGTCTCGGCCACCCGCGCCACGCCGCGGCCCAATTCACCCCAACCGACGACGCCGAAGGTGCGGCCGTTCAACTCACGGATGGGGAAGCGAAGTTCCATGAGGGGTTCGTTCCTGCTCCAGGAGCCGTCGGTTGCCAGCCGTGCATAATCGGCAACGTGCTGATTGAGGCCCAAGATCAATCCCCAGACATGCTGAACGACCGAAGCGGTGCAGTAGGCGCGCACATTGCAAACGGCAATTCCACGTTCCTGCGCCGCCGCCAAATCGACGTTATCCGTGCCGGTGGCGGCCAGTGCGACCAGTTTGAGCAGGGGGGCGCCTTGCAGCATGCCGCGCGACAGCTTGACGCCGTTCAGCAAAACGATATCGGCATCACGGATGCGCTCGGCGGTCTGCGAATCGTCCGACTCATGGAGTTTCAGATGGCCGACGCTGGCAGCCAGAGCGGAGGTGTCGAGGTCGCCGTCGGAGACAGTGTCGTAATCCAGGAATACTGCTTTCATGAAGGATTGTCTTTCACGAAGGGTTAGACTGAGCATCTACCCATGAAAATGTCCGCAGTCCTATCGCTGATCATAGCGAACGTCGTAGTTTTCGTCCTGCAGAGCCTGTCGAACGGCGCCGTGGATGTCTTGGCGCTCTGGCCGCTGCAGGCCATCGACGGCCAATCGAATTTTCATGTCTGGCAAATCGTTACCTATGCGTTCCTGCATAGTACCGATAACATCTGGCATCTGCTGTTCAACATGTTCGGGCTGTGGATGTTCGGTGCCGAAATCGAGCGCTACGTAGGGCCGCGGCGCCTGCTGGCGTGCTATTTCGCGTCGGTGATAACCGCCGCGCTCGCTCAGTTGTTCGTGCCCGTACTTTTCGGCGAGCCCCCGGGGCCGACGATCGGCGCTTCCGGCGGAGTATTCGGTTTGATTCTAGCCTATGCCGTCATGTTTCCGAAGCGCAAAGTCGCCGTGTATTTTCTCATTCCCATGCCGACTTGGCTGTTTGCGACGCTGTACGCCGCCATCGAGCTGTTTCAGGGCGTCACCGGCAGTCAATCAGGAGTGGCGCATTTCGCGCATTTGGGAGGCATGGTCGGCAGCGCCCTGGTCCTTACCCAGTGGCGGCTGAGAGCGCGAGTCCGGTGAGCACATGCTGAAGCGAGCCTTGTATCTGTCCGCGCTGCTTTTCCTGGCCGTCCCGGCGCATGCAGACTGGGTACGGCGCATCACCGACGGCATCATGGGTACGCGGATCACCGTCGAATTGTGGGCGGACGATGAGACGAAGGCTGATCCGGCGATCGACGCGGTGCTCGAGGAAATGCGGCACATCGATGACTCGATGAGCACCTACAAACCCACCAGCGAGGTCTCTCTGGTCAATGCCAAAGCCGCGGACGGTCCCATGCGGATCAGCAAGGAGCTATTCGATTTGCTGACCACCGCCAAAGAGTACTCGGTGATCACCGACGGCGCGTTCGACATCACTTACGCCAGCGTCGGCTACCTGTATGACTTCCGCAAACACATTCATCCGAACGATGCGCAAATCGGCAAGGCGCTGCCGGCGGTCGACTTTCGCCACGTCTTGCTCGATCCGAAGAGCCGGACGGTGCGATTCTCGCAGAAGGGGGTGCGCATCGATCTGGGCGGGATCGCCAAGGGCTACTCGGTGGATCGAGGCATCGAGGTATTGAAGGCGCGCGGGTTCACCCGCGCCTACGTTTCCGCCGGCGGCGACAGCCGCATCATCGGGGATCGATTCGGCAAGCCCTGGATGGTCGGGATCCGAGATCCGAGGAAGGGCGAAGGAGAAGTGATCACGCGGATTCCATTGGTCGACGCGGCGATCTCGACATCGGGCGATTACGAGCGATTCTTCGAGGAGGACGGGGTGCGCTACCACCACATCATCGATCCGCACACCGGCCATTCCGCGAGCAAGGTGCGCAGCGCCACCATCATCGGGCCGTACGCCACGCGTACCGACGGCTTGTCCAAGACCGCCTTCGTATTGGGCCCGGAGAAGGCCATGGAGATCTACAACCGCATCGACGACATCGACGCGATCATCGTCAAGCTCGACGGCACCGTGATCTATTCCAAGGGAATCGAGCCTGCGCGGCGAGTGGCGCCGCCCGCGAAGTAGCTCGGCGAAAGCGGACCGCTGCCGCCGCCCGGCCGGGCTATATGACCATTTCGTCGATGCGGCTTCCCGTGAGGGCTGGAGACCAGTCGAATTTCAGGCCGACGGCGAAGCAACGCGAATACGGTGCACAGTAGACCACTTCGGCCCGGGTCCGGAAGTTCACCAGCGCATCGCTGACAATGACCTGACTACCCTTCGACCATTGGCGGCCCGTTATGAGGCGGGCGCCGTGCTCGCTGATGTTCGCGAAAACCGCGGTCTCGCTGATCGACGGCTCGTCGGCTGCCTCAACATTCGCCACTGCATTGGTGGCCATGCGCGGCTCGGTTCTACCAGTTTGCATGTTCACCCCCTGGGCACCGCCGCCTGAGGTCCTGGCGTCATCAATGCGAGACCGCCGGATGGGCTCAACTCGAGCGGCCGCGGCGAATCTGCACCACCGCCGGGCACCGTGGAACGGCGCTTTCGTTTGTGCCGGTACAACGCGGCATCGGCCTGCCTCATCAACTCCTGCAGGGTCGAAGGCTTATCGGGATCGAAGTGCGCCACGCCGATGCTCAACGACAATTGGTATCGGATGTCGGCGCCGGCGCTATCAGCCAGATTCGCGTGCAGGCGCCGGCAGATGGCTTGCGCACCGCGTCCGGGTTCGTCCAGGATCAAGGCCACGAATTCATCGCCGCTGAGACGCGCGGTTACGTCGAATTTGCGAAACGTTTCTTTGATGCACGCCGCCGCGAGACATATCGCGCGATCACCCTCGCCGTGGCCAAAGCGGTCGTTTATCCATTTCAGGCCGTCCAAATCCGCGAAGAACATCAGCATGTGCTGCCCCGTGTCGCGCGCCCATCGAAGATGTTGGGTTGCAAGCGCAATGAATCCGCGGCGGTTATGCAAGCCCGTCAGATCGTCCCTCAATGCCATTTGCAGCAGGGTGCGCTGCAGCCCAAGCCGGCCGTGGGTGTAGCGTATGGTTTGCGCAATGGTGTCGGCCGCACCCAGGGCGATATCGGCCTGCGCGCTCTGGTCCACGGCATACTGAACGTCGGGGAGCAGAAAAATCGGCAAGTTCGGCATTTTGTCGCGAACTTTGGCGGCCAATCTCAGGACGAAGTGCGACGGCAGCGTGGCATCCAGCAGCAGCACCTGCGGTGCTTGCTCCTCGACCTCGCGCAGGGTCCAGTGAATGTCCCGCATGTGCACCGGTAAGGCCTTTATGTCCATGAGGTGGAAGTCGAGCGCTTCATGAAATCCCCCGTTCAGAAACCAGGAATTTTCCCGATCGTCCAATACGACGAGCGCCTTGAGCAGTGTCCGTTTCATGGCCCGTTTCGCCTCGTTGGCTGATTGACCGCATGGCCAGCATAGCCCCTGCATCGGCGCGCACAATCGGGTGAATTATCGATCGCCCTTCCGGGAAAGACCGGGTGTCATGAGCGACGGCGCACAGCGTCGTCGTCCCAGGCTACGGCTCTATCAGTCCATTTCGAATGGCATAGCGGACCAGTCCGGCGGTCTGATGAATATCGAGTTTGTCCATCACTTTGGTCCGGTGCGTGTCCGCCGTCTTGACACTGATACCCAGCAACGCGGCAATCTTCTTGGTCGAATGTCCTTCGCCGACCAACTGCAATACCTGTCGTTCGCGCACGCTCAGTTTGCCGCTGGGCGTGTCGGTATTGGTCAGATACGCTTCGACCACCGCCTTGGAGATCTTCGGGCTCAGGTACACCTCACCGCGAACCACATGCCGGATCGCGGCCGCCAAATCAGTGCCTGCCTGTGTTTTGAGCACATAACCGCGCGCACCTTGGCGCAACGCCTCGACCGCATAGGGTTCTTCCATATGACGTGTAAGAATTACCATGCGCGTTTGAGGGCTCAGGCGCGCCGCTTCGCGCAATACTGCCAGCCCATCGAGGCCCGGCATGTCTAGATCGAGCACGGCGACTTCCGGGAGCAGCTCCTGAATCAAGCGAATCGCCTCGAGTCCATCGGAGGCTTCGCCCAATACCTCGATGTGTTCCTTCTCCAGCACGAGTCTCAATCCCTGCCGGACAATGAGATGATCGTCCGCGAGAATCACACGAATGGGCATATCACTCCTCCACCGGGATGGATATCACCAGCTCCGTCCCACAACCGTTTGCCGAGTTGATTTGCATTTCGCCACCCAAAACACTCAGGCGCTCGCGCATCCCGATCAAACCAAAGCCTTGTTCCCCTCGGCGAGACGCGATCGACGCCGGATCAAAGCCCATGCCGTCGTCGCGTATGTAGCAGCTGATCGAACCGGACGTTCGTTGAAATCGAATCCAAACTGCGGTTGCCCGGGCGTGCTTGATCACGTTGTGCAAAGCCTCTTTGGCAACGTGGTACAAAGTCGTTTCCACGCGCCTCGGCAACCGATGCTCCGGCACCGCGTCGATGCTGATCTGCAGAAGGGAACGCTGTGCGAGACCCTCGAATAGGTACCGCAGGGCGGGAACCAGCCCCAAGTCGTTCAATAATGCAGGCACCAGTTCGTGCGACAATCGACGCAGCTGAACTTCGATCTGATCGAGCAGTTGCCACACCTTGGGAATATGCGGCTCGACCGCCGGCACCTCGTCGCATAGGCCTTGCAGCGCGATGTACACTGCCACCAACAATTGGCCGGCTTCATCGTGAAGCGCGCCGGCGATGCGCCTTGCTTCCTGTTCCAACACCTCGTTGAAGTGGCGCAGCGCCGTATTGGCTTCGCGAAATCCGCCGTACGTCATCTCGTAAGGCGAAATGCACTCGGCAAAAAATTGCGCCGCCCCCGCCAAAATGCGATCGCGTTCGCCGTTCGGGACATCGCGGGCCAGCAGCTCCCGCAGACAAGAATGGTGGATTTCCGCAATTGCGATCGGCCCTATGCCTGCAGCCAGCGCGCTGCGGCCGATTTCATAGGCCTGCTGCAGCGCTGATTCCCCGGCGCCGTCCAGGTAATTCCCCAGTGATCTGGGATAGGCGGACGCAGCCTCTGTCACGGCCGGGCACTCCGGTACCGCGCAACCAGCACCAAGGCGTCATCCGTGCCTTTGCACCCGCGCGCCAGTATTCCGTGTGCCATCGACTCGGTGCGGCTGTCCATGGAGACGCGCAGCGGACTCTCGTCAGCAGTTACTCCGTCGGTAGCCATCGTCAATATATCGCCGGGTTTGACCGCGAGTTCTCCTTCTCGAAGAACGGGCAAGTGAATCCCGACCACGCCGCTTCGGAGCAATAATTTGCCGCAGGGCAGCCCCGCATCGCGCCGCAGCAAAGTGCCCTCGACATTGCCGACACCGATCCACGTGAGCATCGCGTCCTCGGTATTGAACGCCGCCAGACTCATAGCCACGCCGCGCGTTCCAAGCAACGACTCGTGGCAACGACGCAGCAACTGGGTGAGCGGTTTGCCCGCATGCTGTTCCAACGTTGCGATGGCAATGTCGGACGCCGCAGCCGCCGCCCGTCCGTGCCCCAAACCGTCTATTACCGCGAACATCATGCCATTCGCAACGGCGCCCGCCCAACACCGATCGCCCGATTCCGACTCTCCGGGCATCGTGGCGGCGGCGGTGCTCCACTCGACACCGGCAGTTTTCACCTGAGCCACTTCTTGACCGTGACGGCGGTACCCTGTCTCAGCTCCGATTCGATGGCGAATTCGTCCATCAATCGCCTGACGCCCGGCAGCCCCAGTCCCAACCCGCCGGATGTCGAATAACCGTCGCGCAACACGTCTTGAATGCTGCGAATTCCCGGTCCGTTATCGCGAGCGACGATCAGGATGCCTTTTTCATGCGCCATTTCCAGGCTGCGCATCATCACTTCACCCTGCTGTGCATACATGACGATATTTCGAGCCAACTCGGAAATTGCCGTGGCGATCAAAGTTGCGTCGGTCGCAGCGAAGCCGATGGCGGCCGCCATTGTCCTTCCTTGTTGCCGCGCCAAGACGATATCCACGTCCGAGCGGATGCTCACCAGAATATCCTGTGGCACAGGCATGCGCTCTCAGGTATTACGGGCCGCTCGGTGTTGCAGGTGCGCAAGCCCTTCCTCCAGATCGAGCGCCGTCGCCACGCCTTCCATGGTCAAGCCGAGTTGCACCATGGCAAACGCCACCTCCGGTTGAATACCCACGATGACCGTCTCTGCGCCGCGCAGACGTATCACATTGGTGATGTCGCGCAATGTCCTCGTGGCGAACGAATCCATCACGTCCAACGCCGTGACGTCGACGATCACACCATGCGAACGGAAACGAATGACCTGGTCGATCAACGCCCGGCGCAATTGCACAAGGTCCGCATCCGACAGCGCGGCCTGGATGGTGGCTATGAGAAACCGCCCTTGTTTGAGGATGGGGACTTCCATCGTCCGCCCTAGGATAGGGCAGTATCGGCGACCGGAACGACTTTGTAGCCCAGCAGGCGTTCGGCTTGTTCGATGCCGCCCTGCAGATCGCCGACCGTATTCATCTTGCCGAGATCGACGCCGATGGTGACGATGGTTTGGGCGATCTCAGGAGATAGGCCGGTCACGATCACGGTGGCGCCCAACAACCGCGATGCTTCCACGGTTTGCACCAAGTGATTGGCGACGGTCGCATCCATGGCCGCCACCCCGGTGATGTCGATAACCACCACCTTGGCGCGGTTTGTGCGGATGCCCCGCAGCAATTGCTCCGTCAACTGACGCGCCCGCTGCGCATCGATGACGCCGATTATGGGCAAAATCAGCAGTCGCTCGCGGACCTGCAGGACCGGTGTGGACAGTTCGCGGATCGCTTCCTGCTGCTGACGGATGACGCGCTCGCGTTCCTGCACGAAACCGACCGCCACAGTGTTGGCAATGCGATTGGCCGCCGGCTCATACGCGTCCAGGATCCGGTTGAGCATTGTGAAATCGCCTTGATATTTGGCGAACAGCGAACGCGCCAATACGTCGCGCAACAAGAGCACGATCCCCACGACTTCGTGAGTTTCCACGCCCCGAGGAATGATGCGCTCGGAAAGGTTGCGCGAATACGACTGCAAGGCTTCGAACGTCCCGGTCGCGAGCGTTTCGACGTAGTTGTCGTACACGGACGTTGCTTCGGTGAATATCTCTTCCTTGGTCATCGCCGTCAGTAATTGTGCTTCGGTGATGCGGTTGGCCCACTCCTCGCGCAACTGAGTGCGATTTTGCCGCAGGTGCGCCACCAGTTCCTGCAGCACCTCGGTTGATTGGGCAGCGGTTCGTTGCAGGTGGTTCGCAGATTGCTTGCTCGACGGCATGGCTACGGCTCCTGAGGCGTCATGTTTATCTGAGGAGCCCCCCAGGCTCCCACGGGGTTTTCGCCTACTGTACAGGTAGAAGGATGATTGCTTTATCGGGAAAACACCCGATCGCGCTGCTGCCGGACGCCTCAGGCATCGACCTGAATGCGCCCGCGAAGTAGCTTCAGGCCGCCGCCGAATCCGCCGAGTGCACCACCGGCTGCGACGCCGCATCGACCGTGTTGAGCAGCACCGGGCGGCGCCACACGCGCTTCACATACGCCAGCACCTTGCGCGCCCGGTCGGCATCGAGGCCGCGCCCGTCGAGCTGGCTGTCGTGCTGCAGCACCAACGTGCCGTCGCCGCGCACCTCAGTCACCGCAACGCGCGGGGCGCCGAAGTTGAACTTGTCCATCAAAAGACTTTCTTGCAGAGCCTCGATGTCCCCGGCGACGACTTTGACCTGACCGTTCTGCTGCCGCTGAAAGCGAAACAACCCCATCTCCGTGGCGATGTCGCGGGTCAGGTGGTTGCGCAGGAAGCTGAAATCGTCGTCTTCGCGCATCATCTGCCGTGCCGCGTCGACCCCTGAATTCTTCACGATATCCTCCCACAGGGTGAAGCCCAGATGGTAGGGATTGACGTTGAGCGCGACCTGCTCTCCCGCCGCAATCGGGCGCACCACGTCCGAATGGCACTTGATGGCATCCAGGTACGCAGCCTGCGGGATAAAATCCGCCTCGCGCAGCAGACGCGCGTGCCAGTAGGACGCCCAACCCTCGTTCATGATCTGCGTGGCATACACCGGGTAGAAGTAGAACGATTCTTCGCGCACCGCCAGAAAGATGTCGCGCTCCCAACTCTCCATCTCCGGCGCATAGGTGGCGATGAACCACAACAGGTCGCGCTCCGGATGCGGCGGCAGCGGGGCGCGCGTCTTGCGCGGATGAGCGGGCACCGCGGCCGCGTCGAGCGCCGCAAAGCGGGCGCGAAATGCATCGTCCGTCGGCTGCGGCGCAGCAGGCAGATATTCCGGGTAGCGCTCGCGGCGCAGTACTTGATCGATGTCGATGTATTGTTCCAGCGACAGCGCCGCATCGAGCACCTGCTCCACGGCGTTCATGCCATGGGCCTCGATATCCCGTTCGATTTGCCTTGCATGGCTCGCGGCGTGTTCGACGATATGTTCGCTGCCTTGATCCTGGCAGCGGCGGAACAGCAAGTTGTTGTTGGAAAAATCCGCATGGCCCAGCACGTGGGCGGTGACCAGGATGTTGTCGGCCAAACCATTGCTGGAAGCGAGATAGGCGTGGCCCGGATTGCCTGGAAACACGACCTCGAACAAGCGTGAATAGCCCATGTGCCGCTGCACCAGCTGATAGATATAGCGCGCGCCGAACGACCAGTGCGGCATGCGCACCGGCAGCCCATAGACGGCTATCTCGCTCATGAAGCTGTCGGGGACCGCTTCGAATATCACCGGCGCCCAATCGAGGCCGTGCCGGCGCGCCAGATCCTCGAGTTTGGGCACATGACTGCGCCACCCCCCGTCCTTCACGGCGACACCCCATTCACGGTGATATTCTCTTCACGGCGATACTCCCGGGGCGCCCGCCGGCGGCGCACCCTGCGCTCCCGCCTGCGACTCCGCCGTAAAGAAGTGGCGCACCGCCGCCGCCACGTCGTCGGCGCCGGCAACCGAAAATTGGCCGCTCGGCAGGCCGGTCGCGGCAATCTCTTGAAACAGCCGGAAGGTTTCACTCTGCGAACCGCGGGTCGCCGCGGCCGATATCTCGATATACCCGGCGTAGCGCGCCACCTTGGCGATTGCTTCGAGTTCGCCGCGAGCCGGGATGCGATCATCGGCCGCATTGTCTCCGTCCGATGCATAGAACAGATAGACGTTGCAGTTCGCCGGATTGAAGCGTGATTGCATGATCTCGCGCACTTTGGCGAATCCGGTCGACGCCACCGTGCCGCCGCTGCCGGCGACTTTGAAGAAATCTTCTTCGTTGAACTCCCAGGCGTCGGTCGTATGCGCGACGAAGACGATGTCGAGAGAGCGGTACTGGCGCCTCAGTCCCGCGGCCACCCAGAAGAAAAACGTCTTGGCCACCTGGCGATCGCGTTCGGTCATGCTGCCCGACACGTCGAGCAGGAAGAACACGGCGGCGCGCATGGCCGGCTGGCGGCGGCGCTTCAATTGCCGGAAGCGCAGATCCTCGTCGGTAAATGCCGGCGACGAAGCATCCTTCGCTCTGCGTTTGACGGATTCCTTGAACGAGCGGCGGCGGTCGAGCCGCGAACGCGCGCCGCGCCGATCCCAGCCCTCGCGCTGCCAGTCCGAATCCTCCGAGGGGCCGACGCGCGGCTGCAGATTGGGCAGTTTCAGGTCATCCCACAGCCAATCGATGATCTCGTCGACCTTGAACTCGAGCAGCAGCTCCGTGCCGCCGTCTTCCTTGCCCCCGGCGCCCTTCTGCCCCGGACCGCTCTGCGGGTTGCCCTGACCGAGCACATCGCCCGGCTTGGCCTTGCCCTGCCCGACGCCCTCCGACTCGCCGCTGTCACGCAGCCGAAATCGGTAGTGCTCGAGCATGCGCACCGGCACACGCACCGTGCGGGCTCCATGGTTGATGATGTCGGATCCCGCCACGATCTGCGGCAGATGCTCGCGCACCGCCTCGCGGATCTTTTCGCTGTGCCGCAGCCAGTCACGCGAACCGCGCGAGAAGAGTTCGTACCAGCCGTTGACGGGCGAAGGCTCCGTCTCCGAGTCCTTGCTCATGGTGGCACCAATTTTAGCATGAGCGCGGCGCCGGACCTACTCCTGCGATAAGAGCGTTGTAACGTAATTCAGCGCCTCTTGTGCACTGTGTTCGTCATAACCATATTCCTTGACCAGCCGCTCCTGCACGACGGATATCTTTTGCCGCGCCTCGTCGTCGGGCCGGTTCGTGGAGGTCACCAGCCGCAGCACATCGCGCCGTTCTTCGAACAGATACTGTTCGATCGCCTCGCGCACCCGCGCATGGCTCCCGAGACGGAACTTCTCTCCGGCCTTGAATGCGACCATGGCCTTGCGCACCACTTCCTGACGGAAAGACTGCTTCCCCGATTCGGAAACCTTGATCTTCTCCTCGACGGAGCGCAGAAACCGTTCGTCGGGCGCCCGATTCTCGCCGGTCATGGGATCGGTCACCTGACGCTGATCGAGCGACGCCTCGATCTCGTCCAGGTATTTCTCCAGCAGCTGCTGACCCTCGTCCTCGAAGGACGCGAACAGCGCGCGATGCACGTCCTCCTTCACCCAGCGGTTGTAGAATTCCTTGCGGGCGGTCACCAAGTGGTCGAACCACTGCTTCTTCTGCTTGGCGTCGATGCGCGCATCGCTGTCGATGGCGTCTTTCAGCGCAAGCAGCAGTTCCATGCTCGTCAGGCTGCGCGCATTGCCGCGCGTGATGGCGTTCGATATGGCATTGATCACGAATCGCGGACTCACGCCGGCGAGCCCTTCGTCGGGGGCCTCGGTCTTCAGCCGCACGATCTCGGTCTCGGAGAAGCCTTCCACCGCTTCGCCGGCGAAGATCCGCACCTTCTTCGGCAGATCCAGCCCTTCGCGCTCCGGCTTGCTGTGGCGGGTGAGACTCGCGAATACCGCGGCAAGATGCAATACGTGCGGATCCAGGTGCGTGTTGCGGAATGCCGGCGCGCCCTGCACCAGCTTTTGATAGATACGCGCTTCGTCGCGGTACGAGAGCGCGTAGGGGACCTTGATGATCACCATGCGGTCGAGCAGCGCTTCGTTTTCCTTCTCCTGGAGAAACCGGTTGAATTCCGCAAGATTGGTGTGCGCGAGAATCGTCTCATCGAGATAGATCAAGGGAAAGCGCGCAACCTTGACATTTTTCTCCTGAGTCATGGTCAGCAACAGATAGAGAAATTCGCGCTTGACCTTGAGAATTTCGATCATCTCGAGCACGCCGCGGCTGGCGGCGTACACCGCCCCCGACCAGGACCACGCGCGCGGATCGCCCTCGTCGCCGACCTGCGCAACCTTGGACAGATCGACGGAGCCGACCAGATCCGCGATGTCCGCGGTCGAGGGATCGTGCGGGGCGTAGGTGCCGATGCCGCAGCGGGCGGCCTCGGAGAGAAAAATGCGCTCGATGGGCACGCGCAGGTAATCGCCTTCGCATTCGCGATCCACATAGTCGCGGGCCCACGGGCTGGGCTCGCCGCTGATGTCGACCCCGTAGGTTTCGCGAAACCCCGCGCGCAGGCTGATCGGTATGAGATTCAGCGGCGATTCGCGCAGCGGCGAGCCCTTCACGGCATAGATCGCCCCCTCATCCGTGCGGCTGTACTCCTCCAGCCCGCGCTTCAGAAGAATCGCCATCGTCGATTTCCCTCCCGACGGAGGCCCGAGCAACAGCAGCAACCGCCGTCCCACGTCGGAACCCGCGGCGGCCGCCTTGAAGTAGTCGACAACGCGCCCGAGCGGTTCATCGACGCCGAACAATTCACGCTTGAAGAGCTCCCGCGCCTTGAGGGAGTCGCTGCCCTGCATTGCGCGGCCATGCCAGAGGAGCATGTCCCAAATATATTCGTGGCTGGTGCGCACCAGCGCCACCGGGTTGACCGGCACAACCTGGGTGAGGAATTCCCCGAGAGTTCCCTCCCAACGCTGCGCCCGGTGCTGCTTGCTGAAGGCGCTCAACGACTCGAGGAAATCCTCGGGCTTGGATTCTGGATTAAATTGTGATGCTCCCATCGTCGTCGGACCTCCGTTCAGGACTTGGAGATAACTCGCTCAGGCAAATCACAACTCTCTCGTTAGAGTTAAATGCAAGTCGCCTGAGCATAGCGTGACCGCGTTCAACTCACGACAATGTATTATGTTAGATGGGTCACAACTTCAAATTGTTCCTCTCGATGCTGCTTGCCTACACCACGGCGCGAACAGCTGCCGCACCGGCCGGCCTCAAGCGCGCCCAAGACTGCAACCGCGTCGCCGGGCGCGTAGAAGCGCGATATGGACCACTGCCATACTCTAAGGCACTGTATTATAAGCGTGGTCGCGTCATCGAGCGCGATGGAATGGCGAGACGCAACGCGCCGATTCGGGCCGAATCCGCGTCCTCGAGGCCCGGTAAGGCCCCATGAGCGCGGAGGCGCGTTCGTCTTACGCCGGATTCGGGGTTCGGCCTGCAGCGCGCGGCCGGTAATATTCATCTGGCTGCTGCGGGGTCTGTTCGGCCCGCTCGGCCCGGGGGTTGCAGCTGAGGCCCCGACGGTTGTCGAAGATCAGTCTCGAAAATTATTGAATTGCAGCGGGACCCCGAGTTCCGCCTTGCGTAGGAACGCGATGGCTTCCTGCAAGTCGTCGCGCTTTTTGCCGATGACCCGCACCTTGTCGCCTTGGATTTGAGCCTGCACTTTGAGCTTCGAGTCCTTGAGCAGACGCGACACCTTCCTGCCGGTTTCAGCGTCGATCCCGTGCTTCAGTACCGCGAGTTGCTTGGCTCTGGCGAGGTTGATCTCCGGATCCTTCACCTCGAGGCAGGCGACATCGATGCCGCGCTTGGCAATTCTGAGTTTCAATATCTCGAGCATTTGCTTGAGCTGAAAGTCGGCCGGCGCAATCATGGTCACCGTCGTCTCTTCCAGCTCGAACCGGGCGTCCGTGCCCTTGAAATCGAAACGCTGTCCGAGCTCCCGGACCGCTTGGTCGACCGCGTTCGTCAATTCATGAGTATCGATTTCGGATACGACGTCGAACGAGGGCATTTCAAGTCTCCGCGAGCAGCTGGGTCCTCAACGATACCCGCGAGCCTGCAAGGTGAATAGCTTCGCGTACCGGCCGTCCGCCGCCATCAGCGATTCATGGCTGCCGCGTTCGACGATACGGCCTTCCTCGAGCACCAATATCTGGTCCGTCATGCGCACCGTCGAAAATCGATGTGAAATGACGATGGCTATGCGGTTTCGAGTCAGTTCGCGGAAGTGCTCGAATACCTCCGCCTCGGCGCCCGCATCGATGGCGGCGGTCGGCTCATCGAGCACCAGAATGTCCGCCTCGTTGCGCATGAACGCGCGGGCCAAGGCGATCTTCTGCCACTGGCCGCCGGAGAGCTCGCGGCCGTCCTTGAACCATTTACCGAGCTGGGTGTGATAGCCCGCCGGCAGCGATTCCACGAATTCCGCGGCCAGACCCTGGGCCGCGGCGCTCCGCCAGCGGCCTTCGTCGTCGAAGGCGCGCACGTCGCCCGCACCGATATTCTCGCCGACCAGCATCTGGTATCGGGCAAAGTCTTGAAAGATGACGCCGATTCGCTGGCGCAGGGTGGTTTCGTCCCACTCCTCGAGATCGAGCCCATCCAGGAGAATGCGCCCCCGAGTGGGATGATAGAGCCGGGTCAGCAGCTTGATCAGCGTGGTTTTGCCCGAGCCGTTCTGCCCGACCAGGGCCAGACTCTCTCCCGGCCGAACGTGCAGATCGATGCCCGACAACGCCGGCGCGGCGGCGCCGGGATAGATGAACTCGACGTCTTCGAAGCGGATGCCGTCGCCCGGACTCGGACCGCGCATCTCATTGCCGCTGCGGCTGCCCATGGGCTGTTCCAAGTATTCGTAGAGATTCGACAGATACAGATTGTCCTCGTACAGGCCGCTGACCGCCGACAGAGCGGCGCTCACGGCCGTCTGCCCCTGGCGAAACAGCATCAGGTACATGGTCATCTGCCCAACGGTCATCGCGCCCAGCACCGTTTCCGCGGCGATCCACGCGTATCCGCCATAGAGGGTCGCCGTGCCCAGGAGGCCCAGGCCGAAGCCCCAGGCATCGCGGCGCAAAGTCAGATCGCGGTCCTCGCGATACAGGCGCGTGAAAATCTCCCGGTAGCGATCCAGCAGGCGCGGCCCCAATTCGAACAGCTTGACTTCCTTCGCGTTGTCTTCGCGCGCCAACACCGACTCCAAATAGATCTGCATCCGCGCTTCGGGGGCGCGCCAACGGAACAGGCGGAACGCCTCGCCGGAGAATTTCGCTTCCGCCAGGAACGCGGGCAGTCCGGCCAGGACCAGGAGCACGACCGCCCAGGGCGAGAAGCGGATGAGCAAGCCGCCGAAGGACACCAGCGAGATTGCATTCTGCAGCAGCCCGAATGTGCGCATCACCAGGCTCAAAGGACGGCTCGAGGCCTCGCGGCGCGCGCGCGTCAGCTTGTCGTAGAATTCAGAGTCCTCGAATTGCGTCAAATCCAAGGTCAACGCCTTTTCCAATATCATGACGTTGACGCGCTGGCCCAGTTGGGCGCGCAGCAACGACTGCACGAGCGAGATGCCGCGTTGTGCCATGGACGAGGCGGCCACGGCCAAGCCCTCGAGTCCGACATACTTCGCCACGGGACCGAACAGCGTCGTGCCGGTGTGCCGATGAAAATCCGCGGCATGGATCACCGCATCGACGATCTGCGCGCCCACGTAGGCAATCGCGGCCGGCAGCACGCCCGCGATCAGCGTGAGCAGCGCGAGCATGACGCTGAGCGCCTTGTTGGTGGTCCAGACGAGTTCGAGCGCGCGGCTGCTGTAGGCGAATACGCCGAGAAAACTGCGCTGCGCGCCGCTTTGGTCGGCCGCCGGCGAGGCTTGACCTGGATGCGCTGAGCCGACGTGGGGGTGTGCCGCTTCGTTCATGTCGATGGCCTTGCTGAGGAATGTGATTTCCGGCGCCCGTCGGTCTCCCGCCCGCAGTCTATAATGCGCATATTCTGGTAGTCCGGTATGGCGGAGTAGTCGTGAAATTCAAGCCCTTGCTCGATCGTTGGAAGAAAGAGACGCCGCCGGTGCGAACCGCGAGAGAATACGCGGTGCGCCTGGATCTGGACGATGCCTCGCGACTGCATGCGTTGGCCGAACTGTTTCCGGGGCAGCCGCTCGAAGCGATCATCACCGACCTGCTGCGGGCCGGCCTCGACGAAATCGCCGCCGCCATGCCCTATGAGCGGGGTCCGAAGGTCATTTCACGCGACGAGCAGGGCGATCCACTGTACGAGGACATCGGCCTGACGCCGCGATTCGTCGAGCTCACCCGTCGATTCAAGAAGAAACTCGAGGCGGAGGCGCGAAAGTAGCGCATCGCGCGCTGCGCGCAGAACGCTTGACGCTGCTCGCTCGGGAAGGCGATACTGGCTCAATGTCGGCCGCATGCATCCTTCGCAAGGCTTGGTGGTGGCGCACTCCCTAGAGGAGTGGGCGCTGGTCGGTCGTTTCAATCATTTCGTCGGTATCCAGAACCCATCTCCGCCTCGAAGCCGGTGGTGGGTTTTTTGTTGTCCGTGAAATTTGCAGGTTGTGGATATGAAGCCACCTTTTGACATCGCGGCTGATCTCGATACGCCGGTGTCGGCCTATCTGAAGCTGGCGCCCTTTCGCCCGAGGTTCCTGCTCGAGAGCGTCGAGGGGGGAGAGCGGTTGGCGCGCTATTCCTTCATCGGATTCGGTGACTGTTTGGAGGTGCGCTTCGACGCCGCGGGACTCAGCGTCGGCGGCGTGCAATCCCCCCGGCCGCGATCCAAGCGCGAATTCCTGGACGCCTTGCGAGGCGCCCTTGCCCAAGCTCCGCAGCCGCTGCCCGAGGTACCGGGAGTGCCGCTGCTCGGCGGATTGGTCGGCTATACCGCCTACGATGCGGTCCGCTACTTCGAACGCGTGCCGGGACGCAGTCTCGATGCAACCGCGACTCCGCACGCTCATTATGTCGCACCGCGGTCCCTGCTGGTGTTCGATCACCTGACTCGCACGGTGGCGCTGCTGCATGACGGCAGCGAAGCCGACCGGCAAAGCCTGCGCCGCGACGTGGTGCGGGCATTGCGCGGCGCAGTGCCGGCAATCCTCGCTCCGGGGAGCTTTTCACCCGCCCGCCCCTCGCTGACGGAAGAGGCGCATGCGCTCCGGGTGCGGCGCGCGCAGGAGTACATCGCCTCCGGCGACGTCTATCAACTGGTGCTCGCGTCGCGGTTCGAAGGCCGGCACGCGCTCGCGCCGTTCGAGGTGTATCGAGCCTTGCGGCTGCTCAATCCCTCGCCTTACATGTATTTTTGCGAACTCGGCGACATCACGGTGGTCGGCTCTTCGCCCGAAGCGCTGGTGAAGTGCCACGATGGATATGCCCAATTGCGGCCGATCGCTGGCTCCCGCCCGCGCGGCGCCGATGCGGCGCGCGACGCCGCGTTGGAGGCGGAGCTGCTGGCAGATCCCAAGGAGAATGCCGAGCACGTGATGCTGGTCGATTTGGCGCGCAACGACTTGGGCAGGGTTGCGGCCGCCGGCTCGGTGGCGGTCGATCCCTACCGCGTGATCGAGCGCTACAGCCACATCATGCACATCGTCAGCGGCGTCAACGGCCGCCTCCGGCCGGGACAGGATGCCTTCGACCTGTTCGCGGCGACTTTTCCCGCCGGTACCCTGGTGGGCGCGCCGAAGGTGCGCGCGATGGAAATCATCGACGAGCTCGAACCGGTGGACCGCCAGCTCTACGGCGGAACGGTCGGCTACTTCGGACGGCGCGGCGGCATGGACCAGGCGATCACCATCCGCACCCTGGTCTTTCGGGGCGACGCCTACAGTTACCAGGCGGGAGGAGGTATCGTCGCCGACAGTTCCCCACCGGCCGAATATGCCGAGCTGATGGCGAAGAGCGCCGTGCTGCGGCGTGCGCTCGAGCTCGCCGCGGAAGGCTTCTGACATGCGCCCCAACATATTGCTGATCGACAACTACGATTCCTTCACCTACAACCTGGTGCAGGCATTCCTGGTGCTGGGAGCGCTGGTCGACGTGCATCGCAACGATGCGATCAGCATCGAGGAGGCGCTCGAACTCGAGCCCTCTCACCTGGTCATCTCGCCGGGTCCGGGCACGCCGCAGGACGCGGGAGTTTCCATGCGGATGATTCAGGCGTTCGCCGGTCGCATACCGATCTTCGGCGTTTGCCTGGGCCATCAATCCTTGGTGGAGGTGTTCGGCGGCAAGGTGGTGCGTGCGGGGCGGCTGATGCACGGCAAGGTGTCGCCCGTCATTCACGACGGCAAGGGGCTGTATGCCGGCATGCCGCGCGAATTCGGCGCGGGCCGCTATCATTCGCTGATCGCGGCAGCCGACAGCATGCCGCCCGTGCTGGAAATTACCGCGCGCACGGCGGAGGGCGAGATCATGGGCGTACGGCACAAATCATTGCCGATCGAAGGCGTGCAATTTCACCCGGAAAGCGTGCTCACGCCCGACGGTCCGATTCTCATGGCCAATTTTCTGAAAACCTGAGATTTGTGGCCAGCCCGCACCACACGCTCGATCACCTGCTGCAAGGCCGCGATCTTGGCGAGACCGATGCCGCGGCCCTCCTCATCTTGCTGACGACGCCGGAGGTCGCGCCCGCGATGGCCGGCGCGCTCTTGACCGCCTTGCGCGCGAAAGGCGTCACGGCGGCCGAGGTGCGCGGCTTTGCGGGCGCCATGCGCGCGCTCGCGCGAAAGCCGGCGCTGCCGGATGCGCTCGATGCCATCGACATCGTCGGTACGGGCGGCGATGCTTCGGGCAGCCTCAATCTATCGACGGGGGCGGCTCTGCTCACGGCCGCCTGCGGATTGCCGGTGGTCAAGCACGGCAATCGCTCCATTTCCAGCCGCAGCGGCAGCGCCGATCTGATCGAGCAGCTGGGATTTACGCTGCCCCTGGACGAGACCCGGGCGGCGCGGTGTTTCGAGGCCACCGGGTTCACTTTTTTATTCGCGCCTTATTTTCATCCGGCGATGCAGGCTCTGGCGCCGGTCCGCGCCGCGCTCGGCGTGCGCACCGTGTTCAATTTGCTGGGTCCGTTGACCAATCCGGCCGCGCCGCGCTTTCGCTTGATCGGCGCCTACGATGCGGCGACCGCGGAGCTGATGGCCGGCACGCTGGCAGGGATGGACATCGAGCGCGCCTGGGTGGTGCACGGCGCGGCGGGTTGGGATGAAGCCACGCCCATCGGCCCCTTCCTGGCATTCGACGTCACGCGCGGCGCGATTCGCCGCTGCGAAATCGATCCGCAGGAATTCGGCCTCGCCCCATGCGGTCCGGGCGATCTGGCCGGCGGCGATGCCGCCGCCAACCTCGGGGCTTTGCTCGAGGTGTTCGCGGGCCGCGATCGCGGCGCGCATTGTGCGGCGTTGACGTTGCAATGCGGTCTCGCCTTGTTCATTGCCGGCCGCGCCGCGACCATTGCGATGGGAGTCGACACGGCGCGCTCGGTCTTGGAGAGCGGCCGTGCGCGGCAGTGGCTGCAGCGGCTGCGGCAATTCGCGGCAGATGGCCGATGATCGGGAGAAGGTTCTGAACGGCAACGTCATGGGCGGCTTTTTGGACGACATGGCTCGATCGAGCGCGGCGCGGGTGGCGGAGGCGATCCGCCAGGAGTCCGTGGGCGCCCTGGAACGCCGCGCGCGCCGTGCGGCGCCGAGCGCACCCCTGCGATTGTCCGCCTCGGGATTCGACGTCATTGCGGAACTCAAACTGCGCTCGCCGGCGGCCGGTCCGTTGAGCCATGAGAGCGAGGACTGGCCGGCG
>Ga0307470_10000407_pt1 | contig 22367 bp, 17 predicted proteins | sample atmos_gasesAM3C__FD_204565 | JGI IMG/M metagenome (GOLD analysis project Ga0307470, IMG submission 204565) | Hardwood forest soil microbial communities from Morgan-Monroe State Forest, Indiana, United States - atmos_gasesAM3C_05 | ecosystem: Environmental > Terrestrial > Soil > Temperate forest... | reverse complement strand
CAATACCGCCGTAATAATGGACAGCGGGATGGCCGCGAGAATGATCACCGACAGCCGGACATTGCCCAGAAACATGATGATGACCAGCGCGGTCAATCCCGCCGCCATGCAGGCGCTCATGAGCACGCTGTTGAGCGACGCTTTCACGAATACCGACTGGTCGAACAACGCCTTGACCGCCACATCTTGCGGCAGCACTTTCTTGATGTCGAGCAGCGCCGCGCGCACTCCGTCGATCACGGCGAGGGTCGATACGCCACCGGTTTTTCGGATGGTCATCAGCGCGCCGGGAGTCCCGTTGACCGACACGGAATTCGTCTGCACCTGAAAGCCGTCGTGCACATGCGCCACGTCCCGCATGAATACCGTTCGTCCGTCGACCTGCTTGATCGGAAAGGCATTGATCGTTTCGATGACGTTCGGAGAGTTGTTCATGGCCAAGGTGTAGTCCTTGTCCCCGATCTTCACGTCGCCTGCCGGGAGAATGACGTTTTGATGCTGTAGCGCGGTGCTGACATCCGATGCGGACAGGCCGCGCGCTTGCAGCGCCTGGGAATCCAAGTCGGCCATGATCACGCGCGGCTTACCGCCGTACGGGTAGGGAACCTCGGCGCCGTGGACCACCGCGAGAGCAGGTCGGATGATGTTTTGTCCCAAATCGTTGAGCTTGGTGTCGGGCAGCGACTTGCTGGACAGGCTGAGCTGGATGATCGGCACATCGGTGGCGCCATAGCGCAATACCAATGGCGGGGTGATGTTGGGCGGCATGTACTTGAGCACCACCAGCGCGCTGCTCGCAAGCTGCGAGACCGCGCGCGTCACATCGGCCCCTTCATGAAGATAGACCTTCTCCACCCCGACGCCTTGGTAGCTCACGGCCTCGATGCGCGAAATATCGTCGACGAGAGAGGCGAGCTGCCGCTCGTGCAGAGTCAGAATGCGGTTCTGGATATCCTGCGCGCTCATTCCGTTGTAGGTCCAGACCACGGCCACCACCGGGATGTCGATTTCCGGGAAAATATCGACGGGCATGCGCAAGGCGGCTCCGATCCCCATCAGCGTGATGAGAATCAGGGAGGCGACAACCGTGTAGGGCCGTTTGAGCGCTATTTCGACGACGGACATGCCGGGTCCCCTATTGCCATGCACACAATCTAGATGAGGCGATGCTGATCGTCAGGAGCCGAAAGTCATGATGCGGCGTGACTAAAGTCACTTTCCGCGGTGACTAAAGTCACTTTTGTCGGCGTTCGCGCAAACAATCCGTCCGCACGGCTCGTTACTCGGCGCTGCGCGCCTCGCCCCTACGGGGCCGCCCGTTCGGGCGTTCAAAGTCGGCCAGACGGCGTACTTAGTCGGTCCGCGGCTGCCTTTTCGACAGCAGGGCAAGTTCGGTCCTGGTATTGGCATGCAGCTTCTCCATGATGCGGCTGACGTAATTCTTCACCGTACCCTCGGCCAGAAACAGAGCGCCGGCGATCTGACGATTGGTCATGCTCTCGGAGATGAGTTGCAGAATCTTTTCTTCCTTGTCGGTCAACGACTCGGTGTCAATCCCTGATTCTCGCGCCGAGAGACTCCTTGCGGAGGGCGGCCCGCCGGGAGTACTTTCGCGAACCGGCTCGGCGCCGAATTCCGGCGCCAGACGCCGGAATTGATCCATCACTTTGCGGGCAATTTGCGGGGTCAGCCGAGACTCGCCGCGCCGTAACGCACGGATGGTGTCCAGCAATTCATCTTCCGCTGCATCTTTCAGCAGGTACGCGTGGGCACCGGCGCGCACGGCTTCGAAGACCGTCTCATCGTCGTTGAGCGTCGTCAGAACCAGAATCTGCGTGTCGGGAAGAGCTTGCGTGATCTCTCGGGTGGCCGCAACGCCTCCTTTGAGCGGCATGTGCAGATCCATCAAAATCACATCGGGTCTCAGCAACTGCGCGAGCTCCACGGCTTCGACGCCGTTGCGAGCCTGGCCTACCACCTCCATGTCGGCCTCCATTGAAATCAACATGGCGGCACCCCGGCGGACGAGCGCCTGGTCCTCTGCAATGACGACTCGGATCATCGGATGATCCTCTCGCTCACCGGGGGTCACGAGAATGTCCTCATATTCGCTCCCATGTCGTTGAGCACAAGCACCTCAAGCGCCGCTCTGTTGTCCTTCGAATCCAATCATGCAACTCGCGGCGCACGGATTGGAAGTGACTTTAGTCACCTGTTAACGTGGCGCCATGGCTGGCTTAAGGTTTGCCGAAAAACTGCGATCGGTACTCTCGAGCATCGACCCCAGGCGCAGTTTGGTCGCATCCGCGATGTGGCTGATTGTCGCGCTGGCTGTTACGTTTTCCATTGCGGCCGCAATCTGGGTCGGCAGCATCGCCAGACAGAACGTCCTGCAGCAGCACATACGCCGGCTGTCGCTCGAGACGGATCAACTGAGTTCCGATTTGGGTCAAGCTCTCGCCGCGCGTCTCGATGCGGTTCGTGCGGCAGGACAGATTCTGCGGGCGACCGGGGCGCCCGGTCGCCCGAGCGGCCTGAACGACGTCTTTGAGCAGCTCGTATCGGCTTACCCGCAGTTTGATTGGATTGCCATCGCGGACTCGAGCGGCCGCGTGGCCGCATCCGATGGTGCAATGCACCAAGAGGATGACGTCCGTTCAATTCCTTGGTTCTCGTCCGGATTGCACGGACCTTGGCTCGGCATCATCGGGGAAACCCGTTTGCAGTCACCGTCGGCGGCAAATACCACTGAAATAGGAGACATGGCCGTTCCGGTACGCGAGGAATCCGGCCGCATCGTCGGGGTGATCGCCTCGCACGTCAATTGGCGGCGCGCCGCCCACCATCCCGAGCGGCTCACGGACGAATCCGATCCACGCGCAACGACCGAATGGTATGTCCTCGATCGGGACGGAGTTGTTCTCATCGGACCGGAACAGATGCGGCACAAGCCCTGGAACGGGATCCCAGTGAATGAAAAGCCGCCCGCCTCCGCGGACTCTTCTCCGGAAACCACGGATGCGCCGCAATTTGAACGTCTTCCCGATGGACGCCGCGTCCTGGTCTCGCGATCGCCGCTCAGCGCGGGCAACGAAATCACTTCGCTGGGATGGCAAGTTCAGCTGAGTGAGCCCAATGAGCGCGTATATCAGCGCGCCGACGCGTTGGCGCTCAGAATTCTGTGGGTGTCGATGTGTCTCGGTACCGCGACCGCCTTGCTGGGCGCGTTGGGCGCGCGGCATTTGACCGGCCGCCTGAAGCGGTTGGCGCTCTCCGTCGCCTCCGCCGGCGAAAGCGAAACGGCGAGAATAGAGATCCCGCGCGGAGTCGATGAAGTCGCTCAACTGGGCGGCGCGTTTGCCAGGATACACGAGGATCTTCAGCAAGAACGCAGCGAGCTCGAGCGGCGGGTCGCGGTGCGGACGCGCGAAGTGGAAAGGCTCGCGGAGGAGTCCCGCTACGCTGCGATCGTGCGGGAGCGCTTGAAGATCGCCCGCGACCTGCACGACACGCTCGCGCATTCGATGATGGCGATGCTCAGCGAAATTCGATTCCTTCGCAGACTTCAGGCGCGCGATCCTGCGGCGGTGGCCAACGAGCTCGCGCACGCGGAGAAGATTGCTCACGAAGGGCTTCAGGAGGCACGCACTGCCATCACTCAGATGCGCGTCACCGCCGTGCGCGAAACGGGCCTGGGCCCGGCACTCGCCAGTGCGTTCGAGCGCTTCATCAATCACACCGGCTTGTCCGGAGATTTCAGCGCGGACGTCGAGGCCGCCCGGTTCGGCGACGAACGGGCGGAAACGATGGTGCGCATGGCTCAAGAGGTGTTGCGCAACGTGGAGCGGCACGCGCGGGCGACGCGGGTGGCCGTTCGATTACTGTCGACGAACGACGCCCACCTGGTATTGCTGATCGAAGACAACGGCATGGGATTCGACCCCGAAGCGCTTTGCGCCGGACATTACGGCATCGTCGGGCTTCGCGAACAGGCAGAACTCATAGGCGCCGAGTTGCGCATCGACAGCAAACCGAATGCCGGCACGACGGTGTGCATATCGTTGCGGTTGTCTCCGATAGCGTTCAATCGAACCGACGGCACACCCGTGTCCTTGGCAAAGACCTAGTGTCGTGTCTCCCACAGATCACTAGGACGCGAGCAGCAGCTCCAAAATTCGCCGATAAATGCGATGCAGCCGATCGATGTCGGCGACGCGCACGCATTCGTTCACCTTGTGAATGGTTTCGTTGATCATGCCGATCTCGATCACCTGGGCGCCCATGGGGGCGATGAAGCGTCCGTCCGAGGTTCCGCCGCCGGTCGATAGCTTCGGAGTGATCTGCAATTGCTCCTGCACTGCGCGGATGGCGGCCTCCGACAGTTCGCCGGGAGCAGTCAGGAACGGGTATCCGGAAATGAACCATTCCAGCGAGTAGTTGACCCGATGCCGCCGCAGCAGCTCCTCAACCACGGCTTTGAGACCGTCGACGGTTTGTTCCGTGGAAAAGCGCAGATTGAAGCGCGCCTTTAGTTCTCCCGGGATGACATTGGGTGCGCCCGTGCCGGCGGAAATATTCGACACCTGGAAACTGGTGGGCTGAAAATGCTCGTTGCCGCGATCCCAGGTTCGAGCAGCGAGTTCGGCCAGCGCGGGCGCCACGGCATGCACGGGGTTGTCGGCGAATTGCGGGTAGGCAATATGCCCTTGAATTCCGTGCACCGTGAGACGCCCGCTCAAGCTGCCGCGCCGGCCGATTTTGATGGTGTCGCCGAGGGCTCTCTCGCTCGACGGCTCCCCGACCAGGCACCAGTCGATGGCCTCGTTGCGCTCGCGCAGCACCTCCACCACGCGGCGCGTGCCGTCGACCGACGGGCCCTCCTCGTCGCTGGTGATCAGGAATGCGATCGTGCCGCGATGCGCCGGGTACCGTGCCACGAATTCTTCGCAGGCCGTCAGCATGGCCGCGAGCCCGCTCTTCATGTCGGCAGCCCCGCGCCCATACAAGAGGCCGTCCTTGATGACCGGAAGGAAGGGATCGCTCCCCCACTCGTCCAGCGGACCCGGCGGCACCACATCGGTATGGCCCGCGAAGCAGAATACCGGCCCTCCGCGCCCGTGTTTCGCCCAGAAATTGTCGACCGGACCGAAGCGCATGCATTCCACTTCGAATCCGATGGCCTCGAGCCGGTTGATCATCGTCTGCTGGCAGCCGCCGTCCGTGGGGCTGACCGATGCGCGCGCTATCAGCTCTTCGGTCAATCCCAGGGTGCCGGATTTCAGCGGCGAGGTCGGCATCAGAAGCGCAACACCGGGGCCTGGCGCCGCAGATTGATCCAGGTGCCGTACGCTCCAAGAGCAAGGGCCGCGATGAGGACCCAGGCCGGCATCGCAAGGCCCAGGAAGGTCCAAGTCACCTTGGCGCATTCTCCGGAGCCGGTCAGCACCTTGACCAGCACCTCGCCCAGGGAAAACACCTTGAGCATGAAATCGAGCGATGCTCCGCATGCCGGAACGCTGCCTTCCGGAAGGCTCTGAATGTACAGGTGCCGGATCGCAACGCCGATGGTGGCAAGCGCCGACAGGGCGAGCAGCGAGGCATACACGCGCCTGCCCCAGCCCACCGGGTCGTGCACCGCCGCGATCAGGAACATGAGACCGATGGCAAACACCCCGACGCGCTGAAAAATGCACAGCGGACAGGGCTCGAGGTGCAGGACCACTTGCGCGTAATAGGCATAGCCCAGCAAGCCTAGCGCTACCGCAAACCCGAGAAGATTCCCTTGGCGTGAAGTCATCAGCTGCGCAGGATAGCGTGCGCAGCGTCGATTTGCTTGGCCACGTCCTCGAGCGAGGTGTGGCGGATGTCCTTGCCGTGAACCATGTAGATCACGTACTCGCAGATGTTCTTGGCGTGATCGCCGATGCGCTCCAACGCGCGCACGATCCACATGATCTCGAGCGCGCGCCGGATGGTGCGCGGGTCCTCCATCATGAAGGTGATGCACTGACGGTGAATCGACTCATATTCCTCGTCCACCATCTTGTCTTCCCGCGCGGTCTTGAGCGCCGCCTGGGAATCCATGCGGGCAAACGCGTCGAGCGCATCGTGCACCATCTGCGCAACCTGCCTGCCCAGGTGTTTCACTTCGCGATACTTGTCCGCGGGCCGCTCCATCGTGGCCAGCCGCGAGGCGATGTAGCCGATTTTCTCGCCCTCATCGCCGATGCGCTCCAGATCGGTGATGGTCTTGATGATGGCGACGATCACGCGCAAATCTCCGGCGGCCGGCGCCCGGATCGCGAGGATGCGGCTGCACTCCTCGTCGATCGACACTTCCATGCCGTTGACCTTGTAATCGTCGGTTGCGACCGATTCGCCCAGACGGCTGTCGCCCTCGACCAAGGCGGTGATCGCCTTGTGCAGCTGCTGCTCCACGAATCCGCCCATCTGCAGCACCTGGTTGCGGACCTTTTCCAGGTCTTCATTGAAGCGGCGGGAGATGTGATGGGTGAGGTCGGCGGTTTCCATAAAATTACCTTAGCACTCAAGACGTGAAAACACTCGAAAATACTGGCGCCTTGCCCGCCCCATCACGCGCGTCCGTTGCGCGTTTTGATTTACATCCGATTGCAGTGCGCGTCAACACTGCGCACCATATTTTGTGACGTCAAGCGCTCACCGCCGCGTCCACCGCCTGCTCCCAAATTCGCTGCTGCGGGAAATGACAGGTAAACGTGCTGCCCCTGCCCTCCGTGCTTTGGACGTCGAGCCAGCCGCCATGCCGCTGCAGGGCGTGCTTGACGATGGCGAGCCCCAGCCCTGAGCCGCCCTGGCCGCGGGAGCGGCCCGCGTCCACGCGATAGAACCGCTCGGTGAGCCGCGGGATGTGTTCCGCCGGGATGCCGATGCCGCTGTCGATCACGGAGAAATACGCTCCCTCCGCGTCGACCCACCAGCGCATCCGCACCGTGCCCTCCGACGGGGTGTATTTCATCCCGTTCACCAGCAGATTGGTGAACGCGGATTCGAGCTCGTGCGCGGAGCCGAACAATCCGGCCGTCGACTCCAATTCCAGTATCACCTGGCGCGGCCGATCGGCGCTGGCGAGAGCATCCCGGTGCAATCGCTCCAGCATGTTCGGCACATCGACGGCGTCGCGGGCCGCCTCGCCGTCCGTCGACTCCAGGCGCGACAGCACCAGAAGGTCGGCGATGATGGCATTCATGCGCTGCGCCTGCGCGCGCATATCCTTGATGGGTCCGAACCACGCGGGATCAATGGAGGCGTCATCCGCCATGGTGTCGAGATACCCGGAAATCACGGTCAGCGGGGTGCGCAACTCGTGCGACGCGTTGGCGACGAAGTCCTTGCGCATCGCCTCCAGGCGCATTTGCCGGGTCACGTCGCGGACCAGCAATAAGGACTGGCCACCGCCATAGGGCACTACCTGAAGTGCCAGGTACAAATCCAACTGCACCGGCGGCCGTATCACCAGCGGCATCGCATAATCATCGCCGTGCAGGTAGAGCACGAACTCCGGGGAGCGGATCAGATTGTCGATCCTGAGGCCGAGATCCATGGGCCGTTTGAGGCCGAGCAGGCGCGCCGCTTGGCGGTTGAACCAGACGATTTCTCGCTGGGTGCTCAAGATGATGACGCCGTCGGGCAATGCCGCCGTGGAGCGGCGCAGCTCGCGAAAGAGCTGAATCAGGCGTTGCTTGTGAAACTGTTTGCGACGATGCAGCCGTATGACCTGGCCCACGATATCGCCCCAAATCCCGCCCAGATTGGGCGGGTCGATTTGCGAGCGCAGGCGCAGCCAGCGGTCGAGGCGGTACAGGGTGAGCAGCTGCCAACTCAAGTACAAGCAGGAGGCGGCCAGAATCCACACCCAAACCGGCCCGATGAGCAGGCCCAGACCGAGCCCCAACGCCAAAATGCCCGCGAGCCGCGCGAGCGCGAAAGTCCACATCGCTGCCATTGACTAGTGCGCCCGCCCTCCCTATGCGTCTCGGGTGGAAAACCGGTAGCCGGCGCCGCGCACGGTCTGCACCAGCCGCTCCAGTAGATAAGGCTCGAGCGCCTTACGCAGCCGGCGGATGTGCACATCCACCGTCCGCTCTTCCACATAAGTATTACCGCCCCAGACGCGATCGAGCAACTGACCCCGCGAGAACACCCGTTCCGGATGAGTCATGAAAAAATGCAGCAGGCGGTATTCCGTCGGCCCCAGGGGGATTTCGCGGTCTCCGGCACTCACCCTATGGCTCGAGTCGTCGAGTTTGAGGCCATCGGCTTCCACGATGTCGGCCGCACCGGCCGGGGCGGCGCGCCGCAGCACGGCCTGGATCCGCGCCAGCAACTCGCGCGGCGAGAAAGGCTTGGTAATGTAGTCGTCGGCTCCGCCCTCGAGGCCGCCCACCTTGTCCTGCTCCTCGGCGCGCGCGGTGAGCATGATGACCGGAATCTCCTCCGTGTCCTTGGCACGCTTCAGCGATCGAGTCAGTTCGAGCCCGCTCATGTCCGGCAGCATCCAATCGACCAACATCAAATCCGGCCGCACATCGACGATCCGCGCCCGCGCCTCGCGACAGTCTTCCGCCTCTCGAACTTCGTAGCCCGCGCGGCGCAATCCGAAGGCGACCATGTCGCGAATCGCCTTTTCGTCTTCCACAATGAGGATGCGCTTGGCCGTCATGTAGTCCTAGTCCCTTGAATCCTTTAGCTCACTATTACAGCCACCGCCTGTGACAGTTCGATGACATAGCCTATTCAAGCCTTCTGCGGGCGGCGTTCCGCTTCGGTGAGCGCCACTTTATCGCGCAGGTACAGGGGGCTTAAGTCGGCCGGGTCCATGCCCTCTCCCCGCTGCAAGCGCAAAGCGCCCAGCCGCGCGAATTCACGCGCATTCGGCAGCGCCTTGCCGTCCTTGGGATCGAGCTCGAGACCGGGCAGTGCGGCGAGCGCGGGATAGGCGTCGAAGCCTCGGCCGATGCCGCGATAGGTGCCGGACACGGGCAGCACCACACTCTCGGGTGGCCCGACCGAAGCCGGACAGCTTGCGCTCAACCCGCGCGCGAGGTCGGCGGCGAAGCATCCCCAATAGACCTCGCCCATGCGCGCATCGAGGCAGGCCAGGGCCAGCCTTCCGCCGCTTTGAACGGCTTGGAGCGCCAATGCCTCCAGGGTGCTGACCGGTACGACGCGAAGACTGGCGCCGAAGGCCAGACCCTGAGCCACCGCCACGCTGATTCGCACACCGGTGAACGCGCCGGGACCGATGCTGGCGGCGATGCCATCGAGCATGGACAGGGAACCTTCAGCCTCCGCCAGCACTGCCTCGACCATCTCGAGAACCTGCTGCGCGTGCGACCGCCCACCTTCGGCAGACCGCGAGATGAACTCATCGCCGCTGAGCAGAGCCACCGAACACGCCTCGGTCGCCGTATCGAGAGCCAGTACACGCATGGTTTAAGTGGCCCGCGACGCGTGCGCCATTGCCGGACGCAGCTTCGCCAGTCGTTCGGCAAGAAACACGGCGCCCACCGTACTCTCGGCAATGACCGGACTCGGCGGCAGCGCCTCGAGAAACACGCGCCCATATGCCTTTGTCTTGAGCCGCGGGTCGCCGATGACGATTACGCCGAAATCGTCGCAGTCACGAATCAAGCGACCCACACCTTGTTTCAGTGCCAGCACCGCCTGGGGCAATTGATATTCGAAGAACGGGTTGCCGCCGCGGCGCCGAATGCCTTCCAGGCGCGCCTTGAGCAGCGGGTCGTCGGGCGAGGCAAAGGGCAGCTTGTCGATCGCGACGATGGACAGAGCCTCGCCCTTCACGTCCACGCCTTCCCAGAAACTGCCCGTGGCCAGCAGCACTGCAGACCCGAGCTCGCGAAACCGATTCAGCAGCGCCTCGCGCGGCGCCTCACCCTGCACCAGCACCGGAAACGGCGGATTCGGGAAGCGCTCCTTGAGCGCCCGGACACCTTCCGCCAAGCCACGATAGCTGGTGTAGAGCAGGAACGCGCGACCGCCGCTCGCCTCGAGCAAGGGCGCGCAGGCATCGATGAATTTGGCGGAGAACGCCGGATCCTGCGGCTGCGGCATGTTCGGCGGCAGAAAGATACGCGCTTGAATGGCATAGTCGAACGGGCTGTCGATGCGCACCGTGCGCGCTTCCGGCAGGCCGATTCTCCCGGCAAAATGCGAGAAATCCTCGCCGATGGCCAATGTCGCCGAGGTGAATACCCAGGCGCAGGGCCGCGACTCCACGTATTCCCGCAGCCGCTCCGCAATCTCGAAGGGCGTGTACTGCAGGAGCAGACCGCTGGGGTTGGCGTCGACCCAGCGCAGCCCTGTGTCGTCCGAGAGCTCGCGCAAGGCGGCTAGGGAATTCGCCAGAGTACCGCTGCGCCGCGCGCAGGTCGCGGTGCCGGCGCCCGCGCCGAGACCCTCGAGCTGTGTGGCCATGTCGCTGAGGGCGGTCTCGAGTTCGGGCAGCACTTCCAGAAATGAATCGGGCAGGCTCGCCCATTCGTAGCGCCCCTGCCCGCGATGCAACGCGCCGCGCAGTTCCTCGAGCCGGGAATCCACGGAGACGACGGCGGCGGCGATGGCCTGATCCCGCACGCCGGCAGCCGCCGTCTCCGCCGTGATGTCGCGCATCAGCAGTTGCACCTGGCGGGCCGACCAGGTCTGGCCGAAAAACTGCGCCGCAATGTCCGGGACCTGATGCGCCTCGTCCAGGATCACGGCTTCCGCACCCGGCAAGAGATCGCCGAAGCCCTCGTCCTTCAGCGCAAGATCCGCGAGCAGCAAGTGGTGATTCACGACGACGATGCCGGCCGCCTGCGCCTTGCGCCGAGCTTCGAACACGTGGCAGCGCGAGAATTGGGGACACTCTGTTCCCAAGCAATTCTCGCGCGTCGAGGTAATCTGCGGCCACGCCGCAGACTGTTCCGGCAAATCCGTGAGTTCCGAGAGGTCACCGGCCTTGGTCGTCGCGGCCCATCGCGAAACGCGCGCAAGGATGCGCGCGATCCCGCGCTCGTCCCCGAGCAGCGATCCCTGCTGGGTCGCCAGCTCCAACCGATGACGGCAGAGATAGTTGGCGCGGCCTTTGAGCAGGGCGATCTTCACCGGCAAGCCCAGTGCTTTCGCGAGAAGAGGAACGTCGCGGTGAAACAGCTGATCCTGCAGCGTGCGCGTGCCGGTGGAGATGATCACGCTGCGCCCCGACAGGAGTGCCGGAACCAGGTAGGCGAAGGTCTTGCCCGTGCCGGTGCCGGCTTCCACGATCAAGGGCTCGAGACGCGCCAGCGAGAGACCGACGGCCTTCGCCATCGCAGCCTGCTCGGGGCGATGCGCGTAGCCCGGCAAGGCGCGCGCCAGGGGTCCCTCCGGGTTGAAGACGTCGCTATAGTCGCTGTTCATTATTGAAGCCTACGACGTTCCTAGGCCGACTATTTGACCAGCGCACGAAATCGCACGAACGCCACCGAATTGGCCTTCAGGCTGTTCTTGAATTGCCAGCGGATGTCGGTGTAATCCGCGGCGACGGCGGCGCGCGGCCGGCCGTCGACCCCGGGCACCAGGAGATTCTCGGCGCGCCCGAAGCTGTGTCCGCCGTCGACCGAATAGCTCACCTCGGCGCCCGGGCCCACCGCCGAATCCGCGACATACCGCATGTGCTCGGGAACGGGGTGGGTCACGATGGGGGTATCCACGGCCGTGGCCCCGGTATTGCGCACTTCGAGCGTGTAGATCACTCGATCCCCCGGCACCACCCGGTCCGCCGGAATCAACTTGACGACCTCCCGGCCCGCCACGCGTGATCGGAATTCGACCTCGGCAATCGCCCGAATCGCGAGCGGATCGCCCGGGATTTGGCCCGCGGCGAAACCCGCCAGCAGCAGGGCGGCGGCAGCACCGGAAAGGCTCGTGAACGAGGCGTATGTGTTCGTGCTCGTCTCATTGTAAAGCATTTATAATCAATTACTTATCGGAAAGACCGAAGGCATGTTGCACACTCCTCGATCCAGACAGCGCTGTCGCATCATAAAGCATTGCACTTGGCGGTGAACCCAGCCATCTGTCATCCTTCTAACACTAATAACGCCTGCCTGAAGGACCCTCCCCATGGCTACCGCTCCCCAGCATGTCACCTCACTTGAGTCGATGAACCGAGAAGTCTCCGCCTGGGTGGACAGTGTCGCGAAGCTTACCCGGCCGGACCGCATCTATTGGTGCGACGGGAGCGATGCCGAGTTTCAGGCGCTGGAGCGCGGATTGGTGGCCTCCCAGGAATTGCTGCCGCTCAATTCGCAGAGCTATCCCGGCTGCGTTTTGTCTCGCTCCCATCCGTCGGACGTGGCGCGCGTCGAACACCTGACCTTTGTCTGCACGCGGAATAAAGAGGATGCGGGCCCGAACAATAATTGGATTGCTCCCGCACAAGCCCACGCCCAGATGGATGGCTTGTTCGCCGGCTGCATGAAGGGCCGCACTCTGTACGTAGTCCCCTATTGCATGGGTCCGATCGACTCGCCCCTTTCCCGATGCGGCGTCGAAATCACCGACAGCGCATACGTGGTCCTCAATATGAAGCTGATGACGCGCATGGGCCGCGCGGCGCTCGAGCGCATCACGGATGACGGCACGTTCGTGAGAGGACTGCATTCCACCGGGGAGCTTGATCCCAAGCGCCGCTTCATCATGCATTTCCCCGAGGAACTCTCGATCAAGAGCTTCGGATCGGGCTATGGCGGCAACGCGCTGCTCGGCAAGAAGTGTCACGCCCTGCGCATCGCGAGCTGGCAGGCGCGCACGGAAGGCTGGCTGGCGGAGCACATGCTCATCGTCGGCATCGAGAACCCGCAGGGCGAAATCCACTACCTGGCCTGCGCGTTCCCCTCCGCCTGCGGCAAGACCAACCTGGCCATGCTGATCCCTCCCGCCGGCTACAAGGGCTGGAAGGTGTGGACGCTGGGCGACGATATCGCCTGGATGCACCCGGGCAAGGACGGCCGCCTGTACGCCATCAACCCCGAATCGGGGTATTTCGGCGTCGTGCCGGGCACCAACGCCAAAACCAATCGCAATGCCTTCGACATGATCCACCGCGACACCATCTTCACCAACGTCGCCCTCACCGCGGACAATCAACCTTGGTGGGAAGGATTGCCCGAGGGCAAGCCCGTCGTCGACTGGCAGGGACGGCCGTACGATCCGGCAAACGGACCCGCGGCCCACCCGAATTCCCGGTTCACCGTGGCCGCCACGCAGAATCCGAGCTATTCGAAGTTGGCCGACGCTCCCGGCGGCGTGCCCATATCCGCCATCGTATTCGGCGGCCGGCGCCGCGCGCTGGCGCCGCTCGTGTATCAAGCGCGCAATTGGCTTCACGGAGTCCTCGTGGGCGCCGGAGTCGCCTCTGAGACCACGGCCGCCGCCACGGACGCGGTCGGCGTGGTGCGCCGCGACCCCATGGCGATGAAGCCCTTCGCCGGCTACAACTTCGGCGACTATTGGTCGCATTGGATCGATGTCGGCGCCAGGCTCAAATCGCCGCCGCAGATTTTCCACGTCAATTGGTTCCGCCAGAGCGATGCCGGCAAGTTTCTATGGCCGGGGTTCGGCGAAAACCTGCGGGTGTTGCGTTGGATCATTGAACGATGCAAGGGCACCGCCAAGGCGCGCGACACGGCGATCGGCCATCTTCCCAACTCCGCCGACCTGGATGTTCAGGGCCTCGACATCGCGCCGGGAGCCCTCGACGAGCTGCTGACCGTGGACCCCAAATTGTGGCGGGAGGAATTTGCCGGTATCGACAAGTATTTCGGCGAATTCGGCGACCGGGTGCCGCAGTCCCTCAAGGCGGAACTCAAGAGCGCGCTGGAGCGGGTTCACTCCTCGCAGGTGTAGCGAATCACCTGGGAGGAATTGCTGTCCGGCGCCTTGCCGAGACCGATCAGCCCCTCGCCGCGAATCTGCATGGAATCGCGGCGCACGAACGCTTCCTCGCCGTCCTTGCCCAGCACGAAAGTGCCGTTCGTGCTCTGATCGATCAGCATGAATTTATTGCGGTTGATCTCCACGCGGGCATGCAGGCGCGAAATCAGATTGCCCTTCACGACCAGATCATTTTCCTCGGCGCGTCCGATGGTGATATTGGCTCGGCCGTCGTCCACGACGACTTCCTGGCCCTGGTACCGCAAGCGCAGCCGCTGAGTCTTGTTCGCCCGCTCGCGCTCGCGCGAGGTGATGGCGATCGAGGGCACCATGCTGGTGATGTCTTCGGTCTGCCATAGCACCTCGAACAACGCCACTTCGCTGCTGCGTCCTTTCAGGGTGGCAATGTCGATTTGGCGCACCGAGGCGCGCCAGTCGCTCGACAAGCGCTCGACCATGGTCGCCGTGGTGATGATCTGGCCGGCCTTGGCCTGGCTGGTCATGCGGTTGGCCGTATGGACGGCGGAGCCGAAGATATCGCGATTTTCCAACACGACCGGGCCGAAGTTGCAGCCGATGCGGATGGCAACCGTTTGCTCGTCCACTTTGAGCTGGGGGTGGAGGACGATTTGCTTCTGCATCTGCGCGGCGGCATTGAGCGCGTCGTCGGCGGTCGGGAAGGTCGCCATGACCTCATCCCCCATCGTTTTGATCACAGTCCCATGATTCTGATCCGTCGCCGCCCGCATCACGTCGATGCAGATACCGACCATGTCGCGCGCGCGTACATCGCCCAGCAGTTCGTACAGCTTGGTGCTGCCGACCACATCGGCGAATACGATGGCGAGTTCTATTTCTTTGTCCATTACTCGTCGATTATACTTAACGCAGGCTTTGGCCGCCTCAGCCGTTTACGCGGCAATCCCCTGTTTCAGTATCGGAAGCGCCGAATAGAGCGTTTCAGGCACCGCCTCCGGGCGCGCCGCAACCTCGGAAAGGAACCGCCGCCAGGCGCGCGCGCCCTCCCGCCCTGCCATCAAGCCGTGCATATGCCGCGTGATCGAGTGCAGGCGTATGCCCCGCCGCGCACAGATCTTCGCATAGGCAACGACGCGCTCGACGATCTCCTCGGGCTCCGGCACGCGCCACTTGGGATCGATCAGCGCCTGTTCCAGCTCGGCGAGCAGAGCCGGCCGATGATAGACCGCGCGGCCCAGCATCACGCCATCGAGCCCTGCCGCGACATGATTACGGATCTCCGCCGCCTGGGACAGCCCGCCGTTCAATATCACGATGAGCGCCGGCCGCTCCTGTTTCAGCCTGTGCACGTAGTCGTATTTGAGCGGCGGAATCTCACGATTCTCCTTGGGCGACAGGCCGCCCAGGATCGCCGCACGGGCGTGCACGATGAGCGCATCGATTCCGACGCCTGCGACCGCCTCGACGAAGGCCGCGAAGAACGCATAATCGTCGCGATCGTCGATGCCGATGCGGCATTTGACGGTCACCGGCAAGGCGCACGCGTCCCGCAAGGCCCGGACGCAATCGGCCACCAACTTTGGCTTCAGCATGAGGCACGCGCCGAACGAGCCGTTCTTCACGCGGTCGCTGGGACAGCCCACGTTGAGATTGATCTCCGCAAAGCCCGCGGCCGCGCCGATGCGCGCAGCCGCCGCGAGCTCTTTGGGATCGCAACCCCCCAACTGCAGCGCGAGCGGGTGCTCGGCCGGATGGTGCTCCAGGAGGCGGCGCGCGTCGCCGCGCACCAGGGCGGTCGACACGATCATCTCCGTGTACAGCACGGCATGCGGCGCGAACAGGCGGTGCACGTACCGGCAGTGGCAGTCGGTCCAATCCATCATCGGTGCTACTGACAGTCTGCGGTCGATCAAACCGCTGGTTTTTTCGAGAGAAATGCCTGTTTTTGCTGTGTTTTCCATGTTGTGCGTTTATGCGAGATTCTTGCGCATTTTGGTGAATTCTTCACTTGCCGAAGCTACGAAAAAGCTACGATAATTTACCGTAGCTTTTTCGAGGTTGCCATGGCCCACATCCTGACCCGCAAATACCCCTCCGGAAAGACCCGCTATACCGCCAATGTCCGGATCATCAAGGAGGGGGTGATGGTCCACCGGGAAGCGAAGACCTTTACCCTCAAGTCCGCGGCCGAAAAGTGGGCCAAGAGCCGCGAGGTGGCGCTCGAGGACCCGACCGCCTTGATCCGGGCCGAGCAGGGAGCCCCGGCGCTTAAAGAGCTCATTCGCTGGTATATCGACACCTTCAAGCCCATCGCGAATTGGCAGCGCACGAAACAAAGCACCCTGGAGTTCCTCGAACGGCACCCGATTGGGCTCTGCAATGCCCTTCAACTGACCTCGGCCATGTTGATCGATCATGTTCGCGGCCGGCGGGCGGAGGGGGCGGGTCCCGCGACCGTGGGGAACGATCTCACCTGGATCGGGTGCGTGCTCGATGCGGCCAAGAGCGTCAAGGAGCTCCCGGTCAATCCCGCCGCTGTTGACGAGGCGCGGACCGCGTGCCGGGCGCTCAGGCTCATCAAGAAGTCAAAACGGCGCCAGCGCAGACCCACGGAGGATGAGCTCGACCGGTTGTTTGAACACTTTGCGCGTCGGGACCGCCGCTCGACCATTCCCATGGGTGACATCCTTGAGTTCGCCATCGAGTCGGCGCGGCGGGAGGACGAAATCACGCGCCTGCAGTGGAGCGATAACGATAAGTCTTCACACACCGGAATCGTCCGAGATGCGAAGCATCCCCGGGACAAAGACGGCAACCACCGAAAATTCAAGTATACCCCGGAGGCGTGGGCCATTGTAGAGCGTCAACCGAAAGGCTCTGAGTACATCTTCCCCTACGACGCGAAGAGTATTTCCGCGGCATTTACCCGAGCATGTCACGTGTTAGGGATTGTGGATCTCCGTTTTCACGATATGCGACACGAAGCAACCAGCCGGCTGTTTGAACGAGGTTACCAGATTCAGGAAGTCGCCCAATTTACGCTGCACGAGTCATGGAATGAGTTAAAGCGCTACACCAACCTCCGGCCTGAAAACGTCCGAAAGCTCAAGGCACCCAAGCCACAGGCGACGAGTGCGAGCGCTGCGGAGCCAGCCGCTGAGGCTAAGCGCCTTTCTCGCGCTGGGCGTCGATCAAGTCGGCGAGATCTACAACGCTCACCAGCCACGGGGACTTTTGACCGCCGAGCCTGAAAACACGACAGGGCAGCATTTTTGCCGCTGCGCGCCTTTTTGCTTCCGCATAACTGAGCCCAAAATACTTGGGTGCCACGGTTTCGAGCGGAACATTCGCTTCGCCAAACTCGGCGAGAAGACCGAAGTAGGTGCTGTTGATGGCCATGTGTACGTTCAAATCGTTCAGACGACCTGGTTCGGCGCGACGCAATGTCGATTCCGTCGGAGTAGTAGTCAAAACGACGCAATCCTTCGTTTCAAAGCCACTTTGACATGACACCGTGGGCTCTCCAAGCCGGAAATTGCGTCGAAATTGCCCACAATAAGGGTGGATTGGGACCAGCTCACGCATGTGCCCGAACGGGCACCTAGAGGGCACGACATGGAATACCCAAGGACATTCTCGCGCGATTTCAGGGGATGATCCTTCGGCAGGCCTTCAAGTACTTGGGGTTATCCAACATTCCCTCCCGCTCCAACTGGACGTGGCCCGCGTCATATTGCCCGAGGCATAGAAGACACGGCCGGCCTACGGTCGCCGTGTGCGCCCCCGCCAGTCAGACGCAGCGAGCCGATGGTTCTGGACGGCAAGCCGGATCATGTCGTCATCAACTACACGGTGCAAAGCGGGAAGTTCGTCGGCAAGACGCTGAAGCAGGGCTTCGTCGTGCCGGCGGACTTTCCCCTCAACACACTGACCGGCATCCACGCCTCGGAGATGATTCACCCGCTGCAGAGCGGTGGGACGCATCCGACTGGCGGCGTCCACCGCGATCAGGCCGCACCGTTCCAACAGGCGTTCGGTGGTCGTGGCAATATTGGTCAAGGCCTCCTGCCCTCGGCGTGGGTCACCGGGAAGAAGACGGTCGCAGCCTATATGAGCCACGTCTGGCGCCTGTGGTGGTTCGCAATGAGCCGAATTCATCTATCCGCAGGCTGAGTTTGCCAAGGATTTACAGCGGCGTGGGATCACCGTGACCCGGGCTTCAGACATTGTGCTAATCAAACGGTCATGCAAGGCAACTGTCTGCTAGCACTTCATTCGCAAGCGACTGGAGCGCCTGAAGCTCATCAGCCGAGGTCAATTCGACGAGGTGCAGTTCAAAAAGCTGGAGGCGCAACTTTACGGAATGCCGTTTCGCCGCCGACGCTAGGCTGGGTTACTAACAAGCCCAGGCGACCCAAATGGACCTTGCCTCTCTCCCCCCGCGCTGCAAAGCCTGCACGCAAAGTTACCGAAGCCAGAGGATCTTTTGAGCTCACGGGGGGGAACCGTTCTTCTGCGTGTGAACGCCAGAAGTCACCGCAGCCCGTCGTGGCCGGGGAGCTGTCCGTTCCCTTTCGTGGTACCCCCCCAACTCGCGGACGACACGAACCGGGCCGGGGTAAGGGCGCTCCTCTGTAACTAATGCTCCTTCGCACGGAAAACCTCCGGGAATTTCTGCAGGCATTCCCGGTATGTGTGGTAGCTCCAAGAACGGTCGCAACACAAACGCAACATGGCGTCCTTGACGCTCATGATCCTATTTTCTCTCACCCGATGCACAATCAGCGCTCGCTGGAGTTTGTAACGAGGATCCGCCGGACACGCTCGAAAATCGAACGAATCGCAACCTGTCTCTGCGCAAACGGTCTCCACAGTCTGCTCGAAAACACTCTGTATTCGGCTTGCAGCGCGATTTTCGCGCAGCCAATTCAGGCAGGATAGATCGCCCGTCAACTCCCGCCCCGGCAGAATCGGAACATCGATCGAAATCAGTCGCACACTCGTGTGGTCTGGTTCTTGCGCTTGCATAAGTAGACGATAACCGCCGGGCCAACCGCCCGGCTCCGCGGACAAGATCATCGCTACGGTGCTACGTGTGAGCCCGCAAATCCTTTCTACGCCCATGTACGCGCGGTGACTGTCGGCACGCTGTGCGGAACCATCATCTGCGTGGCACGGTACTAGCGGCGATAGGTCGCAGTGTCGAACAGCCGCTAGGAACTCCGCTTCAAATTCGAGCCGAACAAATCGGCGTACATTCAAAGCGCTATTCGTGCCGAACGGTCGCGGTGGTTTGCGAAGATTTGGGTCGTTCGCAATCAGTCGTTCGAAAGCATCAAGCGGCGACTCGAGGCTCGTCGTCTCGATCACCGCTCGAATCCAGTGCCGGTCGATCCCGTAAGCGTGAACACTAAATGGCGACCGTGGGTCCCGAGGTGATCGACCCGCTGATTCCGCCAGCAGGATTCCGCCTCTAATGCAGTCTAAATTCGTCGCGTAAATCGCATGTTTCACATTGCCGGCGACCAAATAGAAATAGCCGCTGTCGTCAATCCGGTTCCCCCATCTTCCCGAAAGCGTCATAACGACCTCCTTGTTCACCCACATGCGCGGGCATCAGCCCGCGTTCAGCCTGAGCTTGAGTTCTCCCCGAAACATCTTGCGCTCTCATTCGCGTCCTTACCAAGAATCTTTTCTTACTGCCCTTTGAGTCCCACTCGCGACGCACTAGGTATTCCCCCCTCCTCCCTACACCGTTCGAACGACCCGTCGCCGCGATTGTAGCCTCTGGGGCCACCCCACACCTTCCCCACACCACGGCGGAAATCGCCGCTCCGGCAACTGCCGTCGTCAACTTGCCTTCGTCGGCAACGTCCGCTGTTGCTCGAGTCAATAACGTCCACAACTGCTAGTCGCGCGATCGATGCAAAGCGTTGAAATGCCTATGTGTACGTTGCAGCGAGAAGCCGCACTCACCCGGCACTCCCTACGCGGGATAATTCTATGGGCCCTCGATCGTCACGCCGCCGGCAACAAAACGATTGACTGATTCCCACGACGGCATCATGGTCGGCCCGCTCGCTACCGCTGCGGATAGCCACCGACATTAATCAACGATTCTCAGGAGCCCGGCAATGGACTGCATCCATCACGATTCTTCCTGACAGTTGATTGTCCTTTGAAGGGTGTCAGCTGACAGTTCGACTGGTCACCCAGGACCAGCTATAGACTATTGTCGAGAGGGACTTCTGATGAAGGAACACCACACACCACGTCAGTTTGTTGTCCCGCCGAACCTCATACCTGCGGATTGCGCCGCGATCAGACCAGCAATGCTGGCACTTGTTGATCTCGATCAGCAGCAGATTGACCACATCGTACAGACCGTGCCGGGTGGAGCAACGAACGTACAGGACATCTACCCGCTCACGCCGCCTCAAGAGGGCATGTTGTTTCATCATCTGCTGAACGAGGACAGCGACACGTACGTCGTCTCGACTCTGCTTGAGTTGCAATCTCGTGTACAGCTGGAGGCTTTGATCCGGGCATTACAGAAGGTGGTCGACCGGCATGACATTCTGCGCAGTGCGGTGCTGTGGGAGCAGCTTCCCCGACCGGTACAAGTGGTCTACCGGCGGGCGAAATTATCGATTGAGGAACTTTTACTGGATCCGGATTGCGACCCAATCGAACAGCTAAAGGGACGGATGACCCCACAGCGACAGAAGTGGGATTTGAGGAAAGCACCTTTGATGCGGGTCCAGGTTGCTGCCAATGCAGCAGGCGCGCACTGGTATGCGTTGCTGCAATTACACCACGTGGTATGTGATCACGGGTCATTGAAGATCGTAGTTGCCGACGCGATGAGTTATCTAGAGGGCCGTTCGCAGAGTCTGCCGGAGCCGGCTACTTACCGTACTCACGTGGCGCAGACACTGGCGAATGCCAACGCGCAAGACGCGGAGCACTTCTTTCGCAATAGACTCGGCATGATTGATGAGCCGACAGCGCCATTCGGGCTCTTTGATGTACATGGAGACGGCACTCGGATCGAAGAAGGTAGTCGGTTGCTCGATCCCGAGCTGGCGAAACGTGTGCGCACGCAGGCGCACCATCTAAGTGTGACTGCGGCAAGACTATTTCACGCGGCCTGGGCGCTAGTAGTGTCGCGTACCAGTGGACGAGACGATGTGATATTTGGGACTGCATTGCTGGCGGCGCGGCATAGAGGTTCTGTAGGGCAACAAATACTGGGAATGTTCGTCAACACACTGCCGCTGCGGTTGAAACTCAAGGACACCACAGCTAAAGAACTTGTGGAACAAGTGCAGCGGGAACTAGGGGAGCTGTTGAAGTATGGGGAAACCTCCTTAGTGGTGGCGCAACGGTGCAGCGGCATTGTTGGATCCGCTCCGCTATTTAGCTCGGTGCTGACGTATCGACACAGCATATCCACCCCAGAAACCGAATGGTCCCTCTCGGCCGGAATCCGGGTGATTACAGCTAACCAATTTCGAACAAATTATCCGATCACGCTCACGGTTGACAACCTTGGAGACGGATTTTCCCTGACCGCCCAGACTGATCGGCGTATCGATCCGCATCGCATCACGGAGTATATGGAAACGGCAATGCGGTCTCTGGTGGAAGCGCTGGAGCAGGCACCGCAGACCCCCGCACTGGCGTTGTCGATTCTGTCAGAAAGTGAGCGACATCAGGTTATTAGCTTATTCAATGCGACGCAGGCGCTCTATCCCCGTGACAAATTGATTCATGAACTATTTGAAGACCAGGTGCAGCGCTCGCCGGATGCAATTGCAGTGGTATACGAGGACCGGTGCTTGACGTATACCGAACTCAACGAAAAGGCCAATCAGCTTGCGCACTACTTGAGCGAGCAGGGAGTGCAGATCGGAGAATGCATCCCGATTCTCATGCCTCGGTGTTCGCAGATGCTGATTGCGCAACTTGCAGTGCTCAAAAGCGGGGGTGTGTACATTCCGTTGGATCCCATGCACCCCGTAGAACGACAGGCATTCTTGATCCGAGATTGCGGCGCGTATCGGATCATTGCCCAACAGGGCGTGTCTGCGGGGCTCGAGAAAGAGACCATACGGTGGATTGACTGCGCGAAAATGGATAGCGCGATCGGCGATTTTCCTAAGGATAATCTGCGGCTGCATCCAGATACGCCGCATCCTGCTTACGTGATGTACACCTCTGGGTCAACCGGGGCTCCGAAGGGAGTAGTTGTTCCGCATCACGCGGTAAACCGCTTGGTGATCAACAATGGATATGCGCAAATCGAATCGACGGACTGCATAGCTCATTGCAGCAATCCGGCATTTGACGCTTCGATATTTGAGATCTGGGCAGCGTTGTTGAACGGAGCAAGGCTACTGATCGTGCCTCAGTCGGTCATATTAGAAGGT
>Ga0307470_10000406_pt1 | contig 22391 bp, 15 predicted proteins | sample atmos_gasesAM3C__FD_204565 | JGI IMG/M metagenome (GOLD analysis project Ga0307470, IMG submission 204565) | Hardwood forest soil microbial communities from Morgan-Monroe State Forest, Indiana, United States - atmos_gasesAM3C_05 | ecosystem: Environmental > Terrestrial > Soil > Temperate forest... | reverse complement strand
GACCATCTTCCTCGCCCGCTTCGTGCCGATCCTCCGCACCTTCGCACCCTTCGTCGCCGGCATCGGCCGCATGGGTTACGCCCGCTTCGCCCTGTGGAACGTCGCCGGCGGCCTCGCCTGGGTCTACCTGATGCTCTTCGCCGGCTACTTCTTCGGCAACATCCCGGTCGTCCAGAAGAACTTCCACTACGTGGTCCTGGCGATCGTCGTGATCTCGGTGATCCCGCTCGTCGTCGAACTCGTCCGCGCCCGCCGCGACGCCCGCCGCGAGGCGGCGGCGTAGCCCGGCGGCCGCCCTACTTCTCGAGGCCCGAGGGCACCCCGTTGGGGAAGTCCTTCTGGATGTCGGCCTGGATCTGCTCGATGCGGTGGCCGGGGTTGGGGTGGGTGCTGAAGAACTCCGGCTGGCGGCCGCCGCCGGCCTCCTTCTCGAGGATCTCCATGACGTCGATCATCGAGTGCGGGTCGTAGCCGGCCTGGGTCATGAACTGGACGCCTAAGTCGTCGGCCTCGCTCTCGTCCTGGCGGCTGAACCGCATGCTGACGAGCTGTCCGACGATGGCGGCGACGGCGGCGTCGCGGCGGCTCGAGGGGTCGTTGGGGTCGTAGGTCGCGATCACCGCGGCGCCGGTCAGCCCCTGGGTGAGGCGGGCCTTGGCGATCTGCGCGGCGCTGTGGCGGGCCACCACGTGGCCGGTCTCGTGGCCGAGGACGCCGGCTAGCTTGCCGTCGGTGTCGAGGTGCTTGTAGAGCGCCTCGGTGACGAACACCTGGCCGCCGGGGAGAGCGAAGGCGTTGATCGTCTGCGGGTCGGCGAGCAGGTGGTACTTGTACTGGTACGGGGTCTTCCCGGCCGGGCTCCGCTCGACGATCTGGCGGCCGACGCGCTCGACCCGCGCCCGCGCCGCGGCGTCGCTCGACTCGCCGCCGTACTGCTGCTCCATCTGCGGCTCGGCCTGGAGGCCCAAGGCGATCTCCTGGTCGGGAGTGATCGCGATGTGCTGGGTCTTGCCCGTCACCGGGTTGCTCTGCCGGGTGGAGAGGTACGAGACGATCGAGAAGGCGGCGACGGCGAGGGCGATGAGCAGCCGGCCGCCACCGATCCCGCCACCGCGGTCCTCGTTGGACGAAGAGAAAAGGGGCATCGCGACCTCCTGCGTTGAGTGCCAGCTACTTTCAGGTTCAACATTGCGGCCGAGCCGCGTACGCCGGGAATGCTGGCAAGAAGCATACCGCTCCCGATTCAGGGCCCGCCGGCGGTCGCCCGATAGCCCGCGCACTCGGTCACCGGCAGCGGCGGATAGCGGAGAAATCGGGGGTCGGAGTCGGCGAGGCCGCAGCGCGCGAAGACGCTGCGGCCGGAGTCGGCGAAGCGCAGGTGCGCGCAGGTGGCGCAGAGGCCGGGCGGGACGGCGAGGCGCGCCAGGAGCTGGCGGCGGTCGGCGGGTGGGCGGGGGGGCGCAGTCAATCGGGTCCTCGCTCCGGGCCGCGCCCGGCGTCCTGGGCGGCGGTCTCGGCCAGCGCCTGGACGGCGGCCTTCTCCGGCTCCGGGACGGGGGCGGCGAGGGTCGCCGGCAGGCCGGTCGGCCCCACCAGGACGAGCTCGTCGCCGGCCAGGAGGACGGTCGCGCCGTCGGGGATCAGCCGCTCCTCACCCATCTCGGTCCGGCGCTTGATCTGGATCACCCGCGCCCCCACCGTCTGCGGCAGGCGCGCCTCGGCGAGGGTCCTGCCGGCGAGCGCCGGCGGCAGCGGCAGCATGCGCAGCGAGTAGTCCGGCGGCAGCTCGACGTAGTCGCGGCTCCCCTGCGCCTCGTTGCTCGAGACGAAGGTGGTCAGGAGCGCCGGCCGGCCGACCACCTCCTGGGCGTAGACCGCGAGCAGGTCGCGTTTGGCGAGGACGCCGGCGAAGCGGCCGTCGGCGCCGACCACCGGCAGGCGCTCGTAGTCGCTCGCGGCGAAGACCTCGGTCACCTTGTGGAGCCGCTCCTCGGGGCGGACCACGTGGGCGACCGGCACCATCAGGTCGGCGGCCACGACGGCGGTCAGGACCTCCGGGTGGTCGAGGCTCTGCTGGATGTCGTGGAGCAGGATGGCGCCGAGGAGGCGCTGGTCCGCTCCCACCACGAAGAGCCGCCGCCGCCGCGCCGTGAGGAAGGTCTCGACCACCTTGCGGAAGGCGTCGCCGGGCTTGAGCGCCTCGGCGTCCGGGCGCGCCAGGTCGGAAGCCTTGAGCGCCGCGAGCACCGCCTCCTCCATGCGCAGCGAGACGTCGATGCCGCGGCGGCGCAGGGGCTCGGTGTAGATCGAGTAGGGCTGCAGGCCGTTGGCGAGGAGCGAGGAGATGATCGCCGCGAACATGAGGGGCAGGATGAGGTCGTAGTTGCCGGTGAACTCGAAGAGGATGAGGATGGCGCTGATCGGCGCGTGGCTGGTGCCGGCGGCGATCGCCGCCATGCCCACCGCGGCGTAGGCGCCGGGGGAGGCGGTCGACGCCGGCCACAGGTGGTGGACGAGGTGCCCGTAGGCGCCCCCCACCAGCGAGCCGACGAAGAGCGAGGGGGTGAACATCCCGCCGGCGCCGCCGCTCCCCGCGGTCGCCGCGGTCGCCGCCAGCTTGGCGAGGGGCAGGACGAGGAGGAGCGTCCACGGCAGCCGGTCGTGGAGGGCCATGGTGATCGTCTCGAAGCCGTTGCCGAAGACGTGGGGGAGCCAGATCCCCAGCCCGCCCACCAGCAGCATGCCGAGGACCGGCTTCGCCGCCGGGGGGAGGAGCGGCAGCCGGGTGAAGCCGTCCTGGGCGCCGCGCATGGCGAGGACGAAGGCGATCGAGATGAGGGCGCCGACGACGCCGAGGCCGGCGTAGGCGAGGAGCTCCCAGCCCGAGACCAGGGTGTAGTCGGGGGTGGCGTAGATCGGCGCCGCGCCGCGGAAGGTGCGGGCGACGAGGGTCGAGAGCACCGAGGCGATGACCACCGGCCCGAAGATCTCGAGGGCGAAGTTGCCGAGGATCACCTCCATGGCGAAGAGGGCGCCGCCGATCGGCGTGTTGTAGATCGCCGCCATGCCGGCCGCGGCGCCGCAGCCGAGGAGGATCTTGACCCGCTGCGGCGGCAGGCGCAGGCGCGTGCCGAGCCAGGAGGCGACCATGGCGCCGAGGCTGATCATCGGCCCCTCGCGCCCGAGCGAGCCGCCGCTGCCGACCGTCGCCACCCCGGCGAGCGTGGTCAGGAGGACGGGCCCGGGGTCGACCCGGCCGTTCTGCAGCGCCACCGCCTCGATGAGGCCCGAGGTGCCGTGGCCGCCGACGCGGCGCTTGCCCAGCCAGATCACCAGGCCGACGAGGACGCCGCCCGCCGCCGGCGCCGCCAGGCGCTGCCACCAGGGCGCCGCCTCGGCGGCGCGCAGCAGGCTGCCCGGCGCGGTCCACAGCGCGCGCTGGAGCGCCTGGGTCGCCGCGGTGACGAGGAGGCCGAGGCCGCCGGCGAGCAGGCCGGAGATGGGGATGAGGAGGAAGAACAGCCGGTCCTCGCGCGTCGCCAGGCCGAAGCGACGGGCGAGGGTGAAGTCGAGGGAACGGACCCATCCCCGCAGGCGCTCGCCCCGCAGGCGCTCGAGGAGGGTGCGGGGCGGCTCCGCCATGGCGGCTCAATGTATCAGGGCGATCCCCCGAGCCTCGGTCGAGCAGCGGTCGAGCTGCGTCGAGCTGCGATGCGACTTCCCCCTTGTCAACTTCGTCAAATTGAGATACATCTATGTAGCGATCCTTCCGGAGCCCCGCCGGCGGCATCCGCCGTCGGCTCGGGAGCTCCAAAGGCGGATCTTCCGCCCTGCGGTGCCAACCCTCCTGTTGCGGCTTTCGGCCGCGCCAGCACCGAAGGGGACCGGGTGATCCCGGTCCCCTCCGCCCCCCTTCCCGGCGCTCGTATAGTAGGGCGATGATCGCCCATCCCGAGATCCCGCGCCGCTCCCTCGCCCGCCGGCTCCCCGGCCTCGCCCTCGCGGCGGCCCTCGCCGGCGCCGCGCCCGTGCCGGCCGCCCCACCGCCGCCGCCGGTCACTCCGGTCGCTCCGGCCGCTCCGGCGCCGCCGGCGGGCCTCGCCCCGCTGCCTGCGGACCTGGCGCGCCCGCTCGTCGACCTCCAGCACGCGGCCGAGGAGTACCGCGGCCTCACCTTCCGGCGCCCGGTGCCGGCGGGCGTCCTCGGCGGCGCGGCGCTGCGCCGGGAGGTCGACCGCCAGGTGGCCGAGGAGATGCCTCCCGGGGCCCTCGCCGCCCTGGGGCCGGCGCTCAAGGCCTTCGGCCTCATCCCCGAGAGCCTGGACCTCGCGACCTACTACCCGAGCCTCCTCTCGACGCAGATCGCCGCCTTCTACGATCCGGAGCGCAAGTACCTCGCGATCGTCGACCTCGGCGCCCAGAGCGACGAGGCCCTCCGCAAGGAGCTGGGGGCCGCCTTCGCCGAGCGCGCGCGCCACGCCGTCCTCGTCCACGAGCTGACCCACGCCCTCCAGGACCAGGCGTTCGACATGGCGCGCTTCGTCGTCACCGACCCGCTGTCGGACGCGAGCGCCGCCCGCCTCGCCCTCGTCGAGGGGGACGCCACGGTGACCATGATGGACTTCCTCATGGGGACGAAGATCGAGGACCTGCCCGGCGCGGCCGACCTCCTCGGCCCGGCGCTCCAGAGCGGCGGCGCCGGCTCGCCCGGCTTCCCGGGCAGCAAGGAGATCGCCGCCGCCCCCGCCTGGTTCCGCGAGACGCTCTTCTTCAGCTACCTGCGGGGCCTCGGCTTCTGCCTCGCGGTGCGCCAGCGCGGCGGCCAGCCGCTCCTCGACTACGCCTTCGCCAAGGACCCGCCGCGGTCCTCCGAGCAGGTGCTCCACCCCGAGAAGTGGTTCGGTCGCCGCGACGATCCCGTCGAGATCGACCTCCCCGACCTCGCCGCCGCCCTCCCCGGCGCGCGGAGGGTGGCCGAGGGGCAGCTCGGCGAGGAGGGGATCCGCGTGCTGCTCGCCGCTCCCCTGGGCGCCGCGGCGGCCCAGGCTCCCGCCGCCGGCTGGGGAGGCGACCGCTTCGCGGTCTACGAGCGCGCTGGGACGGGCGACCGCGGCCGCCTCCTCGCCTGGGTGACCGAGTGGGACGCCGAGGCCGATGCCGCCCGCTTCCTGGCCGCCGCGGGGCGCCTCGGCGCCGGCTGGACGGCCCGGCGGACGGCGCCCACCCGCGTCGTCCTCACCCGCGGGCCGTGGGCCGCCGCCGAGCGCGAGGCGGCGGTCGCCCGGCTCGCGGCGTCCCGCAGCGAGCGGCCGGCCAACCGGCCGATCGATCTCGCCGCACTGGGCATCCCCTCGCCGGCGCCCGCGGACAAGGGCGGGCCGGAGAAGGCCAAGCCGGGGCCTGCCGACGGCGCGCGCGCGCTCCCGCACCTGCGCGGCCGGCACTACACCGACCCCGCGCGCGGGCTGGCGCTCGACCTGCCGGAGGCGGGCGGCCCCTGGCGGCTCCAGCCGAGCGCCGCGGCCGACGCCCTCCTGGAAGCGACGAGCGCCGACGGCGCCGTCCTCCTCACCGTTCACGACCGCGGCTTGGCCGAGCCCGCCGCCTCGCTCGCCAGCCACGGCGAGCGCCTGGTACGGACAATCGAGGAGCGCGGCGGAAGATTGCTGCGCTCCGGCCTCGCCGGCGGCTCCTACGAGCTCGAGTTCGAGGATGCCGACGCCCGCACCGGCCCCTTCCACCAGCGCGCGCGCCTCTACCTGCGCGGCGGCCGCGCCCTCGTCGTCGCCGGCGCCGTCGCCCCCGCCGGCTGGGCGGCCCGCGCCGCCGAGATCGCCACCTTCCTCGACAGCTTCGCGCTCGGGGAGCTGCCTACCCTGCCTCCGGCGGCACCGTCTCCGCGGCCTTGACGGTCGCCTTGAGCGACAGGATGCGGTTCAGGCGCACCTCGAGGACCTCGAGGGTGAGTGGGCCGAGCTCGACCTTGTCGCCCACCACGGCGCGCCGGCCGAGCTCGGAGAGGACGACGCCGCCGATGGTGTCCTCGTCGCGCTCGCTGACCTCGCGCCCCAGCGCCTGCTCGAGGTCGTCGACCAGCATCGCGCCGGAGACCACGTAGACCCCCTCGCCGCGGGGCTGGATCTCCGGCTTCTCGGCGACGTCGAACTCGTCCTGGATCTGGCCGACGATCTCCTCGATCACGTTCTCCAGCGTGACGATGCCGGAGACGCCGCCGTACTCGTCGATCACCGCGGCGACGTGGAAGCGCTCGCCGCGCATGCGTTTCAAGAGGCGGTCGAGCTCGAGCGTCTCGGGGACGTAGTCGATGTCGCGCGCCACCTCGGCGAGCGAGGTGAGCGGCCGCTCGGTGCGGAAGATGTCCTTGATGTGGACGAGGCCGATGACGTGGTCTAAGTCCCCCTCGCAGAGCGGGTAGCGGGTGTGGCCGCTCTGCCGCGCCAGGCGCAGGTTCTCGGTCAACGGGCGGGTGGTCGAGAGGTAGACGACGTCGGCCCGCGGCACCATGATCTGGCGCGCCACCCGGTGCGAGAGCTCGAAGACGTTGTCGAGCAGCTCGCGCTTCTGGCTGGTCATGTCCTCGGCGCCGCTGGTGGCGAGCAGCAGCCGCAGCTCCTGCTCGTCGTGGGCGAGCTCGCCCTCGTTCGGCGGCGGCAGCGAGGCGAGCCGGAGCATCCCGCGCGCCGCGCGGTTGAGCACCCAGATCGCCGGGTAGGTGATGCGATGGAAGACGAAGAGGGGGGGCGACAGCCAGAGCGCCGTCGCCTCGGCGCGGTCGATGGCGATCCACTTCGGCACCAGCTCGCCGAGCACGATGTGGAGCATGGTGATGAGAAGGAAGGCGAGGGTCAGGGCGACGGTGTGGACGAGCGCCTCGTTCGCCGCCCTCGCCGGCAGCACGGAGCCGAGAGCGGCGCGCACGATCCAGGCGAAGGCCGGCTCGCCCACCCAGCCGAGCCCGAGGCTCGCCAGGGTCACGCCGAGCTGGGTCGCCGAGAGGTAGGAGTCGAGGTTCTTCGTCATGTGCCGCGCCACGCGGGCGCGGCGCTGGCCGGCCTGGACGAGGGGCTCGAGCTGGGTCGGCCGCACCTTGACGAGGGCGAACTCGGCGGCGACGAAGAAGCCGTTCAAGAGGATGAGGAGGCCGGCGAGCGCGAGGCTCCAGCCGGGGCCGAGCGGCAGCTTGTCCGCCGGCGCATCCACCGGGATCGCGGCCGCCGGCATCGCGGCCAGCAGGGCTATCGCGGGGAGCGCGCTCAAGGCCCGTCCTCGGCGGCGCCGGCCGAGCGGCCGAGGCGTTTCGGGTTGCTGCCGGAGGGTGAGGGTGCGGCGCTGGGACTGGGCGGGTCGCTCAAGGGATGGCCATTTTACCATGCCGTCGCCCGTCGCCCGGCCGGCGCTCCTCGCCCCTGCTCCTTCTATCAAAAAAACTTAAACTGCTTCATAATTGAAGAACTGGATGAGGCGAGCGGCGCTCGCACGGACGAGAGGAGGACACGATGGGACTGCCCGCGTCGATCCGTTTCTGGAGTCAGCTCCTCTACTTCCGGGCGCGGCACGGGAGCCCGCGCCGTTACCCGCAGCACTGGGAGAGCTTCTGGCGCACCGTCGGCAAGACCGGCCGCGGCGGCGAGGTGCTGTGGGACAACGTCCCCGAGCGCGCCTCGGCCGAGGACCTGAAGCGCTTCGGTCACTACATGGACCGCTCGCTCCCCCTGCTCGACTTCGGCTGCGGCAACGGCCGCCAGTCGCGCTTCCTCGCCCGCCATTTCCCGCGCGTGATGGGGGTCGACGTGTCGCCGTCGGCGATCGAGCTGGCGCGCCGCGAGGCCGCCGCCGAGGACTTGGCGATCGACTATCGCGTGCTCGACGCCACCCACCCCGAGCAGGCGGCGGCCCTCCACGCCGAGGTGGGCGACATGAACGTCTACGTGCGCACCGTCCTCCACGTGATCGTCGCCCCCGACCGGCCGCGCTTCGCCGCGAGCCTGGAGACCCTCCTCGGCGCCCGCGGCACCCTCTACGAGATCGAGCTCATCCCCGGCGCCCTCGACGTCTTCCGCCGCCTGCCGGGAGACAGCCCCTCGACGCTCCCGCGGCTGGTGCACAACGTGGTCCGCCACGGCGTGAGGCCGCATGGCTTCGACCTCCGCCAGCGGCCGCTCTACTTCCCCGACGAGCACTGGAAGGTATTGGACCAGGGCGAGGGGCTGACCATCAACACCGTCCCCCTCTCCCACGGAGCCGAGAGCCTGGTCCCCGCCTGCTACATGATCCTCCGCACCCAGCGGCACGTGAGCGTCGAGCCGCTCGCCGCGCGGCGCGCGAGCTGAGGGGGGCCTCGAGGCGAGTCGCCCGGATCAGGGACAGACGTCGCCGGGCAGAGCGACCTCGGCCGGGGCGATCTGAAGAGTGCCCCGGCTGTCCCGAACATAGATGAGGTCGGCATGGTTTATCACCGTGGGGCTCGGCGGCCCGTCGAGGGCGGCCACGATGGTGATCGTCACCGTATTTCCCGCCGCCGGCACCGGTCCGGTCCAGCGGACAGAATTGGCGATGGGGTCGGCGATGGCCGTCCCCCGGTCGGCGCTGGCGGTGACCACGGAGACCTCGGGCGGCAGGGCGTCCAGGAGCTGCGCCGGGGTGTCCGGCACGCCGGCGACCGAGTTGGCGAGAGAGAGCGTGTAGACGACGGTGCCGCCGCCGTCGGTGCAGACGCTCTGGCCGGCGGAGAGGCAGGCCCGCTCGTCGTCGGCGTTCTCGGCGGGGACGGATTGGGAGAGGCCGGCAAAGCGGGGGTCCGCGCTGGCCGTCGTGACCTGGATCTCATAGGCCACGCTGCCGTCGCAGATTTCGTCGTCCTGGCCCACCACCTGGACGGTCTGACCGCGGTCCCAATTCTCGGGCGTGAATCGCAGCCGGTCCGGCGAGACGATCCCTTCGGTGGAATCGCTGGTGCTCAGCGAGACGAGGACGTCCGCCGCCGGCTGGACGGCCAGCCGGACCTCCAGCGGGGCCGAGCCCCCCGCCTCCGAGGTGTGCAGCGGACCGGTCGGCACCACGAGAGGGGATTCGTTGATGATCACCTCGTGAACTGTCAGCTTTCCCAGCACGGCCGTGTCCTGCGCCGAGAGCTGCACCCAAAACGTCCGGGGGCTCTCCGCCAGAGGGTCGGGCAGGATCGGCACCGTGGTGAGGGGGAAGGGCTTCTCCGTTGGCGTGCCCGGCTCCAGGGTGTGCGAACTCTTGCTGAGCAGGAAGTCCCTGCCCGGCCTCGCGGTACCTTTCTGCGGCACGACGTTCAGGTCGACCGTGACCGGCAACCCACCGGCGGGGCCATGGACGATCACCAGCAAGGGGACCGTCCCGGCGGATGCCAGGACGGAGCTGGAGGGGGTCGCGAACTCAACTGTGACCGGGGTCTCCACAGGGTGCGGGGGTGGGGCGGCGAACCGGTAGGCGGCCCCGACGCCGTTCTCCCGGAAGGCACCGACCGCCGCGATGCCGCTGCGGATCGCCACCGAGAACCCGAACTGCGCGCCGGCGGGAACGGTTTGCGCCAGGGGCTGTGGAGATCCATTCCCTGCCAGGAGAAAGGCGGCGCCACGGGCGCCGTTGGCATAGCGCGCCCCGATCACCGCGGTGCTCTGACCTGGCGCGGTGCCCTGATCCAGCGCGACGGCGACCCCGAGCTGGTCCCCTCTCCCGCCGGTCGGGGGCGGCTGGGTGTCCTGCGCCCAGCCGCCGTCCTTACGCCGGAAGCTGAAGACGGTGCCCGCATCCACGCCGCTCCCGCTGCGGTCCCGGTCCGCGAGGGGGGCGCCGACGAGGATCCGCTGGCCGTCCACGGCCACCGCGTAGCCGAAGGCCGCCTCGGGCTCGAGCCCGGTGGGGAGGAGAAGGACCGGAGTGCCCGGCGATCCGTCCGCTGACAGCTCGAGGACGTACGCCGCGCCCGGCGAGCCGCTGCCGCGGAAGGGGGACGGCGCGCCCATCGCGAGCGTCGTGGTGTGGGGCACCACGGACTGCCCCAGCGCCACGGACTGTCCCAGCTCGGCCCGCGGCGCCAGGCCGGGAGGCGTCGAGATCGCCGTCAGACCGCCGTCACGGCCAGCGTAGACCCGGCCGCTCCGGCCCTCCGCGCCACGCGCCCCGATCGCCAGGATCTCCAGGATCTTCCCGTCCATGGCGACCGCGGACATGGCGACCGCGGAGCCGACCTCGTCGCCCGCTCCGGGCGGGGGGAGCAGCCCCGCGACCTGCCGCGGCGCGCTCGGCTTGCCATCCTTCGGATCCAAATCGACCAGATAGGCCGCCCCGGTGCCACCGGACTTCGGCGCCCCCACGAGCATCTGGCCGCCGTCGATCGCCAGGCTGAAGCCGAACCACGCCCCGTCGGGGCCCTTGACGGCGGTGGGCGGGCAGCTGCCCGCGGCGTCGAACAGGTACACCACATCGTGGCGATAGTCCCCGACGGCGATCGTGCCGTCGCCGCCCACCGCCACCGCGGAGCCGAGCTCCGCGCCGGCCGGGAGCGGCTGGGGCGCGCAGAGGCGCTCCCCCACCCACGGCTGCCCCGCGGCCGGCAGCGCTGCGGCCAGCGCTCCGGCCAGCGCTCCGGTAAGACGCAGGGCGAGGAGGCCCGCGGCCGCGACCCGGCGGCTCATCGCGGCTCCGGCATGACGTGCGGCTCTGCGAAGACGGTCACCCGGTCGTGGCGCGTGCTGCCGGGGCTCGTGACCACGGAGAAGTCCTCCGAGAGGGCGACCGCGGCGCCGAAGCCGTCGCCAGCGAGCGACTTGAGCGGCATGATCTCCCGCGAGCCGCCGCTCTCGACGTCGAAGAGAAAGGCGCGGCCCTGGCCAAGAAGATCCGGAGCGCCCGCCGCGAGCCGCGTTCCCAAGAGCGACAGGGAGGTGCCGAGCCCGGGGATCGCTCGGTCCTCTGGACCGGGGAACCGCCGCAGCCCCTGCCACCCTCCGCCGACCGCTTGGAAGACGGAGACCGTGCCGGAGCCTGGGGCGCCGACCGCGAGGAGCCCGTCGCCGAGCGAGACCGACGCGCCGAACCCCTGGTCGACCGCCCCGGAGATGATCGGGCGGGTGCCCGGCATCTTTTGCGCGAGCGTCCAGCGCCCGGAAGAATCCCGGGTCGCAAGATGGACGGCGCCGATCCCACCCTCCTCGCCGGGCGCTCCGATCGCCAGGAGCTGACCGCGAAGCGAGACGGCGGCCCCGAAGTTTTCCGCCGAGCTCGCGAGCGTGAGGGCGCCGGTCTGCATCCATCGATCGCCGGTCTTTTCCGCCACGTAGACGGCGCCGGGTTGGCCTACGCGCGGGGATCCGATGGCGACCACGTCGCCTTCGATGGCAACGGACGTCCCGAACTTTTCACCCCCTGGGGCTGGAGGACGCGGATCGAATCCGTCCTCGACGATCCAGGAGCCCCCCTGTCGAGAATAGAGATAGACGAGACCGTTTCGGGTGCCAGGGAAATACAGCTCGGGCGACTGGGGCGGCAGCCGGCCTTGCGGCGCCCCGACGAGCAACCGCTCGCCATCGAGGGCGACCGACGAGCCGAAGCCGTCCGCGGGATCGTCCGTGGTCAGCCGCGCCTCCTGCCGCCAGGCCTGTCCCGCCCGCCGGTACAGGTAAACGACACCGGCGGTTACGCCGTCGTTGCGCGGCGCCCCGACCGCCAGGAACCGCGGCGTCAAGGCCACCGACACCCCGACGCTCCCGGCGCTGCGATCGCGCGCCACCGCCTCGGCCTCCTCGGCGCACGGCTGATCGACGGGGCAGCGGAACGACCAGGTTGCCCCGGCCGCGCCGTCCCCCTGGTCGCCGAGGACGCCGCCCACCACCACCCGCTCGCCGCTCACCCCCACCGCGAAGCCGGCGAGGTCGCGGACCTCCGCATTCCTGGCCCCGGGGATCTCAACCTCGAGCCAGGATGCGCCGCTATGCCGGAACACATGCGCCCTTCCCGTCCCCTTTCCCGGGGGCGGCGCGGGAGCGCCCGCCACCAGCAGGTCTCCGGAGAGAGCCAGGGACGCTCCGAGCTGGTCCCCGGCGGCGAGGCCCGCGGCCGGCAGGTCCTGCCGAGATCCCCAGCCGCCGGCGACTTGCACGAACCGATACAGGGCCCCGGAATTGCCGCCTTGAAGATCGGCCGTCGGCGCCCCGACGAAGACCTGCGCCCCGTCCGTGGCCACCGCGGACCCGAACTGCTGCCCGGCGACGGGCGGAGGGAGCAGCATCGCCATCCCTCGCCAGTGAAACGGCCCGCGCTGGAAGACGTAGACCGCTCCGGCGTCGGCCGCCGGAGGGCCGGTCCCGACGTCGCGCCCGGGGGCGCCGACGGCGAGGACGCCGCCGGCCAGCGACACCGCGGAGGCGAACCGCTCCCCCGGCTGTCCGGCCCCCGGGGGCGGGGAGACCACCTGCTCCAGGGCCCAGGAATCGCGGCGATAGAGGTAGATGGCCCCGCCCGTCGTGTCCGGGACCCCGATGGCTCCGACCGCCAGGCGTTCCGTGTCCAGTGCGAGCGAGCGCCCGAAGGCGCCGGCGCCATGGAAAGTCCCGGTGAGCTTCTTCACCTGCTCCCAGACGCCGTCCTGCAGCGCGAAGACGTAGACCGCCCCCTCGCCCGGCGCGCCGGCCGCGAGGACGTCGCCGCGCAGCGCCACCGCAAAGCCGAGCTGCGCGTTCGGCAGCGGCGAATCGGCGCGCAGCTTCGCCGCCTGGTCCCAGGTCGTGCCGGACCAGTGGAACAGGTACACCGCGCCGGAGTCCTTTGCCGTCTCATCGGCATCGTCCCGCGGCGCTCCCATCGCCAGCCAATCGCCGTCCACGGCCACCGCGAAGCCCCGCTCGGCGTTGCGGCCGGGCTCGACCGGGAACAGCTCGCTGACCGGGCCGGGCGGCTCGGCGTCCGCGAGCGCCACCGCCGCTCCGGCGAGGGCCATGAGGGTGAGGGCGAGGACAGGGAGCTTGCGCATCGGGCTACTCCTACTGAGGAAGGTCGAGACGCAGCTCCCGGAGGTCCGGATGGGGGGGATCCGGGAAGATCGTCTCTCCGGGAGGCGTGGGGGGGCTGGACCCTGGTCCAGCGATCGCGACGAAGGGGACCGGAGGCTCCGGCTCGCCGCCGGGCCGCACGCGGGTCCGCTGGCCGGCGGGGATCCGCCGCACGCCTCCGGCGGCCGCCTTGACCTCCACCTCGCCCTCGATCACCCAGACGGTCAGCGTGCCGTCGCGGGCCACCTGTACCGCGACGTCGGTGCCCTTCAACTGCACCTGGTCGCCCGCGGGGGTGTAGATCAAGCACTCCCCCTCCCCCGGCGGGGTGTTGGAGTCGCGCGGCAGGAGGGCCAGCCGGAACTGCCCCAGCCTGACCAGCCAGCCCAGCCGTTGCAGGCTCCGCGCCTGGGTCAGGGAACGTTCAATGAGGTCGATCTGGGTGTCGGGACCGAGGACGATCGTCCCCTTGCGCTCCGGCAGGTCGGTGTTGATGAGGATCCGCGCGCCGGCCCTGGCGAAGGTCTGGATCCCCATCTTCTCGAAGACCGGGGAGCGCTCCTGGAGCTTGTCCCGCCGGCCGTTCCGGATCCCCTCCACCTGGGGGGCGGCCATGGCCACCTGGCCCACGGGCTGCTCCCCTCGGCTCGCCGCCGCCGGTCCCAGGACGTAGAGCGCGAGAGCCGCCGCGCCGGCGCGCGTCAGAAGAGCCATGCGGCCCCCAGGGAGACGACCGTCCGGTCGAAATCGAGCAGCGGCCCTCCGAACGGGATCTCGACGTTCGACCGGCGCCGGGCCTCGCTCGCGCGCAGGCTCCAGGAGAGCCGGTCGGTGGCGCGCCAGACCGCCGTGGCCGACGCCCGCCGGGTGGTGTCCCGCCGCGGCGGCGCCAACGGATCGTCCGGAAGAGCGAGGTTCGACTCCCGGTTCGCGTAGTCGTCGGTGTGGACCTCTCCGGTCAGGTAGAGCGTCCAGCGGGGAGCGAGCGGCACCGCGGCCTCGGCGCTCACCTCCCGGAACGTCCGCTCGAAGACCCGGTCGGCGTCGTACCGGCCGGCGGCCGCGCCGAGGCGCAGGGAGCGGTCCGGACGGCCGAGGGTGATCCACTGGTCGACGCTGCCGGCGAGCTCCTTGCCGCTGGGACGCAGCAGGGCGAGACCCGCGGGGAAGAAGTCCCGATCGCTCCAGCTCGCCCCGATCCGCGTCGTCGTCGCCGGCGTCTCGCGAACGAAGAGCGAGGCCGCGCCGTCCACCGTGCCGCGATAGAGGTCCCCGGCGAGCCAGGCCCGCGAGCCTCCCGCCTGAAGCAGCAGCGCGAGCCTCCCCTGGCCGGCCGGCACCGGCAGCGCGCCCAGCGGCCCCTCCAGGGTCCCGCGGGGATCTCCCCCCCAGCCGAGCGAGGCCGTCCCCTCCACCAGCGTGAGGTCGAGGTCGCGTTCCTGGCGATACGTCGACCGGTGGCCGGAGAGGTCCAGGCCGAGGCTCCAGCCCCGGCGGTCGTAGAAGGGATGAAAGCCGGTCTCGGCGTCGAGATAGGCCGCGGCATCGGAGGGGACGCCGCCCGGGACCTTCTCGCCGGGCAGCGCGAACGGCCGCTCCTCGGTCACCAGCTCCGGGTTCGAGTCCCAGCCCGACGCCAGGGCGATCCGCCCCTCCCAGCGCGGCAGATCCGCGAAGCGCAGCGCCTCCGGACGGTAGTCGGGCGCGGTGACCGCGGTGATCGCGGCGGCCGCGGCCTTCCCGCTCGCCGCGGTCGCAGCCGCCGCCCGCGCCAGCCGCAGGTCGTCCTTCACCCGCGCCCGTCCCGCCGCGGGGGGCCGGCGCGCTCGCAGGCTCTGCTCGAGATGAGCCGCCGCCTCCGCGGCGCGCCCCAGGCGGAGCTCGGCGAGGCCCAGCCAGTGCAGGAAGGTCCCCTCGTCCGGGTCGTTCCCGGCCGCCTCGGCGAAGAGCCGCGCCGCCGCCGCCGCGTCTCCCTCGTCGAAAGCGATCACGCCATCGGTGAAGGACACCTGGGCGGCGGTGCTCCCCGCCTCCGCACGGACCGCGCCGGCCGCCGCGAGGAGCGCCGCCAGGAGGAACGTGATCCAGGGCCGGGCAGACCGCCGGGCCACCGGACGGGAGCGATCCCGCTCGCTGGTTTTCATGAGCTTTGCTAGTATTATCTCATCAACCATAAACAAAAGTAGTGTTTTGCCCGAGCGATCCATTTCGGGACCAGCCATTTCGGGACCAGCCATCGTGGCCTACTCGGTCTTCGTCTCCAGCACCCGCCAGGACCTCATCCCCTACCGCGCCGCGGTCAGCCGCCGGCTGGAGGCGGAGGGCTACGAGACGAAGGAGATGGAGCTCTTCGGCGCCCGCGACCAGGAGCCGCTCGAGGCCTGTCTCCAGGAGGTCGCGGAGGCGGACCTCTTCGTCGGCATCTATGCCTGGCGGTACGGCTTCGTGCCGCGGGATTCCCCGTGCTCGATCACCGAGCAGGAGCTCCTCGAGGCCCAGAGGCTGCGCAAGCCGATCGTCTGTTTCCTCGTCGACGACGCCTGCGAGTGGCCCGCCGAGCTGCGCGAGGGGGGCGAGGGGGCGCGGAAGCTGGCCGAGCTCAAGGCCCGTCTCCGCGAGCAGAAGACCGTCGCCGCCTTCACCACCCCGGAGAGCCTCGCCACCGGAGTCGGCCGAGCGCTGCGGGGCGAGGTGGACCGGCAGCTCCGGGTCCACGTGCCGCCGGAGCGGGACGTCCTCTTGAACCTTCTCGACAAGGTCGAGCGCTTCTGGGTCGACGACGTGCTCCAGGACGCGATCTTCGGCGGGCGGCGCCTGCGCATCGTCCGCGACGAGCGGCCCGACGCGGTGGGCCGGCCGGCGCTGGAGGGGGGCCTGGCGCCAGCCGGCGAGGGCGAGGCCAGGGAGCCGATCCACGACTTCTTCCTCCGCAAGGGCAAGAGCCTGCTGATCCTCGGTCCGCCCGGCGTGGGCAAGACCATCGCTCTCATCGACCTCGCCAGCGGGCTCGGCCGGGTGGCCCGCCGCGAGCTCGCCGCCGCCGTCCCGGTCATCTTCAACCTGGCCTCCTGGAAGGGGCACGACCGCAGCCTCGCCGCGTGGATGGAGCGCGAGCTCGCGCGGCACTACAAGGCCGGCCGCAAGCAGGCGGCGGAGTGGATCGCGGGCGACCGGATCCTGCCGCTCCTCGATGGCCTCGACGAGATGGAGCGCAGCTGCCGGCCGAGCTGCGTCGAGGCGATCAACGCCCATCTCCAGGGCCGCGAGCTCGTCACCGGCATGGCGGTCGCCTGCCACGCGGAGGTCTACGCCGAGCTGCCCTGCCGGCTCGAGCTCGAGCGGGCCGTCGAGCTGCGGCCGCTCGCGCCCGGCCAGGTCGACGAGCACCTGGCCGCGGCAGGCCCCCCGCTCGCCGCGCTCCGCGCGGCCCTGGCGGGCGACGCCGCCCTCCGCGAGCTGGCCGCTTCCGCCCTGATGCTCGACCTCTTCGAGCGCACGTTCTGGGAGCGAGCGTGGGAGCGCGCGCCGGAGGACGTTACGTCCGGCGGCGCCGTCGACCGGGTCGAAGGGGTTCTCGCGGGCTACGTGGCCCGCGTCCTGGAGCCCGGGCGCCGGCTCCCCTGGGCTCGGGAGCAGGCCGCGAGGCCGCGCGGGCTGCTCAGCCGGCTCCCTTGGAACCGGTCGCGGGCCGTGCAGTCCGCTCCACCGGATTCGGCAGGCCGCTACACGCCGGAGAGGACCCGCCGCTCCCTGGCCTGGCTGGCCCACGGCATGACCGAGCACGATCCCGCGCTCTTCCAGGTCGAGCGTCTCCAACCGGCCTGGCTCGCCACCCGCGGCAGGGCTTCCAACTTTCTCTCCCATGCGGCCTACAGCCTCCTCTCCCACACCGTGGGCGGCATTCTGCTCGCCCTCCCCCTGGCCCTCGTATTCGGGCAGATGCTCTTCGCCGGCGCCGGGCTGGTGGCCGGCGCGCTGGTGGGTGTTTGCGAGATTCCGCGTCTCCTCCGGACACGGCCGCCGACAAGCCGGACCGCGGCGATCCTGGGGCGGGCGTTCGCCCGGACCCTCTGCCTGGGCGGCCTGGTCGGCCTCTTCGTCGTCCTGATCGGCCTGCCCTGGATAGTACGAACGAGCGATCCCGACCAAGTCCCTCACTGCGGGGCGCTGGTGCGATCGGCCGTGCTGATCGGTCTGCTCTTCGGCATGGTGTTCGGCCCGCGGGGAGCGGTCCGCACCGGAAGCCGCGACATCGTCATTGCGGAGGCCCTGGTCTGGAGAGGCTGGTCGTGGCGGTGGGCGGCCGGCGGAGGGGGCTGCCTGCTGCTCGCCTGCATGGCCTTCTGGGGCCTCTATCGGATCGGAGGCTCGCGCTCCGGCTTCGGCGCCGACTTCTGGGTTCGGTTCTCGGCGATCGTCTCGCTGCTCAGCGCGGCCCTGTCCGGCGCCTTCGGAGGGCTGGGAGGGCGGGACCTCGAAGCGAAGGCCTGGCCCAACCAGGGGACCTGGCTGGCCCTCCGCAACGCGGGCATCGCCGCCCTGGCCGCGGCCCTGGCTGCCATCCTGGCCCTCTGGCTGGTGCTCGGATCGCTCGACGTGGCCGGCCGGATCCTGGCGGGGGGCTCCGTCCTGCCGCGGGGAATCCTCCCGTGGATCCCGCTGCAAGCGGGGCTGGTCCTCGGCGTCTGGGCCGGCCTCGCCTACAGCGGCCTCGACTTCGTGCAGCACTTCTCGCTGCGGCTGGTCCTGCGCCTCGCGAAGCTGGTCCCCGGCCGGCTCGTGGGACTCCTCGACCACGCGGTCGAGCGCGGCCTGCTGCAGCGCCCCGGCGGCAGCTACAAGTTCTTCCACCCCCTGCTGCTGGATCACTTCGCGAAGAGCTACGGCTCAGCCACCCGCAGCACGTAGAGCCTCGACAACGTCCCCGAGCGCCTTGGCAGGTCGCGGAGAAGCTGCGGCGCCGCTTCAGCCGCGGCGCTTGAAGAACTGGACGTCGCGCTCGTGCTGGCGGGCCGCTTCCAGCGTGGGGAAGGTCCCCAGGTTCTTCCGCTTGCCCGTCTTCGGGTCCTGCTTCCGCGAGTAGAGGCGATATTCGCCCGACTTGAGCTTGCGGATCATGCCGCCGCTTCCTGCGGCGGCCGTCCATGCAGCACCCCGGCGATGAGCGGCGCGGTGCTGAGGACGCCGACGCCGACGAGCGTCCAGCCCACCCTCCGTCGCGGCTTGCGGCCGAGCCGCTCTCCCACCAGAAGAGCGATGCCGGCCCCCAGGGCGGCGCGCGTGACGGCGATCAAGCCCAAGCGGGGCAGCGTGATGGTTCGCGTGATCATCGGTAGCTCCTTTCTCTCGGCGGGCGCAGGAGCGGAAGCTCCGGCGCTACGCGATAAGGGAGGCAATCGACGTGCCACGCGTGACCCACGCGGGGGCTCAGCCTCCCCCCCGAAGAACCCGAGCAGCAGTTCGTACGGCGCTCCATCGCGGCCGGGCAGCGTTCCCCGCCGCCGGACCGCCTTCCTCCGGAGATCCTCGGCTGCCGCGCGCGCCGGAAGCCTTCCGCGCGATCGCCTGGCCTTCCGCCGAGAAATCTCGGCTGCCGCGCGCGATCGTGGCCTTCCGCGCGACGCGGAAACCTTCGCGAGCACCCGGATCGCTTCCGCGCAACCGTTTGGGCTACCGCACGAGAGGGTAGCCTTCCGCGTGGACTTCTGCGAGGAATGAGAGAGATTTCTCCGTCTCAGCCATCGAGACGGCCGCTTGGCCGCCGAGCGGCTCGCTCGCGGGCTGCGCGGGGAGATCAGGAGCTGAGCAGATCGCTGAGGAGCTGAGCGGGCCTCTCGACGGTTGAGATCGGCGCTCGACGATCGAGCAAGCCGCTCAGGCGCCGAGCAAGTGGCCCAGGTGCTGAGGAAGCCGCTCGCGCCCGAGTCCCGGGGCGCCGCGCCGCCTCACTGCCGAGGCGGCGGACGAAGGGTGGCGATCCTCTTGAGCCGGCCTCGCCGGCGCCGAGTCCAGCCGATAGTACCTTACCCCGCCGGCCTTCAGGCCCAATGGGCCTGCATCCTCAGCCAGGGCAACGCCCGGCCTACGCTGGTGCGGCGGGAGTTTCGAAAAAAGAGGACTGGTATACTCGAACGCCCAGGAGGAAGACCTGTGCCCTTGTTCGACCGCATCATCTTGAACCCAGACGTCATGGGCGGCAAGCCCTGTATCCGCGGCATCAGGGTCACCGTGGGCACCATCCTCGGACTGCTCGCCGCAGGTCATTCCGCTGAGGAGATCCTGAGGGCCTACCCCTATCTCGAGAAGGATGACATATCCGCCGCACTCGCCTATGCCACCTGGCGGGTGGAAGAGTTCGAGGTGCCGGTGGGGCGTGGGTGAAAATCCTGGTGGACATGAACCTCTCGCCCGGATGGCTGGAGCTCTTGGAGCAGCATGGCTTCGAGGCAAGGCATTGGGCGGAAGTCGGCGACCCCCGAGCCAGCGACCGAGAGATCCTGGAGTGGGCGCGAGCGAACGGGTTTATTGTCTTTACGCACGATCTCGACTTCGGCCATCTACTTGCGCTCACCCACGCCGCTGGCCCGAGTGTCATTCAAGTTCGGGCCGAGGACGTGCTACCAGAGACGATCGGTCCTGTCGTTGCACGTGCTTTACGCCAGCATGAGAAACTGTTGGAGACTGGGGTACTCATAGTAATCGAAACCGCCGATTTCAGAAGTCGCGTGCTACCGATCTGAAGATTGCCTCTTGCAAGCCAAGAGACGCAAATCCAGCCGCAGGCTCCGCCGGTCAGTGTGCTTGGCTTGTTGGGCCGGAGCGAGAAGGCGTTACGGAGGACAGGCTCAGAGGTGTGACTCCGAAATTTTGTACGGCCGGGCTCATAGGTAACACTACGACCCCTCCCCCAAGAACCCCACCAACAACTCATTCACCCGTCCCGGTTCCTCGTGCTGCACCCAATGCGTCGCCTCGTCGATGAAGACCAACCGTCCTTGGTCGCAATACCCGATCGAGGGCTCGGCCATCTCTTTGCCTAGAAAGCCGTCCTTGGCGCCCCATATCAAGAGGGTCGGCATAGTGACGCGGTTGCTCTCGGGGCGCGGGGGACGGGCGCGGAGGGCGGCTCGGTACCATTGGAGCATGGCGTGGACGGCTCCGGACTGCGACCAGGCGGCGCGGTAGCGGGCGAGGTCGTCGTCGGAGAAGGTGCCGGGACGGCTGCTCTTGGTGAGGGCGGCGGCGGCGCGGGCGTAGTTGTGGGCCGCCATGCGGCGCTCGGGGAGCCAGGGGAGCTGGAAGGCGAAGATGTAGGAGCTCTTCTTCCTCTGGACGGGGTCGTGGCGCACGAAGCGCTCCATCACTCGGGGATGGGGCATGTTGAGGACGGCGAGGCGGGCGATCCGCTCGGGGTGGCGGATCGCCGTCCACCAGCCGACCGCGCCGCCCCAGTCGTGGGCGACCAGGAAGGCCCGCTCGCGGCCGAGGGCATCGAGAAGGCCGACGACGTCGCTGGCCAGGTGCTCGAGGCCGTACGGTTTGACGCCGGGCGGTTTCTCGCTCAGGTTGTAGCCGCGCTGGTCGGGGGCGAGCACGCGGTAGCCGGCGGCGGCGAGGGGGGCGATCTGCGCTCGCCAGGCGTACCAGAACTCCGGGAAGCCGTGGAGGAGGACGACGAGCTGCCCGTCCTCCGGGCCCGCCTCCATGGCGTGGAGCTTGACCTCGCCCACGTCGATCCAGCGGTCGCGCAGCTCCGGCTCGGTCGCCATCACCCGTGCCTCAGGGCCAGGGTGAGATCGAGCCGCGCCATCGCTCGTGGTCGATGCCGCCTCGCGACACTCAAGACAGGTTGCAACCCTCCTGTAGGGGCGGAGCTTGTCTCCGCCCTCGTCGCAGTCCGCGGTCGTTGGGCGGAGGCAAGCTCCGCCCCAACAGGGAGGAGGGGAGGAGCTGGGACCCAGGAGACGTCGATCCTCGCCATCATTCGTACCTCAGGGCCGCGGAAGGGTCGATCCGCGCCGCCCGCCACGCCGGCACCCAGCAGGCGAGGAGGGTGACGAGGAGGGCGAAGCCGACGACCGCGGCGAGGTCGCGCGGCTTGACCAGGAAGGGCACCGAGCTGACGAAGTAGATCGCCGCCACCTCGGGGTCGAAGCGGATGAGGTGGAAGGTGGTGAGCACCCAGCAGGCCCCGGTGCCCAGCGCGACGCCGAGGAGCGTCCCCAGGCCGCCCAAGATAGCGCCGTAGAGGAGGAAGGCGCCGCGCAGGCGCCAGGGCGAGAGGCCGAGGGCGCCCAGGACGCCGATGTCGCGCATGCGCTCGCGCACCAGGACGACGAGGGTCGAGGCGACGTTGAAGGTCGACACCAGGACGATCAGCCCGAGCACCAGGAAGAGCGCCACCTGCTGGAGCTTCAAGGCGGTGAAGAGCTCGCGGTTGAGCTGCTGCCAGTCGGTGACCACGAAGTCGGGGTTGAGGATCGTCGAGATCCGCTCCGCCGTCTGCGGGGCGCGCGCCGGGTCGGCCAAGGTGAACTCGAGGAGGTCGCCGCCCAGGCCGGTCCCCATCAAGCCCTCGACGAGCGGCCGCGACAGCAGCATCCAGGTGCGGTCGAACTCGGCGAAGCCGGTCGCGAAGATGCGGCCGACGCGCAGGCTCTGGTAGCGGAAGCGCGGCCGCTCGCCGGCGAAGCCCAGGGCGACGAGGCGGAGAGGATCGCCCGGCTTGGCGCCCAGCCGGCGGGCGAGCTCCGCCCCGAGCACCGCGCGCGGGATGCCGTCGGGGCCGGACGCGAGGTCGGCGGCACTGGCGCCGAGCTGGCCGCCGCCGGCGTCGACGCCGCGCAGGACGACCTCGATCCCCTGCGGCCGCTCGGCGCTCGCGACCGAGCCCTGGCCGTAGGCGACCTCGCCGATCTGCCGCACGCCGGGGACCCGCGCCAGCGCCGCGCGGCGGGCGGGGTCGAGCGCCGTCCCCTTGCCCCCCACCGGGTAGGCGAGCACGGCGGCGTTGCCGCGGATGAGCTTGCCCTCGAGGTCCTCGCGGTAGCCGGTCATCAGCGCCATGGCGATCACCATCGCCGTCACCCCGAGCGCCGTCGCCGCGAGCGCCGAGCGCGCCGTGCTGTCGAGCAGGCGGCTGCGGCGGCCGCGCCCGCGGAGGAACCGCCAGGCGACGGTCCAGGCGAGCGGGCCGGCGAGGGGCGCGGCGGGCGGCCGGGGAGCGGGCGGGATCACGGGGTTGAAACCGGCAATTCCCTTTTGGGTAGGGGCGGAGCTTGCCTCCGCCCTGGTCCGGGGAACGTAGCCAGGATTTGTGGCCTGCCACGGTTGCGGGCGGAGGCAAGCTCCGCC
>Ga0307470_10000405_pt1 | contig 22440 bp, 17 predicted proteins | sample atmos_gasesAM3C__FD_204565 | JGI IMG/M metagenome (GOLD analysis project Ga0307470, IMG submission 204565) | Hardwood forest soil microbial communities from Morgan-Monroe State Forest, Indiana, United States - atmos_gasesAM3C_05 | ecosystem: Environmental > Terrestrial > Soil > Temperate forest... | reverse complement strand
TTCGCCTTTCGGTCAGGTTCTCAATGCGATTCGCGCGAACGAGCCCCGCGCCATCTCGCTCGGGTACAAGGTCGACCGCTACAAACTCGTGGCCTTCGTTCTGTCGGCAAGTCTTGCCGGTTTGGCGGGCTCTCTCAAGGCCTTGATTCTGGGTTTCGTCACGCTCTCGGATGTGAGTCAGGGAACTTCCGGCGAGGTGATTCTCATGACTCTGCTCGGCGGCAGCGGCACCTTTCTCGGACCGGCGGTTGGCGCGATTCTCGTGGTCACGCTGCAGGAGTACCTCTCCGACGTGGTGGGCGCCTGGGTCTCGGTGATCATCGGCGGCATCTTCGTGGTGTGCGTGATGACTTTTCGCCGCGGCTTCGTGGGCGAAATTCAGCGGCGCTTCGCCCTCCGCGCCGGCGAACTCGCCAAGAGAGAGGGCTAGCCGTTTCGGCGGGCGACGACCCATGTCACAGGGGCTGGCGACACTGGTATACGACGGCGAGTGCGCCGTGTGCCGGTACTGGGTGATCTATTGGCAGGGGCTCACTCATGGACGAGTCGTCTTCCGCGCTTATCAAGAAGCGGCCGCGGACTTTCCGGCCATCCCATTGCAGGCGTTTCAGCGCGCCATACAGTTGATCGAGCCGGACGGGCGCGTCTATTCTGGCGCGGCCGCCACGTTTCGCGTTCTGCGTCATGCCCCCGGGCGCGCGGCATGGTGGTGGTGCTATGCGCACCTCCCCGGCGCCGCCGCGATGAGCGAAGGGGCTTATGCATTCCTGGCCCGACGCCGAGGTCTGCTCAGCCGGTTCACGAAATTCCTATGGGGGCCCGCGCTGCAGGCGGAGAACTACGCGCTGGTGAGCTGGGTTTTCTTGCGCCTGATAGGCGCGATTTACATCGCAGCGTTCGCGTCGCTCGGCGTGCAAATCTTGGGCCTGGTCGGCCAGCAGGGCATTCTTCCGGTGCGGGATTACCTCGCGGCGGCACACCGGGTCCTGGGAGACTCGGCGTATCGGATGCTGCCTACGTTGTTCTGGGTGAATTCGGGCGATCGGGCATTGGCGGCAGGCACGGTGGCCGGCGCGTTTCTGGGATTGCTGGTGGTCGTCAACCGGTGGACGCGGCCCGCGCTGGCCGGTTTGTTCGCGCTCTATCTTTCCTACGTCTACGCCGGGCAGGACTTCATGAGCTTTCAGTGGGACATGCTGCTGCTCGAGTCAGGATTTCTCGCCATATTTCTGGCGGGTGGGTCGAGGATAGTCGTCTGGCTCTACCGCTGGTTGGTGTTTCGCTACCTGTTTCTGGCGGGAGCGGTGAAGCTGCTGTCCGGCGACCCGGCGTGGCAGGACTTAACCGCCCTGGAGTATCACTTCTGGACGCAGCCGCTGCCGACGCCGCTCGCTTGGTACGCGGCGCAATTGCCGCCATGGCTGCTCACCGCAGGAACGGCCGCCACTCTGGTGATCGAGCTCGGCTGTGTGTTTCTGATCTTTCTGCCGCGGCGCCTTCGGGCGACTGCTGCGTTCTGCGTGCTGTTGCTGCAAGCACTGATTCTTCTGACCGGCAACTACAACTTCTTCAACCTGCTCACCATGGGCATGTGCGTCTTCTTGTTCGACGACGCTGCGCTTCAGCGCCTCGTTCCCCGGTGGTTGCAATCGCTCGCGCAGCGCCGCGCGCCGCTTCCGAGCCGCATGGAAACGGCGATCGCGGCGGTGCTCGCGCTCGTTGTGCTCCCCGTCGGACTGAACCGGATCTGGGAGACGGCCGCGCGTGCGGAGCTGCCCGTGCTCGGCGCCGTTACGCAGGCTGTCTCGCCATTGTTCATCGTCAACCCCTATGGCCTTTTCGCCGTGATGACCACCACCCGGCCCGAGATTTCGATCGAAGGTTCGGCCGACGGACGGGTCTGGCTCGAATATGTCTTCCGCTACAAACCAGGACCGCTGGCGCGGCCGGCGTCGTGGAACATCCCGCACCAGCCGCGGCTGGATTGGCAGATGTGGTTCGCTGCGCTCGGCGGCCCGCGCGACAATCCTTGGATACTGGCTCTGATGCGCCGCCTGCTCGAAGGCAGTCCGCCGGTGCTGGCACTGCTCGATTCCAATCCGTTTCCCGACGGTCCTCCCAAATACCTGCGGGCGGAACTCTACGACTATCGCTTCGCGGATCGCGGCACACAGGCCGCGACGGGCCACTGGTGGGTGCGCCGGCTGGAGGGTACGTACGTTCCGGAGGTCGGCTTGGCCGACTTCCGGCAGGTCATGCCGCAGCCGGAGTGAGCAACCCCGCAGCGCCGGCTCTACCCGTTGAGGGATGAGATTCCGCGCGAGACCTGGCATGCTCCATGCTCGATTCCCACAAAAGAGACCGTCATGCCGCCGCCGTTCCGCGTTGCCGTTCCCCGGACCGTGCCGTACATCGAGAGCGTGAATTAATGCCGCGGTTTCGCTTTGCGGTACTGTGCGCCGTCGTTTCGTGGGGAGCGGCGTCCGCCGCCGCAGCCCGCGACCAGATCATCGTCGTCGGTTCATCGACGGTCTACCCTTTTAGCACGCTCGTGGCCGACCATTTTGCGAAGTCCGGCCCGTTCAAGACTCCGATCGTGCGCGCGAGCAGCACCAGCGACGGGTTCCACCTGTTTTGCGGCAACGGCGCCGAAGCGCCGGATATCACCGCCGCGTCCAGGTCGATATCGCCGAGCGAGCGGGCGGCCTGCGCGGCAGCGGGAGTGCGGCGAATTACCGAGATCCGAATCGGATATGACAGCTTGATTCTCGCGGGCATCGCGGGGCGTGCCGAATTCAACATAACGCTGGATCAGTTGTGGCGCGCGGTCGCAAAGTTCGTTCCCGTCAACGGCGCGTTCGCGCCGAATCCCTACCGCAACTGGCACGACATCGCACCGACGCTGCCGGACCAGCCGATAGAACTGCTCGGACCCGCTCCGGGTCATGGGACCCGTGATGCGCTGGTATCGATCGTGATGGAGCCGCGCTGCCTCGCTTCCGAGGCCGGCTCGAAATTGCTCTCGGGGCAGCGCGAGGCAATGTGCGAAGCGATCCGCGATGATGGACGTTGGACCGATGTCGAGAACCTCGAGCTGATCTTGGGGAAGATCGCGAGCAACCCCAGAGCAATGGGAGTCATGACGTATTCGTATCTCGAGCAATTCTCGCATCGAATCCGCGCCGCCACGGTCGACGGCATTGCGCCGACGCGGACCAATATATCGTCGGGTATTTATCCCATCTCGAGGCCTCTGTTCCTCTACGTGAATGACGAACACCTGCCGAGGACCGACGGCCTGGCGGATTATGCGGCCGAATTCGTGAGCTTGTGTGCCTCGGGCGCGGACGGCTATCTCTTGGACGAGGGGCTGGTGCCGATGCAGATGCCGGAACTGCTGCGGCAGCGGCGAATCGTGTCCCGGCTGCAGCGCTAGCCGCGGGCGTCAGCTCTCGACCAAGCCGCGCACCGTTTCGATCAAGTTTTGACGCCGGAACGGCTTTTTCATGAGTGCGTCGGCGCCCGATTGCGACGCCAGAGTGAGATAAGCGTCGGTCACCAAGGTATTCGGCTTGTATCCGAGCGGCCAAAAATTGCCTCCGCCCGTCATGGCGATTATGCGTGCCTTCGGGTAGCGTGCCCGAATCTGTTTGATGACGGCAATGCCGTCGCTGCGCGGCATGATGATGTCGACGATGACGACGTCGGTTGGATGCTCGAAGTAGGCCTCGACTCCGGTAACGCCGTTGTCCGCGGTAACGACTTCAAAGCCGGTTCGCGTGAGAACCTGCCGCATCGACTCGCGTACGGCCGGTTCGTCATCAATTACAAGCACGGACGGCATGAATGCGGACCTTTACGGCTAGGAAGAAGGGGAGGGGTCGATCGTCGGCAGCACGATGACGAACTCCGTACCCGCGTCGATTTCGCTCGATACGCTGATCGAGCCCCCCATGCTTTTGACGATGCCATGCACGACCGACAGCCCCAGGCCCGTTCCTTCGCCGACTTCACGGGTGGTAAAGAAGGGTTCGAAAATTCGCTCCAGGGTGTCCCGCGTCATGCCTTTGCCGTTGTCTTTGACCCGCAGCTCGACGATCGGAGAGAGCCGGATTCCCGATGCATCGGGCAGCGATTGTTCCCCCGGTGCCAGACTTATCGATAGAGTACCGCCGGTCTCGCGCATTGCAAATACCGCGTTCGAAATAAGGTTCAGCACGACTTGGTTCAACAGGGTCGGATCGCCGAGAACGCGGCCGCCCGACGCACTGACCTCGGATAGAAGTTCGATGTTGGCCGGGATCAGAGCGCTGAACAGGCCCAGGGCCTCTGCGACCACCTCGGCGGGATCGATGGGCTCCAGCTGATGTTTTTCGTGCGGCCGGCTGAACGCCAGCAATTTGGAAACCACGCTGTTGGCGCGCAGTGCCGCGTCCAGGATGCTTTCCACACTGTTGCGCGCAGGATGATCCTGCGGAATGTCGTCGAGCGCCTGTTCGGAAAACAGCAGCATCGGCAGGAGTATGTTGTTGAACTCGTGCGCGAGACCGCCGGCAAACGTGCCGACGGTTGCGAGGCGCTGTTCGTGCCGTAGATGGCTCTCGAGGACCGCGCGTTGTGCCTGTTCGCTCTCGCGTTGGCTCATTTCGGCCCGTAAGCGCGCCGAAGTACCGACCAGTTCTCCGCGCATGAATTCGAGATCCTTCGCCAAATTCACGATCTCGATCATGGTGCTGTCCGCACCGAGATGTTCGGCCGGATCCCCCAGCGCCGCCCTTCGCGATGCCTTTTGCAATTGAGTCAGAGGTCTGGACACCAGGCGGGCAAAGATCACCGCTGCAGCCACGGAAGCCAGGGCATACACGATGAGAGCCACGATGATCTGGTAACGGGCTTCGCGAATCTGATTGAGCGTAGGCCGCGTGTCGAATCCCAAATAAATTGCGCCCGCGGCGCCGGCCTTGACGAAGTGTTCGGACAGGGCGTAGATGCCGTCGCCGGACTCCGCGAGGGTGTCGTCATTGCCTCGCCGCCGGATCCATGAGGGGGTTTCGGCCACCGAACTTCCGAGCAGCCGCCCTCGATATTCGATGGCGGAGTAGGAGCAGCCGCCTCCCTGGACGATGGCGTCCAGGAATGCCACGGTACGGTTGGGAGACTGCAGAACATCGGCGAGTTCCAGGTCGTGCACCAGTGCGGTCGCATATGCGTGCGCGTGATGGGTAAACGTCTCGCTGGCGCTGCGGCGTATCACGGCGTCGAGCCGATAGTAGAGGACGGGCGGCAAGATCAAATGGATGGCAAACTGCAAAATTGCCAGGCGGCCGACTAGGGTATTTTGAAAACTTGGCACTGGAGGCGTCGGGCTGGGGCTTTTCACGGCCCGGGGCCGTCGGCATGTCCGATTCTAGTTCAGTCGTGAACCATTATATATCAATGCCTTGCGGGAGCGGGGCCTTGCGGATAGCCGCGGCTCGTGACCCGGTGGAGACGGCTTTTGGAAACGGCACCAATAGGTTAAGAAATGACAAGAATAGTGTAAAGAGGCAAGATGATGTCACAATTAGGAATAGATGACTTGCTGACATTCTCGTAATGCCACGCATATATAAAGAGCATGCAGGGGAGCTTCCACATCGGCGTTCGCGTCTGCGCGTCGTTATTGCCGACGATCATACGATCCTGCGCCACGGCTTGCGGGCGATTTTAGAGGCCGAGCCCGATTTGGAAGTGATCGGGGAGGCGAGCACCGTGCAGGACGCGGTGGCGTTGTCGCGCTGCCTGCAACCCGATGTGGTAATCACAGACGCCTCCTTTGCCGACGGCAGCGGGATCAGCGCTGTCGGTCAGCTGTGCCGCGAATGTGTCGGCTTGCATGTGGTGATGCTTACCGGTCAGAACAGCCCGGAATGCGAGCGTGCGGCCATCGCCGCCGGCGCGTACGCGTATATCGTCAAGGATTCGCCGATCGAGGTCCTGCTGCGGGCGATACGCTCGGAAGCGCCCGAAATCGAGCGTCCGGCTCCCCTGGTACCCCGGCAACGATTGATCGAGCGGCCTGCGGCAGCGCAAATTGCCAAGATGACGGAGCGCGAGCTTCAGGTGCTGATCGGTGTTGCGTTGGGGTACTCCAGCAAGCGAATTGCCGGTAATCTGGGGCGAAGCGTCAAGACCATCGAGAAACATCGATTCAAGATGATGCACAGGCTGGGCTTGCACAATGCCGCGGCCGTGACCCGGTTTGCGATCGATAACGACTTGCTGCAGGTCTATGACGAGGGCGATGTACCGCGACCGGACGATTTCCCGCGGATCTAGCTGCTCGCACTCTCCCGGCCCAAGCGCATCGAGTTCGCCACGACGCACATGCTCGACAGAACCATTGCCGCGGACGCCATCACCGGCCGCAGCAGGCCAAATGCGGCAATCGTGATGCCGATCAGGTTGTAGCCGAATGCCCACGCCAGATTTTGCCTGACGATTCGAAAGGTGCGCCGGGCCAGTTCGATCAGCCGCGCAACCTCGCATAGGTCGCCGCGTTGAATCGTCACGTCGGCGGTGTCCCGGGCGAGATCCGCTGCCGGTCCGAACGCGATGCCGGCATCCGCCGATGCGAGGGCAGGAGCGTCGTTGATGCCGTCTCCGACCATGGCGATGTGCGAATGCGTTCGACGCAGCGCCTGAATCCGCTCGAGCTTATCCTGAGGTGAAAGTTCGGCCCAAAACGACTCGCAACCGATCGCGCGCGCGTTGCGGGCGACCGCCGCCGCACGGTCGCCGGATAGAACGTGGCAGGAAATGCCCAGTCCCTTCAGCGCAAGAAAGGCCGCCCGGGCTTCGACTCTGGGCGGATCCTCGAGGACGATCTCGCCCGCCGGCAGTCCGCCGACGGCGATCGCGACCAGACTGCCGGCCGTATCCGGGCATGCGGAGCTCGGACCCTCGATGCCGCGTTCTTCGAGCCAGGATTTCTTGCCGACCAGCACTCGCTGGCCGGATACCAACCCCTCCGCTCCGGCTCCCGCGGTGACCTGAACCTGCGTCGCCTGCAGGCGCTCCGCGCCGCATTGCGCGCTGTGTTCCACGATGGCGTGCGCGAAGGGATGATTCACCCGCGATTCCACCGCCGCTGCCAGCGCCAGCGTTCCGAGGGGTGCGGCCGCGCCGATTCCGGCTCCGGTCCCAGGTGCATAAAACGCCGCAAAACGCGGCCGACCAAGCGTCAACGTGCCGGTCTTGTCGAAAGCGACGGCGCGCACGCGCGACAGTGCCTCGAGTACGGCGCCGCTCCGAATCAGAGTGCCCCGCTTGGTTGCCCGCAGCAGCGCCGCGGTGGTCGCGAGCGGAGTCGCAATGCCCAGGGCACAGGGACAGGCGATGACGAGGACCGACAGCGCCGCTTGCAGGCCTTGAACCCAGGAGCCGGCGATGCCCCAGGCCAGGAAACTCACCGCGGCAATCCCGGCGACCGCCGGTATGAACACGGTAACCACGCGGTCCACCGTGGCCTCGATCGGCGCCTTGCGGTCGCGCGCCTCCATGGCAAAGCGCTCGACGCGATCTGCCAATGTTTCGGCATCGCCGGAGGCGACGATCAAGAGAGCGCCGTCGATGGCGGTTGACCCCGCGCAGACCGCGTCGTCGGGTGCGACCAAGCGCGGACGCCACTCGCCGGTGAGCATGGGTTCGTGAATATCCGCCGAACCCTCGCGTACGATCCCATCCACCGGAATTTCCTCGCCGCCGCGCACTTCGACGAGCTCGCCGGCAAGCACTTCTTGCGGGTGCATGGCGACGATGCCTGACGCGCGCACGACGCGCGCCTGACGGCGCGATCCAGCCACGGCAGGCGACAGCGCGGCAATGGCCTTACGGCGGGATTCAGCGTCGAGATACTGCCCGAGCGTGACGAACACCAGGACCATGGTGCCCGAATCGTAATACAGCTCGTGGCCGCCTCGAAAAGTCTGGTAGGCCGAATATCCGATCGCAGCCAGCGTGCCCAGGCCGATGAGACTTTCGAGGGAGATCGTCCCGCGCAGCGCCCCGCGTCCCGCGATCTTCAGCATTGGAACGCCGAGAAGCAGGTAAATCAGCAGGGAACAGACCAGCATGATCCACGAGCTGGATTGCAGGACTTCGGGGCCCATCTGCTCGAGCGAACCGAAGTACAGCAGGGACTGAAACATCATGACGTTGCCGCTCAGCAGAGCGGCAAGGCCGAGCTTGGCGAGAAACCAATCGGCACGGCCACCTTCGCCGGCCGTGCCGATCACTCGAAATACCAGCAGGCAGCCGCCGCAGCAGAACAACAGCGTGCGGTCGCCCTGCTGTTCGGAGAAGGGGCGGGCCGGCAGCGGCAATCGGCAGTGCGCACATTGGCGGCGGTCAGGTGCGCTCATGGCGTTGTCCGCGATGGCTACCAGAGCCAAGTATGAGCAACCAATCCAAACGCCGCCAATCCACGCAACAGCAGCAGCACACCGACCGCCAGGAGCGGGACGCCTGCCCACCGCCGGGTGTGTAAACGCCGCACCATCGCCGCGGGAAGAGTCGTCAAGGCGAATATCGCCGGGATAGTTCCCAGTCCAAACACCAGCATGGTCGCGGCACCCCTGACGGCGTTCCCGGCAGTCGCCGCCCGGCTTGCCGCGGCGTAGACCATCGCGCAGGGGAAGGCCCCCTGCAGAGAGCCGAGAAGGACGGGTGCAATCAAGCCGGGCGCCTTGAACGCGCGCTGGAGACCGCCGCGAATCAGCACGTCAAGGCCGGCGCGCGACAGCAGGCGAGTCGGATCCTTCACGACACCCATGAGCACCAGCGCGAAGATACCGGCGAAGAGTCCGGCGACGATCGCAACCGTTCCGGAAAGGCCTGGCGGCAGCGCGATGAGCGCAATTTGACCCATCGATCCGACGACCCATCCGATGGCCGCGTAGGTGGCCATGCGCCCGGCGTTGAACAGCAGGCGCACCAGTAGCCGAACGGACGCCGAGGCGCCCTCCGGCGCCAGACGTGCCGCGCAGATGGCAACGTACGGGCCGCACATCCCTAAGCAATGCGCGCTGCCCAAGACGGACGCAAAGAACAGTAGAAGCAGATCACCCGAGGGCGGTAGCGCGTGATGGTGAAGCACCGGCTGCCGATTCACCCACGCGCAGTATCTGCGGCATCGAGTTTGGGATCGCGTCCCTCGACGCTCTTGGGCCACACTTGATATTTGATGTCCTCCACATCGCGAAATTGCCCGGTACGCACCGCCCAGAGAAAGATGCACCAGGCAGAAAGCGACACCAGGAAGGACATGAAGAACAGATAGAAGGTCACGTCCATTCAGATTCCCTCCTGTACTGCGGGGAGAGCGGGGACCAGAGGATTCCAGCCGACACCCATGATGTGCGTGATGACGGAGAATGCCAGAGCCGTCATGATGGGCTGCGCGGCCAGCGTGCCGACGAGGCGCAGGAAAAGAGCGTCCGCGGCCGATGATTCGGGAAGCGACCCGTAGGTTGCGGTGAACCGAACCAGCACCCAGGCGAGCACCAGATTGGCAGCGACGTACGCGGTCCAGCAGGCGATCACCGTGACTGAGCCGCCCTTCTGCAGCGGCACGCCCAGGATCATGGCAATCCAAGTCACGGCCCAGACCAGAACGAAGGCGAAATGGATTCGCACCAGCCGTGCGAGTTCACGCGATGCTTCGCGGCGCGGCGCCGCCCGCCTTCGTCTCATCCATCCGATCAGCAATATCACCGGAACCAGCAGCGCCGGCACCACGTAGGACGTAAATGCGATCTCCACTATGCGGGTGAAATCGGGCGGCATGGGGCTTCAGTGAGCCTTGTAGCTCGCCGTCGTCGCTCCCGGGAATCCGGCGGTCGTCGGCACCGGCGCTTGGCCGCCGTCCTTTGCGAGCGATAATGCGTAGTACACCAACGCCCAGCGCCGACGATCCGCCAGAGCCTTCCTGTCGGCGTCGCTCATCTTGCCGAGGTCCGCCCCCGTCGGCAGTCCTGAGATGTAGTCCGACAGTTCCTTCACCTCGGCGTCGTCGAACATTCTTCCGGTGCTGCCCGGCTGCTGCCACGGCGTCATGTCCGGAAACGCCTCCTTCGGGTACAGAATCGTGTCGTAGAACGAGGGCATCGGTGTGCCGTTGAGGCCGGTGTTGAAAGTGCGATACACGTCGGCCGGCGAGTCTCCAAATTTGAAATTGCCGGTGGAGAAATCGAAGGGCCGTATGGGCACTTCCCAATCGTCGAACAGCGTCGCCGCGGACGGTCCGTTGCCCTTGCCGGTATTGCCGTGGCAGGACCAGCACTGCAATACGCGATAGACCATCCGGCCCTCGCGGATCACGTCCGGCGGCACATCGCGCGCCGCGGCATAAGGCGCCGTCGGGATATCGATGGATGCGGGGGCCTGTTCGGATTTGAAGCGCGGCGACAGAGTTTTGACGTAGTCGACGAGATCCCAGCGGTCCTGTTCGGTCAAGACATGCCCCACGGAGGCGTTGCCCCAGGCGGGCATGATCTGACCCTTGCGGATACCGCGGGTGATGGTGCGAAAGATATCTTCGTCGCGCGGCAGCGCACCCGATGGCGTGGTGCGGCTCTTGTAGTTGCCGCTGGTGAAATCGCGCGGCTGCGGATTGAGAAAGTGATAGGCGGCGTTGAAGTTGACCGAACTCGCCGTGTCCTCGCTGGTGCGCCCGTTGCCGTACGCGCCATGACAGCCGGAGCATTTGTTCTCGAAGATCAGTTTGCCGCGGCTCTCGCGCAGCGCCAGCGGTTCGGTCGGCGGAGTGCGGGTGAGAGTCGGCCATGGTTCCCACGTCCGCCAGTCGCCGATCGAGGTTCCGATCTTCTGAAGGTAGGCCTCGACACCCTGCATTTCCGTGGTCGGAACCGGGCCGTAGTCGTGCATGTCGATGACGCCGTCCCCAACGGTGCCGTCCGGGTTGACCGGCCACACATCGAGCGCGGCCATTTCCGGGGGAATCTCGTCGGGAGTGACGACGCCGTCGCCGTTCTTGTCCAACTCGCTCTTGGTGACGCGGCCATCGTGATTCTTGTCGTATTTCTTGATGAATGCCATGACCTTTTGATCGTGGTCCGCATCGACCTGGAACAGCCAGGTGTAGGAGGGCATCATGGATTCGGGCTCCGTCGCACGCGGATCCCAGTGATGCGCGTAGTGCCACTCGTCCGAGCGGCGGTTACCCTCGCGCGACAAGTCCGGGCCTATGCGGCGGGTGCCGAACATCTGCGGCACGTCATATGTGAACTCTCCGGCCTGGCTCACCGGGCCCCACTTGTCGGTATCGCGATTGACCGGCCGCACGAATTGCGAATGGCAATACCAGCAGCCTTCACGGATGTAGACATGCCGGCCCAAGTCTTCGAGTTCGGACCGGCGCGCGGCCGGTATCGTGACGCCGGCGATCGTCTTGACGACTCCGGGCCGAGTCACTTTCTTCTCGAGGTAGGGGAGCACGCCTTGGCTGGTCATCGCCAAGACATAGAAACCCACGGCGGCGACGAGAATGATTGGTTCGATGCGCTGCACTACGCGTACTCCGTTATTATTGTCAGGTCCACATCGGCTCTGGGACGGCTCCCGGAGAGGCGCCGGCCGGCGCCGCAATCGCGGTCCCCTCGTGAATGGTCTTGTAGAGATTCCACATTCCGAGCAGAGCACCGATATCCATCGTGAGTCCCGCGAGGGTCCGCGTGAACCAATAGGGCTTCATGGCCACCATCGAGTCGACGAAGTCGGCGCCCACCTGCAGCATGGTTCCCTGCATCAGTCCCTGGATGGTCAACACGCCTGCCATGACCGAGAAGCCGGTGACGGTGAGCCAGTAATGCCACTGGGCCAATGACTTGGAATAGAGTTCGCGGCCGGATAAACGCGGTACCACGTAGTACATTCCGGCGGTGACCCACAATATGAAAGTCCCGAAAACCGTCAGATGCGAGTGGCCGATGACGAAGTCGGTGAAGTGCGTCAGCCTCTGAACTTCGCGCAGCGCTTCGGTCGAACCCTGGAAACAGCCGAAGAAGTAGTAGAGGGCCCCGATCACCAGAAATTTGGCCGTATACGATTCCTGGAACCGCCGCCAATTGCTCACGAAAGTGCCGTAGAAATTCTGAATGACCGTCCACACCGGAATGATCAGCATCATCGATGCCACGATCGCGATGGTCTGCGTCCAATAGGGGATGGGACTATAGATGTAGTGGTGCGTGCCCACGAATGGGTAGAAGAACGCCAGCGACCAGAAGCCGATCAAGGAGAGTTTATGGCTGTAGAGAGGACGCTTGGCTGCCAGCGGCAGAAAATAATAGATGACCGCAAGACCCGCCGGCGTGATCCACAGTCCCACGACGTAGTGAATGTATAGGCCATGCATGGCGGCGTTGTTCACCCCGGGCATGGAATAGGGCAGGATGAAGTGTCCGAAGGCGTAATTGAACACGGTCCATACGTATGCAGCGGATAGGTACCAGAGGCTGACGTAAATCCTCGGTTCCTTACGTTGTTTGATGGTTCCGATCACCTGAATCGTAACCATGGTGAGCGCGATCTCGACCGGAATGCTCACCCACAGGGGGAATTCGCCGGCTTCTATGCCGCTGTTGTAGCCCATCATCAACGAGACGACCCCGACCACGATGAAGATGTTCCAGAGCCATAGGATGCTGCGGCTCCAGTTCTCCTTGTACATCCGCACGCCGCATAATTTGGGCACGATGTAGTAGGTCAGCCCGATGATGGCGGTGGAGAAGGCGCCGAAAACGACGCCCATGATGTGCACCGGCCGCAGACGTCCCCAAGTCAGCCAGGGCATGTTGCCGAGGAAATCGTAGAAGTTGAATTTGGCGGCGAGGATCACGCCGATCGACGGCGCGAAGACCAGCCAGAATGCCGCGGCCGACATGAACTTCAGGACAATGTCGCGATCGACGAATTCGTCGTTGCGCGTGGTCGCCGTTACAGGATCGCTCATCGTTCCCTCCCTCTACCCGTGGTCCGTCCAAAAGCCGATCAGGTAGTACACCATCCACAGAAACATCACGGCGTAGACCGCCGCGAGCCACTTGGGAATGATGCCGTGACGCTCCTCGATCCCCGAGAATTCGTAGCGGCTGATGTCGGATTTGTGTTCGCCTTCCTGCTTCATGGTGTTCCCTCGCCGGAGGGCGCGGCCCCTCCGGTTAGATTCTTCGCGTAGCCCGGGCTGAGACTTTGAATGAAATGCACCAAATCCCAGGCCTCGGCCGGGCTGACCGAGTCGGCGAAGGAGGGCATCGGGGTGCCCGAGAGCCCTGCGATGAACACCCGGTAGATGTCGTTTCCGCCGTTGCCGCATTTGACGTGCCCTTGAGTCAGGTCATAAGGCACGATTGGATTGCCCCAATCATCTTTCAGCTCGTGCGCCGACGGACCATCGCCCTGCGCCGCATCGCCGTGGCATTGTGCGCAGTTGAATTTTTTATATGCGGCCGCGCCGCGCGTTACGGATTCCGTCGTGTAGGGCGGCTCAGGCGGAATGGCGATCGGCGCCTGGGGCTTCTCCGCCGCAAAGCGCGGCGAGAACGTCTTGATGTAGGCGATGACATCGAGCCGTTGACGGTGCCCCAGCGCGTTCCAACTCGGCATGTACGTACCGTACAGACCGTTGATCAGGACTCTTTCGAGATCGGCATCCGTCGGCAGCGAACCGGACGGCGTGCTGCGCCATTTGAACGTACCCTGGCGATAGTCGCGCGGCTTCGGAGATATCCATTCGGCAAATTCGCCCTGGCCGTTGCCCTTTTCCCCGTGGCATGAAAGACAGTAGCGTTGATAGATGAGCTTGCCGTTGTACACGTCTCCGGCGCTTTGCGCGTGAGACGTACCCGCCACGATCAAAAGTGTGACCAGGGCAGGGAAGACCGTCGCTATGCGAGTCGACATTGCATCACCCCCTTAGTAGAGAAAGTCCACGCCCAGGAACACGACGTTTGTTTTCACATCGGAGCCGTTGAATCCGATGCCGCGTTCGGTATTCGTCGCATATTCGGCATGCAGCGCGACCTCATCCCGATTGGTGTAGGCGATCGTATAGCGCACGCCGGCGGAGATCTGGTTCTGATTGCCGAGGTCGGATGGCGAAGAGACCAGCGGCTGCTGCCGATTGCGGATGAAGTCGTAGCGGCCGAACACGCTCCAGTGGAGCAACTCCACCGACGGGACCCAAATTGCCTCGAGAAAACCTCCTTGCCAGGTACCGGCCCGATCGGCGCCGAGATACAGATTCTTGCTGTCGGAGCCTCGGGCGTAGACGAAGTTGAGGTGCAGGGGCGCGACGAGTTGCCCAAGCCACACTTGCGCCTCGGTACCGTAGCGGGAAGTGGACTGCAGATTGCCCCCCGTGCCCGGTATCTGGGTGTCGCTTCCGGGCCCCACGATTTGCGAGCACGTCGCGAGAGAGTACTGGGGCGTGCACCCCAGCGTGTAGGTAGTGGTCGGATAGTTGGCGTAAGCGCCCCAGAGGCCGAACGCATACTGGGATACGAAGCCGGACGACGGCCGGAAGTACTTCTCGACGTGTCCGTAAAACGATGGTGAGCTCAGGCCGTGAGCCGATGAGGTGGAGGAATCCGAATCGTTGTTCGCGGAAAAAATCGACACGTTGTAGCGGGTCATCGAAGTCTGATCGTGCCCGGAGATCTCGAAACCCAATTGATTGCTGCCCAGATCGAACGCGGCGCCGGCGCTGGGAAGGTCGGGGCCCGGATGATACCCGTAGACAAGGTAGCCAAAAGCAAAGCTGATGGGCCGGTGGGGCGAGGCCGGAAGGTCGACCTCGTGTTTACCCACGCGTACGTTGAACCAGTCGGAATTGCCGATGAGACGCGAAAAATCCGCCCAGTAGGACTCCAGATGTACATTGCCGTCCGAGGCGAATCCGGTGGGAACGACCAGGAATGAGATGTTCTTCGTGAGTACGCCGGCCATGAGCAGATCGATGGCGGCGTCCGTGACACCCCCCGAACTCAGGGTCTTGGTGCCCTGATCGGTTTGCTGATTGGTCACCCGGGTATATTCATAGCTCGGCGTGATATGGACCGATACCGGCCAATACGCGGGTTCCGCGGTGACGACGTCATCCTTGCCGAGCCGCAATTGATAGCCGTTGTCGCGAAAGTTCCGGCCGAAATCGTTGAGCACGGGCCAGGATTCATGGCAGGTGGTACAACGCAAACCGTACTTGCGCGCAAACGCAGGTATCGCGGAGCTTGGCGCCGCCAATGCCAGGCTCAACCCCGCACAGAGTCCGATACGCAATAGTAAGCTGAGCAGTCGTTTCGACATCACCGCACCTCGGCGTTCAGGAATTTATTTGGCGGAGTTATTTGGCTGCGAGCTGGATGTCCTGAGTGACCGTCTTACCCGCGGCCACCGTGACGGAGACCGACTTCTCGCCGGCCGCCTCCTGCCAGGCGACGAGAGTGTAGGTGCCCGGCGGTACATCCTTGATCGTGAAATGCCCGTCTTCCCCGGTCGTCGCGAAGTAAGGATGGTCGAACTCCCAAACCCACGCATGCATCCATTCATGCGCGTCGCATTTGATCTTGATGAGCTGCGGCGTCGCGGGCAGCGGTTTGGTTACCGAGAACCCCTTGAACGGCAGAGCGATGTTATACAGCGTCGCGTTGGTCTCGCTGTTTTGCGGATGCGTGTTGTGCAGGATCGGATCGTCCGAGGAAACTTTGATCTGCTGACCGACGCTCGCGCCTTGGACCCGCGGATTGAACATGCAATGTTCATTGACGAGAGGAATCGTCTCGGTCGGAAGGGCCTTGCCTTTCGTGATGTCCTTGAGGTACACCTCGACGTATTGCAGTCCGCCGTTCTTGCCGACCGCATATACGGGACTCGGTATCGAAGCGCCGCAATAGTCTTGGTTCTTGGTGACCTTGATGGGAGCAAGGCCCGGAGCTTCTCCCGTGAGCTTGACCACACCCTCGATGGTGCCGCCGTTGGAGACGGCTACGACCGTATACGGATCGGCGAGGGCCGCCTGCGCCAGGAGCAACGAGGAGCTCACCAGGACCGCATTGAGAATCCGAAGACTCGGATTCACCAGGAATTGCATCGCATGGCGTTCAGCCGGAATTGTAGACACTTCGGATCCCCCGCAATTTCTTCGATTACTCAGATGCCCCGTCGCTGCTTTTTTTTGACGCATGCACGCGTCTTTCGTCGGTGTCGCACACTGCATTGCGATTGATGTTGTCGCAATGGGGAGTTGTACCCGCGCGTTTGGTGGCTAGGTAAAATTACCCATCGGCGGGAATCTCATCGCGGCGGCGATGACGAGGCATTCGGCATCGCGCCGCCGATGATGAACATGCAGGCATTCGGCATCGCGCCGCGGATGATGAACGCTGTGTGTCGAGAGAATGTAAATCGCCGGCGGGAACCGGCGATCGAGCGCAAGCTTTAGGCCGCTACGATACCCGCAGCGTCCTTGGGACCGAACCGCCGCAGCACCTGCGCGAGTTCCGCCGGCTGCACGGGCTTGCCGATGATCTCATCCATGCCGGCCGACACGCAGCGATCCCGGTCTTCCTGCAGCACGCTCGCGGTCAGCGCGACGATCGGCATGGCCGTCAAGCCGCGGTCACGTTCATGGCGCCGGATTTTCAAGGTCGCTTCGAATCCGTCCATTTCCGGCATGTGGCAATCCATGAATATGAGACTGTAAGGCAGCCGCGTCGCCATCTGCACCGCCTCTGCGCCGTTGCCGGCGACGTCGACGCGGCACCCGAGGCGCTCGAGCAAACGCACCGCGACCATCTGATTCACCGAATTGTCCTCTGCCACCAGGACGCGTATCAGGTTGGCCGGCGCAGCGGGCGCGGCACGCGCCTGAGAAGTTGCGACCGGCTTCGGCGCTTGCACTGCCGGGGGCAACAGCGCGCGATACATCGCGTCGCGCAACGGCCGTGACCGCACCACCGGCTTGGTCAGGTAGGCGGAGAAGCCTCGATCCAACAGCTCCCGGGCGCTGCCCAGCTGCTCACCCAACGTCAGAAGTATGAGCTTCAATCCGGCAAATCGAGGATCCGCGTGCAGCATCTGACCGAGTTCGGCGCCATCCACGTCGGGCATCAAGTGGTCGATCAGGGCGACGTCGAACGGCCGGCCGGCCGCGAGCGCCTGTTGCAAGGCGGCCAGCGCCTGCCTGCCACCCTCGACGCTGGTGCATTCTGCGCCCCAGTCCTGCAGCCGAGACTCGAGCACGCGGCGATTCATTTCAAGATCATCGACGATGAGAACTCGGCGCCCGGCGAGTTCATTGGGTGCCGGGGAAGATTCCGTCGTTTCGGCCGCTTGGATCGGCATCGTGAACCAAAACGTCGAGCCGGTGCCGGGCGTGCTGTCGACTCCAATCTTTCCGCCCATGAGGTCGATGAGCTGACGGCAAATGGCCAGCCCGAGGCCGGTGCCCCCGTAGCGGCGAGTCGTCGACGCATCCGCCTGGGTGAATTTTTGAAACAGGGTCGCCTGGGCGGCAAGCGGGATCCCAATCCCGGTGTCGCGCACGCTGATCTTGATCTCGCTTTCGCCGATGACGGCCGCCTCGACGTGTACGCAGCCCAGGCTCGTAAATTTGATCGCGTTGCCGATCAGGTTCACCAATATCTGCTTGAGGCGTCCCGGATCCGAGACGATCCGCTGCGGCGCCGCCGGTGCGATCGACAGCACCAGCTCCAAGCGCTTCTCCTCGGCTTTGCCCGACATCAGCGCGACCACTTCCTCGACCGCTTCCGAGAGATCGAAGGGGATCTTCTCCAGCGTCATTGCGCCGGCCTCGATCTTCGAAAAATCGAGGATGTCATTGATGATCGCAAGGAGATTCTGCCCCGACGTTTCGATGGTGCGGACGAAATCGCGCTGCTCCGCGTCGAGCGGCGTGTCGCGCAACAGGTTGGCAAAACCGAGCACGCCGTTCATGGGCGTGCGGATCTCATGGCTCATGGTCGCGAGAAACTCGCTTTTCGCGCGATTTGCCCGTTCCGCCGCTTCTTTGGCGGCCAGCAGAGTTTCCCGCGCGCGGCGCCGCTCCGTGACGTCGGTGGCGACGCTGAGATAACCGTTGATCTCGCCGGCGGCGTTGCGGATCGCAGTCACGCTGAGACTCACGGTGAGTCTCGAACGGTCCTTGCGCACGTACGTGCATTCGCGGATCGAAAATCCGCCCTGCTGGGCGGCGTAGGTGAGCGTCTCCAGACCTTCGATCGGACGGCCGCACAGCGCCGTCAGTTCGGCGGAGCGCGCCAGCACCTCGCTCTCGAGATGCAAGACCAACGGGTCGGCGCATCCGACCATTTCGGCCGCCGTGTATTGCAGCATCCGCTCGGCCCCGGAATTGAACACGGTGATGAGGCCCCACACATCGGTTGCGATGATCGCGGCCTCGGTGGCCGCATCGAGCACGCTCTGCAGCAGAGTGCGCGCATCCGCGATGGCCTGCGTCGCATTCCGGCGTTCGGTCACATCCGTGATGAAGCCGTGCCACAACACGCTGCCGTCCGATTCGCGCTCGGGCGCCGCGTTTCCGAGCACCCAGCGCTCGCGGCCGTCTGCCAGGCGCACTCGATATTCCTCGCGCCACTGTTTGAGCTGCGCCGCCGACTCGGCGATCGATTCGCGCACGCGCGGCACATCCTCGGGATGCAGGGCCGCGAACACGCCGGCGGCGTCCTCGCGCACCGAATCCGGCGCGACGCCGTAGATTTGCCGGATGCCTTCGCTCGAATACGGAAAATGCGAGGACCCGTCGGGCCGCAGCCGGTACTGGTACAGCATTCCGGGCAGTTGCGATCCCATCTTCTGCAGCCGGCCGAGCAGTTCGTGGCGCACGTCCTGCGCGCGCTTTCGTTCCGTAATGTCGGTACAAATCGCCATGAAGGAGGTGAGGGCGCCGCTGGTCGATCGTATCGGCTGAAAGTCGATGTGCGCCCAGTAAGCGCCGCCGTCGCGCGTATGGTTGAGGAACTCCACCTGACAGCCGCTGCCGGCGTCGATCGCTGCGCGGAGCGCTGCCCGCGCCGCCGGATCGGCTTGTTCGCCGCACAGAACTTCGTCCTGACTGCGGCCGGCGACCGCCTCGATCGGATACCCCGTGAGGCGCACGAATCCCTGATTTACCCACTCGATACGGCCTTGCCGGTCGGAAATGATGACGGCGCTGCCCGTTCGTTCCACGATGGCCACGAGCCGGTTCTGCCGTTCGGCGGCCCGGTCGCCGTCCGATCGCTCGCGCTGCAGCCGCCGGATGACGGGCTCCACGACGACAGCCACGGCCAGAGCCGTGACGAGCACTTGGGCGATGGCCAGCAGGATCAGCATGCGCTGCTGCGCTTTGGTTTCCGCCGTGAAACGCGCCGCCAGCTCATCGACCCAGGCGTTGGCGGCGGTAGCGTACCCGCCCTGCAGCGCCGCGAGGCGGCCGAGCGCCGCGCCGCGTTCGGCGGGCGGCGCTGCGGCAGCAACGCGCGCGCTCGCGGCTATGCCGAGCATCTGCGCATCGAGGGTGTGAAAGTGCACGCACAGCGCATCGCCGCCGGCACAGACCTGCTGCAGAAGCCGCGCCACCTTCGCATGCTGCGCCAGCCAGTCTCCGACCGCCCGTTCGACGATGTCGTCGGCCGCCGTCTGCGGCGCATAGACGCGAACGAACGCCGCGTGCGCAACCTCGGCCGACTGACCCGGCAGCCGGCCGGCCACGCCGACCATCTCGCCGTGTCCCGCGTCCACCGAGAGAAATCCATGCACGCCGTGCACGGTCCACATTCTTGCGAAAAACAACAGCACCAGCACCGCGATGTATGCGATGCGTATCTGGCGCCCGAACAGTTTGGCGGCGGGTGTAAAGGAGTTTGACATGGATCCGTCGGTGTATCGGTTGAAGCGAAGTTTACTTGATCGGTGCGGGCGCTATGGCGCTGGATTCCGCGGCCGGCGCGTTTATACTCGTGATCGTGGCTTGGCCTCGAGCAGGGGGGTGCATATGTCGACGCGTAAACGCATCGCCGGATTCTATGGTTTTCACGCAGTCGGTTCCGTGCTGTTTGCCCTGCTTCCGCTGACGGGGCAAGCCGGCCAGAACTATCAGATCTTCGTGTCCAACGAGAAATCGGGGGATGTCAGCGTCATCAACGGCAGCGACAACCGGGTGCTCGGCACGATTCCCGTCGGCAAGCGCCCGCGCGGCATCCACGCCAGTCCGGACGGCAAGACGGTGTACGTGGCCTTGAGCGGCACGCCCATAGCCGCGCCGCCTCAGCTGGATGCGCAAGGCAATCCCGTCTTCCAAAAGGGCAAGGACGACGACGATGACGAGGGCCCCAAGGCCGACAAGTCGGCCGATGCGATCGGCGTCGTGGATGTCGCGCGGCAGAAGCTGACGGGCAAGATATCCGCGGGTTCGGACCCGGAAGAATTCTCCCTCAGCAAGGACGGTACCCGGCTGTACGTTTCCAACGAAGACACCAAAACAGCCAGCGTGATCAACACCGCCACCGGGAAAGTGGAGCACATCGTCGCGGTGGGTCAGGAGCCCGAGGGAGTGGCCACGGCGCCCGATGGGAAGCGCTTCTATGTCACCTGCGAAGCCGGGGGCGACGTCTACGTCATCGATACGTCCGGTTACGCGGTCGTCGGGCACTTCAAGGTGAACGTGCGCCCGCGCAGCATGGATTTCCTGCCGGCAGGCGGCGTAGGTTTCATTCCTTCGGAATCGACCGGCGAGCTGAATGTCATCGATACGGTGAATCTCAAGGTGCTCAAGGTCATCGCCTTGCCGCCGGGCTCGCGGCCGATGAGCGTGAAGGTGGCGGCCGACGGCCGAAGGATCTATGTCAGCAACGGACGCGCCGGCACGGTGTCCGTGCTCGACAGCCGCACGCACGAATTGCTGAACACGATCAAAGTGGGGGTTCGTCCGTGGGGAATAGCGCTGTCACCCGACGGGAAGTTCCTGTACACGGCCAACGGACCCTCCAACGACGTGTCCGTCGTCGATCTCGCGGCCAATACGGAGATCGCGCGGATCAAGGCGGGCTCGAGCCCATGGGCGGTGGCCGTAGTGCCGAATACGAATTGAGCCAAGCCGATGCGCGTCAGTTTCCGATGATGAATACTTCTTGCGCAGTGATGCTGCGGGTGAAGCCGTCCTTGTACGCTCTCGCCCGTAGCACGGCGGGACTCGTGAGCTTGATGGGGTTTTCGTAGCGCATGTCCGACGGCCCCGGCACGCTGCCGTCCAAGGTGTAGCGTATGTCGGCGCCGGGTTCGCTTTCGGCCAACGAGATCTCGACCGTTCCGCTGAAGCTGCCGCCGCGCGGCGACATGGTCGGCGGGTCCAGCACTGCGCGTCCCGGCAAGCTCTGTATCCAATTCCGCAGGAGCTCTACGCCCTTCTGATCGATCGTTTCGCGTGCGATGGGCGGCATCTTGATGTCGTCGACGGTGTTCACCCGCATGTACATGATCGAGCGCCAGATGTCGTGCGGTGAAATCACCCGCGGCCTGTCGATTCCCTGGTCGATCAAAACCGGCCCATCGATCAGTTCCTGCTTTTCCAGGGGCGTGTCGTATCGGGCGTCAAAGTAGGCAACGGTGCCCCCCGGCCGATGGCAGTGCGCACAATTCGCGTCCAGATACGATCGGGCCCGGTCCTGCACGCTGCGCGTCGCATCATCGGCGGATGCGAGCGTCGGCAGCGCGGCCAGGTCTGCATCACTCACTTCCGGCGTGAACAGTCCTGCATGATTCCACGCACGAAGCTCATTGTCCGTCACCCCGGAGGGGTAGATGAATGTACGGTTCATCTGGCGCGCTTTCACCCCGAGTACCCCGCTGGTTTTCGCGTTGTGGCAGGCCAGACAATCCGCCCGGCTCGGGTAGTACCATGTCTGCCGGCGCACTTCTCCCACCCCGGTTTTTACCGGGACCTCTTCGGTCTGGCTGGTCTCGAGCAAATCCGCGTCGCTGTTGTCCGGCCGCCATTTGTAAACGACGCCGTACACGCCTCCGGCGCTGTCGCATACCAGCAGACGCGTTTCGAGCCGGCGTTTGACGCCGGGATGGGCTGCGTCGACCGGCAGTTCGAAGGTCTTGACGAACACCGTGCCCCTCGGAAAGATCCAATCGCCGCTGGACGAATACTTTATCCTGGCGTTCGGAACGGCCACCCACCGCGTCTTGGCAGCCCCGTCGGACCAAAAAGGCACGACGATGTCGTATGGAATCAGTCCTGCGCTCGGGACCAGATTCCGTGTATCCCTGAAGGCGCCCGTTTGGGAGAGCAGCGGCGGGATCTTGCCGGCCGCCAGGGGCGGCATGCGCAAGTACGCCGCCGGCGCAATCCGGGCGGAA
>Ga0307470_10000404_pt1 | contig 22451 bp, 14 predicted proteins | sample atmos_gasesAM3C__FD_204565 | JGI IMG/M metagenome (GOLD analysis project Ga0307470, IMG submission 204565) | Hardwood forest soil microbial communities from Morgan-Monroe State Forest, Indiana, United States - atmos_gasesAM3C_05 | ecosystem: Environmental > Terrestrial > Soil > Temperate forest... | reverse complement strand
ATCTTGTCCGCCTGCTTGGAGATCGCGTTGAGCAGGTCGAGGAGAGCGGCGTCGGCGCCCGAGCGGGCGCCGCCCAGGTCCGACTGGCCGTTGCCCTGCTCGGCGCCGCTGCTCTGCTCGGCGAGCGCGCCCAGCGGCGAGGCGATGACGAAGTGCAGCGGATCGAACCGCGGCACCGCCTCGCCCGGGCGGTGCTGGCCCAGGGTGTCGATGCCGCGCGCGAGCTGCGCCCGGTCGGGGGTGAAGGTCACCACCAGGCGCGGCCCGGTCTCGAGAGAGTAGGTGGCGACGGCGGCGAGATCGGTGGGCTTGAGCGCGTGGAGCAGGAAGTCGCGCGCCGCGAGGCGGGCCTTGAGCACCGCCGTCGGCGTCGAGAAGGAGAGGTCGAAGAGCAGCAGGAAATGGCGGCGGGCGGGCGACGGCAGCTCCTCGGCGCGGCTGGCGGAGGGACCGGAGGCGGGAGCGAGGACCTCGAGGTCGACGACGTCGAAGCCCGAGAGGGTCTGGCGGCGCCCCTCGTCGTAGACCTCGAAGTCGGCGGCCGTCAAGCCGCGCAGGGGCCGGCCGTCGCGGCCGGTGACGTTGACCGGCACCTCGACCGCGACCACCTGGGACGACGCCTCGAAGCGGGGCGCCTCGCGCCGCGGCGGCGCGGCGGCGAGGAGCAGGGGGGAGAGGGCGAGCGCGAGCGCCCGCGGCAGGGGAGAGCAGAACGGCTTCATGACCTTCTTCTCCCGGCGGTCGACCCGCGGTACGGCACGTCAGTTCACCTTCCCAGCATGTGGGCGAGCTTCTTGGCCTCCACGTTGGAGGCGTCGAGCTTCAGGGCCCGCTCGAGATGGTGCCGGGCCTTGTCGGTGTCGCCCAGCGCCAAGTATACCTTGACGAATCCGAGGTGGACCTCCGGCAGCTCGGTGTCCAGGCGCAGGGCGCGCGCCATGTAGTCGAGCGCCTTGGCGGTGTCGCCGTCGGCGAGCGCCACCTCCCCTTCGTAGACGAAGAAGTAGGGGTTGGTGGTGTTCTCGCCCTCGATCTTGGCGAGGATCGTCTTGGCCTCGCCGCCCCGCCCGAGCTGCTGGTAGGCGCGCGCCTGGTTGGTGAGGATCAGGGTGTTGCCGGGGCTCGCCCGGAGGGCCCGCTCGTAGACCTCGAGGGCGCGGTCGAGCTGGCCGCGGCGGGCGTAGCAGACCCCCAGGTTGTTGAGCCCCTTGTCGAAGGCGGGGGCGATCTCGGTGGCGATCTCGACCAGCGACTGGGCCTTGTCGACCTCCCCCTCGAGCAGCGCCTCGGCCCCCAGGTTGTTGTAGTAGTGAGCGGCCGCGGTCAGGTCGTCGATCGGCTTGAAGGTCTTGTACGACTTCGGGCGGTAGGGCAGGAAGTCGTAGGTGGCGAGGCGGCCGTTGACGTAGAGCCCGGCCACGATGTGGCCCTGGGAGATCACCGTGTTCTCGCGCCGGTTCCACTTCTGGAGGTCGGTGACCTCGACGTAGAAGGGGTTCAACTGCCGCTCGCGCGCGACGCCCACGAACAGGTTGACGAAGGAGAGGCAGTTGCCGTGGCGGCTCTCGAAGGTGCTGACCGCATCGCGCGTCGGGGACATCGCGTAGCGCAGGTCGAGGCGGTGGAAGATGAAGTCGAGGACCTCGGTGATCCGCAGATCCTCGTCGGGGGTGCGGGGGACCTCGCGGTCGACCGCGGCGCGCACGGCGTCGTCGAGGGCGAAGGGGACGACGATCGCCGCCGCGCGCGCGGCTCCCAACCGCGCGGTGTACTGGCCGCGCAGGTATCCCACGGAGTCGAAGGGCTGGTAGGTCGAGCACCCGGCCGAGAGCAGGAGCGCGACCGCCCAGGCTAGCGGCCGCCGGCGCGACGTCACGGTGGAGAGTGTAGGGGGAAGGCCGGCGATCGATCAATTCAAGGAATTGGATCAACCCTCCAAGGGGCTGGATCGCTGGCCGGAAACCGGCCCTTACGACGCCGCGAAAAGTTCCCGCAACCCAAATGACCTCAGCCACTTCACCGGCATTTGCCCGCGCCGTCCCGAGTGGCACCTCGATTGCTTGACCGGCTCTCAGGAGGTTCGCTACACTTTGAAGTCACCAATCCCGCATCTGCATTGCGAAAGGAGGTGTGGCTCGCTATCCTGTCGCAGCAATCGATCTGTCGTGTATTTGTCCTGGGCGTCCCCCGAAGACGGCGGAAGCCCATCCAACCACCTGAAAGAGGGAGGTTCACCCGTATGAAGAGTTCCCATCTCTGGGGGCGCGCCCTAGTCGTCGCCGCGCTGCTGCTGTTGGTCGCCGGCGGAGCCGCCGTGGCCCAGCTGCAGAGCGGCAACCTCTATGGCACCGTCCAGGACACCAAGGGCGCCGCCCTGCCGGGGGTCACCGTGACTCTCAACGGCAACGGCGCTCCCCAGGTGCAAGTGACGAACGCCCAGGGGCAGTTCCGCTTCCTGGGTCTCGGCCCCACCACCTACAGCCTGACCGCTCAGCTCGAGGGCTTCTCGACCGTCGAGCAACCGAAGATCGACATCGCCGTCGGTCGCAACACCTCGATCGTCGTCACCCTCCAGCCGGCCATCCAGGAGACCATCACGGTCACCACCGAGAGCCCGCTGCTCGACGAGCGCAAGATCTCGACCGGCTCGACGATCTCCAAGACCGAGCTCGAGAAGATCCCGACCTCGCGCGACCCCTGGGCCATCCTGCAGCAGGTGCCGCAGGTGCTGACCGACCGCATCAACGTCGGCGGCAACGAGAGCGGCCAGCAGTCCAACTACGTCGGCCCCGGCTCGCAGGGCGACCAGTCGGTGTGGGCGGTCGACGGCGTCGTGATCACCGACGTCGGCGCACTCGGCTCGTCGCCGACCTACTACGACTTCGACTCCTTCCAGGAGATGCAGGTCACCACTGGCGGCACCGACACCTCGCTGGCGACCGGCGGCGTCACCCTCAACATGGTGACCAAGCGCGGCACCAACGAGTGGAAGGGCTCCGCCCGCTACCTGACCGACCGCGACAGCTGGCAGTCGAAGACCAGCTTCGACACCAAGGACCTGGCCGTCGGCGGCGGCGACAACAACTTCAACCCGCAGCCCCGCTTCAAGGCCGGCAACCGCATCGTCTCGGTCGACGACTACGGCGCCGAGCTCGGCGGCCCGATCGTCAAGGACCACCTCTGGATCTGGGGCTCCTACGGCAGGCAGAAGGTCAGCCTGCTGACCATCTCGGACGTCAGCGACAAGACCGATCTCCAGTCGAAGAACGGCAAGCTGAACGCCCAGCTCACCAGCAGCAACTCGGGCACCCTCTTCTACCTCAACGGCAACAAGGTGAAGCAGGGGCGCAACGCCGGCCCGACCCGGCCCCAGGAGACCACCTGGAACCAGAACGGCCCGACCAACGTCTACAAGGCCGAGGACACGCAGATCTTCAGCTCCAACTTCTACCTGACCGGCCTCTACTCGCACGTCGCCAGCGAGTTCAGCCTCACCCCGCAGGGCGGCCTGGGCCTCGACGACGTGCCGTTCCGCGACAGCGGCCTCGTCTGGCACAACTCCTTCGAGCTCTACTCGACCGTCCGGCCGCAGGACCAGGCCAAGCTCGACGGCTCGACCTTCTTCAACACCGGCACCGTCGCCCACGAGCTCAAGTACGGCGTCGGCTACCGGCAGGCGAAGGTCTCCTCGCTCAGCCGCTGGCCGGGCGCGGGCTTCGAGCTGAGCGTCGGCTCGCCGACCTACGTCTACGCCATCCTGTCGCGCGACTCGCTGCCGAAGTCGACCGAGAAGTACACCGACGTCTGGGCGCAGGACACCTTGACCTTCGGCAACCTGACGATCAACGCCGGCATCCGGTACGACCGCCAGAAGGGTCACAACGACCCCTCGCAGGTGCAGGCAAACCCGGTGTTCCCGGACCTCCTGCCCGCCGTCGCCTATCCGGGCGCCGACTCCGGCTTCACCTGGACCTCGGTCACCCCGCGCGTCGGCCTGACCTACGCCCTCGGCAAGGAGCGGAAGACCCTACTCCGCGCCAGCTACTCGCGCTTCGCCGACCAGCTCGGCGCCTCGGTGGCGACCTGGCTCAACCCCCTCTATCCCCCGGGCTACGTCTACGGCTACGCCTACAACAACCTGGGCAACGGCAAGCTCACGCGCGCCGACTTCGTGCCCAACGGCGCCTACGGCCCGACCGTCAACCCGATCACCAAGGGCCTGCTGGTCTCGAACGCCGTCGACTCCAACTTGAAGCCCCCCACGACCGACGAGGTGCTGCTCTCCGTCGAGCACTCCCTGCTGCCGGAGTTCGTGGTCGGCTTGAACCTGACCTACCGCAAGCTCAACGACCTGCTCGAGGGCGAGCGGCTGGTCTTCGACGGCGACGGTCTCGCCCCGTCGAACCTCGGGAGCGTCGGCCGCGTCGCGACGCCCAATGACTACGAGCTCAGCACCATCAATCACGCGCCGCGCAAGTGCTTCAACCCGGACGGATCGAGCTGCGGCAACCTCGTCTACTACGAGCTGAAGCCGGGCATCAGCACCCGCAACGGCTTCCTCCTCACCAACGGCAACAGCTCGCAGACCTACAAGGGCGCGTCGGTCACCTTCAACAAGCGGCTCGCCAACCGCTGGAGCCTGCGCGGCAACTTCTCCTACGCCGACTGGACGTGGAACCGCTCGTCGAGCGACAACCTCGACCCGACGATCACGCTCCCGACCTCGAACAACCGCGAGCAGGGCATCAACGACGGCGACATCGTCACCCAGGGCTCGGGCACCGGCTCGGGCTCGAAGGGCAACGTCTACATCAACAGCAAGTGGTCGTACGACGTCAACGGCCTCTACCAGGTGGCGCCGGACCGGCCGTGGGGCTTCAACCTCTCGGCCAACATCTACGGCCGCCAGGGCTACCCGGCGCCGTACTTCCAGCGCTTCGTCCGCGCCACGATCAGCGACAACTTCGGCCTCGGCACCGCGGTGCTGCTGCCGGGGGAGAAGCTCGACACCAACCGGTTCCCCGACGTCAACATGATGGACGCCCGCGTCGAGAAGCAGTTCACGGTGCGCGACCTGGGCTTCACGGTCGGCCTCGACGTGTTCAACGTCTTCAACCGCTCGACCATCCTGCAGCGCCAGCTCAACCTGCAGAACGGCCGCGTCGGCCGCGCCGGCTCGGGCAACTACGTGCAGGAGATCACCAGCCCGCGCATCTTCCGTATCGGCGCGCGGTTCAGCTTCCGTTAAGACGTAAGGATCCTGCAGTCTCATCGAGCGCCGGGGAGGTTCTCCCGGCGCTCTTTTTTTGTGCCCTGGCTGGGGTAAACTCCTCGACCGCCGCCGCGTGACGCGGCCGGGAACGGCTCCCTCGTTCCGCTCCGCTCTCGCGCCGCGTCCTACGAGACCATAAGGAGACACCCCCATGCACTACCGCGGTCTGCAAGCCGCCACGCTCGCGGCCTCCCTTCTGCTCCTCGCCGGATCCGCGCTCCGGGCGCAGGCCTGGACCGGACGGGCCCGGATCCAGGGCCAGGTGAACGACGCCGACGGCAAGCCGGTCGAGGGCGCCAGGATCACCCTCCGCCTGAACGACGGAGGACCGGCGCCGCTCACCACCAACAGGCAGGGCAAGTGGTCGCTCCTCGGGCTCGCCGACGGCAACTGGAAGGTGAGCATCGAGAAGGACGGCTACGTTCCCTCCGAGGGGCAGGTCCACCTGAGCGAGTTCCAGCAGATCCCGCCGATCGTCATCCAGCTCCGCGCGGTGCCCAAGCAGGAGCAGAAGCCGGCGGAGCAGAAGGGCCCTTCGCCGGGCGAGATCGCCAACGGCCTGATCGAGCAGGGCAACGGCCTGATGACCGCGGCGGCGAGCGCCTACGACGGCTGCATCGCCCGGCCGCCCGCCGGGGTCAGCGCGAAGTCGGCCAAGGCGACCTGCGAGAAGCTGGTGGCGCCGAAGTACGACCAGGCGCGCGCGCTCTACCAGCAGGCGCTCGAGAAGGTCGACGCCAAGAACAAGCCGGGGATCCTCCAGGGCGTCGCCCGCACCTACGACGCCCAAGGCAACACCGCCCAGGCGATCGCGACCCTGAAGTCGGTCCTCGAGCTCGCGCCCGACGACCAGCCGACACTCAAGCTCCTCGTCGACCTGCTGGTTTCCTCCGGCCGCGAGGAGGAGGCGAAGACCTACATGGCGAAGCTGCCGCAGGGCACCGCGGTCGACCCCAACGCCCTCCTCAACCTGGGGATCTCGGCGTACAACGCGAAGAAGCTCGACAGCGCCCTGGGCTACTTCGACCGCGTCGTCGGCGAGCATCCGGACATGGCCGAGGCCTACTACTACCGCGGGCTGGTCTACCTGCAGCAGAACAAGATCCCGCAGGCCAAGGCGGATTTCCAGAAGCTGATCGACATCGACCCCAAGAACGCGCACGCCGGCGAGGCGCGGGAGTTCCTCAAGTCGCTGTGAGGCGGCGGCCGGGCGCGCTCGCGCTCGCCGCGGCCTCCCTGGCCGCGGCGGGCGCCCTGGCCGGCCTCTCCGGGGCGGCCGGCCCGACCGGGCCGCGCGGCGCCCGTGGCGCCCAGGGCGCCGACGTCGTCCTCGTCACCATCGACACCCTGCGCTGGGACGCCGTCGGCTTCGACGGCAACCGCCGGGTGGAGACGCCGCTCCTCGACCGGCTGGCCGCGGGGGGCCGGGTGTTCACCGACGCCCATGCCCACAACGTCGTCACCCTCCCCTCGCACACCAACATCCTGACCGGTCTCTATCCCTACCAGCACGGGGTGCGCGACAACAGCGGCTTCGTGCTGGCGAAGAGCGTCCCGACGCTCGCCACCTATCTCCGCCGCGCCGGCTACGCGACCGGCGCCTTCGTCGGCGCCTACCCGCTCGACAGGAGCTTCGGCCTCGGCCGCGACTTCGACGTCTACGACGACCGCTACCCGCGCGGCACGAGCCCCGACGAGTTCGTCATCGCCGAGCGCCGCGGGGACCAGGTGATCGCCGCGGCGCTGCCCTGGTGGAACGCCCGGCGCGGCCACAAGCGCTTCCTCTGGGTCCACCTCTACGACCCGCACGCCGCCTACGAGCCGCCCGAGCCGTTCGCCAGCCGCTTCAAGGACGCGCCCTACCTGGGCGAGGTGTCGGCGGTCGACGCGTTCTTGAAGCCGCTCCTCGCGCCGCTCCTCGCCGGCCGGGAGCCGCCGGCCCTGGTGGTGGTGACCGCCGACCACGGCGAGGCGCTGGGCGAGCACGGCGAGCTGACCCACGGGCTCTTCGCCTACGAGCCGACGCTCAAGGTGCCGCTCGCCCTCTGGGGACCGGGGGTGCCGGCGGGGCGCGACCCGCGGCCCGCCCGCCACGTCGACCTCTGCCCCACCATCCTCGCCGCCGTCGGGCTGCCGGTGCCGCGGTCGCTGCCCGGCCGCTCGCTCCTCGCCCCGCCGGACGCCGGCCTCGGGTCCTACTTCGAGTCGCTCAGCACCAGTCTCAACCGGGGGTGGGCGCCGCTGCGCGGCCTCGTCGCGCGCGGCAGGAAATTCATCGCCCTGCCGCTCCCCGAGCTCTACGACCTGGCCGCCGACCCGCGCGAGCAGCGCAACCTCTTCGACCAGGACCGGCGCCTCGCCCAGGCGATGGCGCGCGAGCTGCCGGCGGAGTCGGTCTGGCCGCCCAGGAAAGGCGGCACCTCGGCCGAGGCCGCCGCCCGCCTGCGCAGCCTCGGCTACGCGGTGGGAGCCGCCGGGGGAAAAGCGGCCTGGGGGCCGGAGGACGACCCCAAGCGGCTGATCGCCCTCGACCACGCCCTGCAGCAGGTGGTCGACGCCTACTCGCGCGGCCGCTACGAGGAGGCGGCGCGCCTGGCGCGGGCGGTGGTCAAGGAGCGGCCGGACTTGGCCGAGGGCTACGAGCACCTCGCCCTGACGCTCTCGCGCCTCGAGCGGCAGAGCGAGGCGATCTCGGTGCTCCAGGGCGCGGTGGCCCGCGGGGTCGCGCCGCCGTCGCTGCGGCTCCAGCTCGGCCTCGCCCTCTCCGAGGCCGGCCGCGCCAAGGAGGCGGTCGCGGTGCTCGAGCCGCTCGGCAAAGGTGGCGACGCCGCCGCCCTCGACGCCCTGGGGATCGCCCTCTCCGACGCCGGCCGCCACGCCGATGCCGTCGCGGTGCTCGAGCGCGCCGCCGAGAACGATCCCGCCAACCCGAAGACCTACGAGAACCTGGGGGTGGTCGAGCTGCGCCGCGAGCGCCTCGCCGCCGCCCGCCGCAACCTCGAGAAGGCGCTCGCCTTGAACGACCGGCTGCCGATCAGCTGGAACACCCTGGGGGTCGCGCTCTACCGCCTCGAGGGCCCGGCGCCGGCGCTCGCCGCCTGGGAGAAGGCCGTCGGCCTCGACCCCCGGCAGTACGACGCCCTCTTCAACATCGGCCTGGTGGCGGCGCAGGCCGGCCGCCGCGACCAGGCGCGCCGGGCGCTCGAGCGCTTCGTCGCCGCGGCCCCCCGCGAGCGCTTCGGCGACGACCTCGCCAAGGCGCGGGCGATGCTCGCGGAGCTCGGCGGTTGAGACGGCCAGCCGCCTGGACCGCCGCCGCCGTGGCGCTCCTCGCCCTCGCCGCCTGCCGGCGCGGGAGCGGCGAGCGCTTCCCGGGGGCTCCCGTCGTCCTCGTCTCGATCGACACCCTGCGCTCGGACCACCTGCCGGCCTACGGCTACGGCCGCGTGGCGACGCCGGCGATCGACGCCCTGGCGAAGGACGCCGTGGTCTTCGAGCGCGCCTACAGCCACGTCCCGCTCACCCTCCCCTCGCACCTGACGGTCCTGACCGGCCAGCTCCCCGGTCACCACGGGGTGCGGGACAACGTCGGCTACCCCTTCGATCCCGACCACCACCCCTTCCTGCCGCGCGCCTTCAAGGCCGCCGGCTATGCGACCGGCGGCGCCGTCTCGAGCTTCGTCCTGCGCGCCGAGACCGGCATCGGCCGCGGCTTCGACGCCTACGACAGCACCATGCCCCACGAGCGCGACGAGCGGCTCGACACCATTCAGCGCGCCGGGACGGCGACGGTGGCGGCGGCCCTCGACTGGCTGGCGCCGCGCGCCGGCCGGCCGTTCTTCCTCTTCCTCCATCTCTACGAGCCGCACACGCCCTACCGCCCGGCGGAGCCGTTCGCCACCCGCTACCGCGACCGGCCCTACGACGGCGAGATCGCCACCGCCGACGCCGCGGTCGGCCGCTTCCTCGACGAGCTCAAGCGGCTCGGAGTCTACGACCGCGCGGTGGTGGCGCTGATCTCGGACCACGGCGAGGGACTGGGGGAGCACGGCGAGAACCAGCACGGCATCTTCCTCTACCGCACGACCCTCCAGGTGCCGCTCCTCCTGAAGCTGCCGGGCGGCCGGCTGGGCGGCCGGCGGGTGGCGGCGCCGGCCCGCCTCGTCGACCTCTTCCCCACCCTCCTCGAGCTCGCCGGCCTCCCGGTGCCGGCGGGGATCGACGGCGCCTCCCTGCTCCCCCTGCTCGCGCCGGGCGCCGCCGGCCGCGAGGCCTATGCCGAGGCGTACTACGGGCGGATCCACTTCGGCTGGAGCGAGCTCGCCTCGCTGGTCGGCGGCCCCGGCGGGCGCTACCACTACATCGAGGCGCCCGAGCCCGAGCTCTACGACCTCCTCGAGGATCCCGGCGAGACCCGCAACGTCCTCGCCGGCGAGCGCCGCGCCTACGCCGCCCTCCGGCGCGACCTCGCCCCCTTCCGCGCGGAGCTCGCGCCGCCGGCGCCGGCCGACGCCGAGACCGCGGCCAAGCTCGCCGCGCTCGGCTACCTGGGGGGAGGCGGAATGCGGAGCGCCGGCCCGCGGCCCGACCCCAAGAGCCAGCGGCAGGTGATGCTGGCGATCGAGACCGCCCTGGACGAGATCGCGAGCGGGCGATCGGACGAGGCGGTGCCGATCCTGGAGCGCGCCGTGGCCGCCAACCCGGGGATGGCCGATGCCTGGGACCTCCTGGCGCGCTGCTACACCAGGCTCGGCAAGAGCGCCGAGGCCGCCCGGGCCTTCGAGCGCGAGATGAAGCTCGCCGGCGGCAGTCCCGAGATCGCCCTGCCGACCGCCAACGCGCTCCTCGCCGCCGGGCGGCTCGACGCGGCGCGCCAGCACGCCGAGCTCGCCCTGAAGTCCAACCCTCGGGGAGCCTATGACGTGCTGGTCCGCGTGGCGGCCGCGCGCGGCGACGAGGCGGGCGCCGTGGCGCTGATGCGCCGCGCCGTGGCGGCCGGCGCCGCGAGCCCCGCCGTGCGCAGCCAGCTCGGCATCCACCTCGAGGAGCGCGGTGCGCCGGCCGAGGCGATCGCCGTGCTCCAACCCCTCGCCCAGGAGGCCGGTCCGCCGGCCTTGAACGCGCTCGGCATGGCGCTCTCGGACAGCGGCCGCCACGACGAGGCGATGGCCGTCCTCGAGCGCGCCGTCGCCAGGGACCCCAAGGACGCCCTCGGCTACCAGGGGCTGGGGATCGTCTCCCTGCGCCTGGAGCGGCCGCAGCCGGCGGCCGACTACCTGCGCCGGGCGCTCGACCTCGATCCGCGGCTCGCCAGCTCGTGGAACACGCTGGGGGTGGCGCTCTACCGGCTCTCCGGGCCGGCGCCGGCGCTCGCCGCCTGGCAGAAGGCGGTGGCGCTCGACCCGCAGCAGTTCGACGCCCTGTTCAACATCGGCCTCGTCGCGGCGACGAACGGCCGGCGGGAGGAGGCGCGCCAGGCGCTGCGCCGCTTCGTCGCCACCGCCCCACCCGCCCGCTTCGGCCCCGATCTCGCCAAGGCCCGCGGTCTCCTCAAGGAGCTGGGCGCATGACCGGGCGAGCGAGGTCCACCCGGAGGACCGCCGCGGCGGGGCTGATCCTCGGCCTCGGCCTCGCCTTTGCCTGTCACCGGGCTCACGAGGGCGGCGAGGTGGGGACCTTCCCGCGGGCGCCGATCGTCCTCATCTCGATCGACACCCTGCGCTCGGACCACCTACCGGCCTACGGCTACGGCAAGGTGGCGACGCCGGCGATCGACGCGCTGGCGAAAGACGGGATCCTCTACGAGCGGGCGTACAGCCAGATCCCGCTCACCCTGCCCTCGCACCTCTCGATCCTGACCGGCCTGCTGCCCGGCGAGCACGGCGTGCGCGACAACGTCGGCTACCGCTTCCACGCCGAGCGCTTCCCCTTCCTCCCCCGCCTACTCCACCAGGGCGGCTACCGGACCGGCGCCGCGGTCTCGGCCTACGTCCTGCGCGCCGAGACCGGCATCGCCGACGGCTTCGACTTCTACGAGGGGAAGATCGAGCTGCGGATGAGCGAGTCGATCGGCCGCAGCCAGCGCCCCGGCGCCGAGACGCTGGCCCTGGCGCGGCCCTGGGTCGAGAAGGTCGCGAGCGAGCCGTTCTTCTTCTTCCTCCACCTCTACGAGCCGCACACCCCGTACGAGCCGGCCGAGCCCTTCGCCTCGCGCTACGCCAACCCCTACGACGGCGAGATCGCCACCGCCGACCGGGTGGTGGGCGATCTCGTCGCCGACCTGAAGCGCCTCGACATCTACGACCGGGCGATCGTCGTGCTGCTCTCCGACCACGGCGAGGGGCTGATGGACCACGGCGAGCAGGAGCACGGGATCCTGCTCTATCGCGAGGCGATCCAGGTGCCGCTGATCCTGAAGCTCCCCGGCGGGCGCCTCGCCGGCACCCGCGCCGCCAGCCCGGCCGCGCTCATCGACGTCGCCCCGACCCTCCTCTCGCTGGTCGGGCTCAAGCCGCCGCCCAGCCAGCGCGGCGCCTCGCTGGTCGCCCTCGCCGGGCCGCGGCAGCCCAGCGGGTCCCCCAGCAGCTCCCCCAGTACGGGGCCGCGCGACATCTACGCCGAGACTTTCTACCCGCGGCTCCACATGGGCTGGAACGAGCTCTCCTCGCTCGTCCGCGACCGCCTCCACCTGATCCAGGGGCCCGACCCCGAGCTCTACGACCTCGCGAGCGACCCCGCCGAGCGCCGGAACCTCCGCGCCGACGAGCGGCGCGCCTTCGCCAGCCTACGGGATGCGGTCAAGCCCTACCAGACGCCGCTCCAGGCGCCGGCGCAGGTCGACGAGGAGACGGCGAAGAAGCTCGCCTCCCTGGGCTACCTGGGGACGGCCGCGGCCCCCTCCAGTGGACCGCTCCCCGACCCCAAGGTGCACGTCCACACGGTACGGGACTTCGCCGAGGCGCTGCAGATGGTCTCGCGGCAGGACTACGCCCACGCCGTGCCCGCCTTCGAGGGCCTGGTCAAGGAGAACCCGCGCATGGTCGACGCCTGGGAGAACCTGGGCGAGGCGCTGCAGCGGGTCGGCCGCTACCAGGAGGCCTACGCGGCGCTCCAGAAGGCGATGGCGACCTCCGGCGGGGTCGGCCACGTCGCCCTCGCCATGGCCTCGGTGCTCCTCGACATGGGGCGGCTGGACGAGGCGCAGACCAACGCCGAGCTGGGCCTCGAGACCGGTCCCGCCTCGGCCCACAGCCTGCTCGCCCAGATCGCCCTCGCCCGCCACGACACCGCCCGCGCCGAGCGGGAGGCCACGGCCGCCCTCGCCTCCCGCGGCTCGCGTCTGGGACCGCTCATCACCCTCGCCCAGGTGCGGCGCGAGCAGGGAAGGCTCGACGACGCCCTGGCGCTCACCCGCCAGGGGGAGCGCGAGCTCGGCGGGATGAAGGAGAACCACAAGTTCGCCGGCCTCTTCTTCATCCAGGGCGACCTCCTGGCGCGCCTGGGCAAGAATGCCGACGCCGAGGCCTCCTTCCGGCGCGAGATCGCCGACTTCCCCGGCGACGCCAAGGCCTACTCGCGCCTGGCCGTGCTCTACGCCTCCGAGGACCGCCCGCAGGAGGCGGTGGCGACGCTCAAGAGCATGGTCGACGCCAACCCGCAGTCCCCCATCGCCTACGCCGAGGCGGTGCGGGCGCTGCGCGTGATGGGCGATCCCCGGAGCGCCGCGGCGCTCCTGCGCGACGCCATGCGCCGGTTCCCGGGCGACGGCTCGCTGCGGGCCCTGGCGAGCGGCTAGCCGAAGAAGCTTTTCACCTTGCCCAGCTCCTCGCGGTTCGCCGGCGCGTCCCAGGCGGCGACGATGGCGGCCTTGTCGGCGGCGGTGAGCTTCCAGGTGAGAGGAGCCTTGCCGGCGGGGGTGAAGATCGCCATCTGGTGGCGGATGCCGGCGTCGGTCCACGCCTGCTCGAGGAGGGCCAAGTCGACGCCGTTGCGGAAGCTCTGCGTGGTGGTCCGCACCCGCATCAGGGCGAGGACCGGCCCCAGCATCGAGTAGAGCCAGGCCCGCCGCGCGGCCCGCGGGGGCGGCGCCGCGGCCCCGTCGGGGTAGGCGCGGATGAGGACGAGGAGGAGGCCGCGGCGCTTGAGCTCCGCGCGCTGGTCGGGGGTGAGCGAGCGCAGCCAGTTGATCGCCGTCACCACGCCGAAGTTGTCGTAGTAGCCGCCGTCGCCCAGATGATAGGCGGGATCGGCGGGCCGCCCCGGCTTCCGACCCTCGCGGCGGAGGGCGCGGGCGACCGGGCTCACCCAGGGGAACGAGGCGGAGACGCGGGCCGCGGTGACCGCCGCGAGGTCGTAGCCGCGGTAGCACTCGGCGAAGCGGCGCGCCTGCCAGCCCTCGAGGTCGAGCGGGGTGAGGAGGAACTGCTCGCCGGTCTCGACCGTCGTGGCGTTGAAGACCGCCGCCGGCAGCCACCCCTCCCCCACCCCGCGCCGCCAGTCGGCGAGCGTCGCCTCGGGATGGAGGAGGTTCTGGCGCCACACCTGTTCCATCGCCCAGCCGCGGTCGAGCGCCGGATCCCCCCAGCGCAGGCCGAGGATCCGCCAGAGGTCGGGGTAGGCGAGACCCCAGGCCGCGGCGTCGAGGCTCTGGCGTCCGGCCGCCTCGACGATGCCGGCGAGCTCGGCCGCCTCCGGCGCGCCGCGCGGGGTGAAGCGGTCGAGGAAGAAGAGGGTACCCACGCTCCCTCCGGAGACCGCCGAGAGCAGGCGGATCGAGCGGGTGAAGCCCTCGCCCACCTCGCGCTGGAGCCCGGTCAGCACCTGGGCGGCCCACAGCGCCGCGGCGCTGCCGCCGCCGGAGGCGGCGATCACCACGATCGGCCGCTCGGTCCCCGGCCCCGCGGCGCGCTCGGCGGCGCCGAAGGCCTGCGCCGGCCGCGGGGCTATCGGAGCAGCGGGCGGAGCAGCAGGCGGAGCGGCAGGCGAGGCAGCGGGCGGAACAGCGGACGTGCCGGCGGTCGCCGCCGGGCCGACGGCGACCGGCGCCAGCCGCTGGATCCAGTAGTAGTGGTCGGTGTCGAAGACGCGGCTCGCCAGGAAGGACACCGCGGCGAGCAGCAACAGCACCGGGACCCGGTAGTAGTCGAGCCAGAAGGAGAGGCCGGGGAGCGCCCAGCCGAGGACGATGAGGACGAGCAGCAGGTAGGCGAGGGCGGGAAGCAGCCGGCGGCCGGGGCGGAAGAGGGCGAAGGCGGCGGCGTAGATCGCCGCGGAGAGGACGAAGTAGACCGTCGCCAGGAGGTGGCCGGGGGCGATCCCCCCGGCGCGGGGCTCGACGTAGCCGCGGGTGCCGCCGGCGGGCGGCGTCTGCGCGCGCACGGGCGGGCGCGCGGGTTGACCGCTCAGGGCGGGGAGGGCGCTGAAGAGCCGCTCCTCCACCCGCAGGGGGAGCAGGAGGGCGACCGGCCGCCGGCCGGGGTCGCGCAGAATCCAGTGCACCGCGGCCGAGCCGGCGAGGAGGGCGACCGCCCCGGCGATCCCCAGCGCCGCGGCGGCGAGGTTGCGCCGGCGCGGCGGCGGCGAGCGCCAGACCGCCGTGCCGACGATGGGCAGAGCGAGCAGCGCGAAGAGCGGCACGCGGGCGACGCGCAGCCACTCCGGCAGCGCCACCGCCATGGCGCCGAAGCGCACCGGCGCATAGACCACCAGGATGTCGAGGGTCACCATCGCCACCCAAGCCGCGAAGGTCGTGAGCAGCGCCACGAGGGCGATCTCCAGCGGGCGGAGGATGAAGAGGTTGCCGGCGAGCGGCCGCGCCGCGAGGAGCGCGAGCGGCGGCAGGGCCACCAGGGCGCCGGCGAGGAGCAGGGGGAAGCGGCAGAGGGCGAGGAGGGGGAGGAGCTCCCCGAGACCATGCGCCGGGCGGGGCGCCGCCGCCATGGCGAGCTCGGCGACCAGCGCGAGGCCCAGCAGAGCGGCGAGACCGCTCGCGGCTCGCGTCACCGCCGCGCCCTCGGCCGGGGCTTGCCGTACACTCCCCGGCCATGGGCTCCAACGACCCGGCGGAGCGCGAGCGCGACGAGATCGAGCGGGCGGTCCGCCTGATCGACGCAGTGATGCGGGCGGAGGGGGTGAATGCCGACGAGTTGGACGCGCGGCTCGGGCGCCCCGCCGGCACCACTGCCGCGCTCCTCGCCGGCGGCGGTCCCGAGCGCCGGCAGGTGGCCGGGATCCTCGCCGCCCTCGAGATCGAGCCGGGGGTCTTCTTCCGGTCGCTCGCAGCGGAACCGGCGGCGGCGGACGATGCCTCCGGCCGCGGCCGCGAGCCGGGCCGGCCGTCGCTCTTCGACCGGCTCGCCGCCGAGCTCGCCCTCGCCGGCTACGGGCCGCACCCGGCCGACGAGACACGGATGGTCGCCGATGCCCCCGATCCCGCGGAGCTCGAGCGGCGGGTGCGCGAGGCGATCCGTTCCGCCCTCGCCGGCGGCGACGAGCCCGAGGGTCGCTGAGCCGCGACCGGCCGGCGGCGGCTCAGCGCGGCTCGTCGTCAGGGCGCGCCGTGCCGCGCTCGAGCCGTTCGAGGCGCGCGGCGACCGTGCGCAGGAGGCCCAGGGTGGCCTGCTCGCGCACGACCGCGCGGCGCAGCACGAGCAGGGTCGCCAGCGCCTCGCGGCGGATGCCCAGGGCGTGGAAGGTGGCGAGGATCTCCTCGACCAGCCCGAGGACCTCGGCGGTCCGCCCCTCGCTCAGCCAGACGGTGAGCAGATCGAGACCGCCGAGCGCCGCGGGATAGGGGAGGTCGTAGGCGAGGAAGCCCCGGCGCACCTCCGCGAAGGCGCGCTCGGCCCCTCGCAGGTCGCCCAGGCCGAAGGCGATCCTGCCCTCGAGGCAGCGCAGGCGGAGCGCCGCGAGCGGCTCCTCGTAGACGTCGGGCAGCAGCCGGACGTCGCGCAGCAGCCGGCGGGCGGCGAGGTAGCGGCCGCTGTCGATCGTCAGCAGCAGGAGGTTGTGCACGGCGACGGTGAAGAGGGAGGGATCGCGGCCGGCCTCGATCCGCTTGAGGCCCGCCGAGAGCAGCTCGATCGCCTGCTCGCCATAGCCCGCGTAGGCGGCGTGGAGACCCTTCGAGAGCAGGGCGCGGCCGGCGAGATGGAGGTCGCCGAGGCCCGCGTAGATGTCATGGACGGCGTCGTGGAGCCGGAAAGCCTCGGCGAACAGTCGCCGCGCGGCGAAGAGCGACGCGGCGCGATCGGCGATCTCGGCGAGGACCAGGGGATCGCGGCTGCCGCGCCCGGCGAGGGCGAGCGCCCGCGCGAAGGTCGCCTCGGCGTGCGGCAGGTCGTTGACGATACGGTACGCGTTGCCGAGCTCGGTCAAGGCCCGTGCCTGGAGATCGGCGTGCAGGCCCGCGCCGCCGCAGCGGCCGGGATCGAGGCCGGCGGTGACGTTGGCGGCAAGGCGGGTCAGATGGAGCATCTGCCGCGGGTCGCGGCGCCGCAGCCCGCGCGCGGTCTCCAGCCAGACCTCGGCGCGCGCCCAGCCGCGGAGGCCGCGGTCGGGCGACGCCGGCGCCGCCGCGAGAGCCGGCGGGGGGGCCGCCGGCGCCGGCTGGCCGACCGAGCGCCGCGCCGCGTCCAGGGCGGCGGCGTGGCGCAGCGCCACGGCGCAGGCGCGGAAGATGGGGAACTCGTAGGCCTCGCCGGCGGTCATCGGCGCCGGCGGGCGGGGATCGAAGAGCGCCGCGGCGGTCGGCGCGAGATCCTCCGCGCAGGCGCGGCAGGCCAGGAGATGGGACGCCACCTCCCGTACCGCGGCCGGCGCCAGCCGGCCGCGCAGAAAGGCCTCGAAATCGGCGGCGGCGGGGTGCGCGCCCGCGGCGGCCCCCGCCCTGGATTGCTCGTTCATCGCGGCTTCGGGTTCACCCGCCCATTCTCGCACAACTTGGGCGCGAGTTTTCGCAATTGCACACCCCGGTGTGCCACCCGGATCGAGCCGCCCCGCGATCTACCGCCGGCGGGACGTGGACGCCGCGACGGTCGTCGTCTGCAACGTCGTCGCCGAGGCCGTGGCGCCGCCCGAGCTCAACACCTTGCCGCCCTTGAAGCCGTTGGGGTCCAGGCCCATGCCCTCCGCCCCGATGAGGTGAACCAGCCGTCTCCAGCCCTCGGCGAACGAGCCCGGCAGGCCGGCGGCGTGGGCGGCGGGTGCGACGCAGAGCGCGGCGGTGAGCGCCAACGCGGCGGCGGCGAATCGAATGGTCTTGCGCGGCATGGGAATCCCTCCTCCCGCGGCTTCGGCCTAAGGCCTCCATGGCCTCGGGCGCCCGCGGGGCAACGCGGTTCGGCGTTGCGATCTCTTCTCTAGCGATGTGCCAGAAAACAGCCAAAAGAGCGGTCGGCTCGGCCTCGGGGGCCAAGTTGCCCGCCGATCCATATAATCCGGGCGGCCCGCGGCGGCGCTCTCGGACGCCGCCCCGGCCGTGCCCTACCCCTCGCCCCCGAAAGGACCCGCATGAAGAGCACCGCCAGAGCGCACCGCATCCCGATCGCCCGCCTCGTCCCCCCGCTCCTCCTGCTGCCGCTCCTCGGCGCCGGCCTCCTCCTCGCCGCTCAGGGTCCTGCCCGCAAGCCCCCCGCGCCGCCGGCCCCGACCCCTGCGCCCCCCCTGCCGGCGGGCCTCGCGGAGGCGCTCCGCAGGGTCGACCAGGGCGACCTCGCGGGGGCCATCGCCAAGCTCGAGGCGATGCGCCGCGGCGGCGCGGCATCGCCGCAGGTGCTCACCGCGCTGGGGGCCCTCTACCTCAAGGCCGGCCGGGCGGCCGACGCCCTCGCCGTGCTGGAGCCGCTCGCCCAGGCCGCTGACGCCAACCCGGCGACCCTCTACAACGCCGGCCGGGCGGCCTTCGCGGTCGGCAGGCCAGACCTCGGAACGACCTACCTCGAGCGCGCCGTCGCCGCCGAGCCGGCGTCGCCCGCCGCCCGCGAGCTGGGGCTCCTCTACGCCCGCACCGGGCGGCCGGCCGACGCCTACCGGGTGCTGGCGCCGTTCGCCTTCGCCTCGCCGGGGGACGTCGAGGCGCGGATCGCCGCCGCCCTCCTCGCCCTCCACTTCCGGCGCACCGGCGAGGCCGAAGCGCTCCTCGGCGGGCTGCCGGCGAAGAACGCGCGGGTCCAGCTCCTGCGCGGCGAGCTGGCGCTCCGCAAGGGGGACGCCAGGACGGCGGTGGCGCTCCTCAAGCCCCTCGTGCCCGCCGGCAAGGACGTCCAACCGGGGCTCACCGCCGACGCGCGGCGGCTCCTGGGCGAAGCTTATCTCGGCGCCGGCCAGCCCGCCGAGGCGATCCGGCTGCTCGCGGCCCAGGCGCGGATCGACCCCTCGGCGGCCCTCCTCCTGGCGCACGCCCAGGTCCGCCAGGGCGATCTCAACGCCGGGCTCGCCACCCTCTCCCCCTGGGCGGGGAAGATCCTCAACGCGCAGTACCCGCGCGACCCCGACCTCGTCGCCGACATGGCGCTCTCCTACGGCCGCATGCTGGCCGCCGCCGGCCGGCATCAGGATGCCGCCGCGGCACTCCAGGTGGCGACGCGGCTGACGCCGGGGAGCGCCGAGGCCTGGCGCGACTACGCGCGGTCGCTCGCCGCGCTCGGGCGCAAGGACGAGGCGGACCGGGCGCTCGCCCGCGCCAAGCAGGCCGCCCCGCCGCCCAAGGGGGGCAAGGGCTAGCGGCGATGCGCCGTCTCCCCGTCCGCTGCCCGCCGCGGCTCCTCCTCGCCGGCCTGGCCGCGATCCTCGCGACGACCGCGACGACCGCGACGACCGCGATGGCCGCGGTGGGCGCGCCGGGCGCCGGGCGCGAGGTGGGCGCCGGCCATCTCGCCGTCGGCGCCGACGACGACGGCGCGATCGCGGCGTCGGTCTATTCGCTCCCCTCGACCTTCTTCGACGCCGGCGCCGCCGCGGTCTTCCTCGCCGGCGTGCACGCGGTGGACCCGCGGCGCGCGCTCGTGGTGCTCGCCGACGGCCCGCAGATCCGGGCTCTCTCCGCGCCGGCCGCGCGCCTCGGCATCCAGTGGATCGACACCGGCGACCGCCACTACTCCCCCTGGCCGCGCGACCCCTTCAGCCTGACGCGGGACCCGCACGGACGGGTGGTGGCGCTGGTGCGTCCCAACCTGCAGGCCGGCCGCGAGGGGGACGCGACGATGGGGATCGACCTGGTACGCGGCCTGCCGCCCGCCCTCGACGCCGCCTGGGGAGGCGCCCGCTGGGCGCGCGCCGCCGTCCCCTTCCACAACGGCCAGGTGCTCGCCGCGGGCGGCGCCGCCTGGATGAGCCTCCACACCCTGGAGCCCCGGATCCTGTCGTCGCTCGGCCTCGCCCGCGTCCCGGTCGCGAGCTTCTCGACCGCCGCCGGGATCGACCGCTACCTCGCCGCCGCCCGCCGCGCCGCGGCCGAGCTCGCCGCGCTCTACGGCCGGCCGGCGCGTTTCGTCCACCCGCTCCCCGAGAGCGGCACGGCGGCCGCGCGGGCGGCCCTGATGGCGCGGATCGGCGGCGGCGCCGGCTTCGACCTCGACTCACTCGTCACCTTCCTGCCGGGGCCGGCCCGCGAGCGCGCGCTGGTCGCCGACGTGGCGGCCGGGCGGGCGCTCCTCGCCGGGCTCGGGGCGGGCGACTGGCGGGCGCTCGCCGCGACCTACGACCTGACGGCCGACGGCCTCCCGGCGGCGCTCGCCGCGGCGCAGCGCGAGCGGCGACCGGAGGCCCTCGCCGGCTTCCTCGACCTGGCGGCCGAGCACCTGCGCGGCGAGGGCCTTGAGGTGCGGCGGCTGCCGCTCCTCTTCGTCCCCACGGCGCTCCTGCGCGACCGCGAGGGGGTCGCCCACGCGGACTTCCTGCTGACCTGGAACAACGTCGTCGTCGAGCGCCGGGACGGGGCGCTCCGCGCCGAGGGCTTCGCCTCGACCATCCCCGCGGCCGACGCCCTCGCCGCCGCGGCCTTCGCCGCCGCCGGCGCCCGTCTCGACCTCCTGCCGCCGCTCGTCCACAGCATCGTGCTCAACGGCGGCTACCGCTGCGCCTCGAACCACCTGCGCGCGCTAAGCCCACCCGCTCGCCGCCGGCCCTGAGCACCCCCGCTCGCCGAGGCGGAGGAACCGGGGCGCGGTCAGCGCCAGGCGCCCAGGCGGTGACCAAGAAGATCTCCGAGAAGGAGAACGACAAGGGGAGGGGGAAGGGACGGGCGGCGGCTCGGGGCGAACGCCTCGGCGGTCACCCCTGGCATCATACCTGCACCCGGAGGCTCGGCATGGATGAGTTCTTCCGCAGGATCGCCAAGAGCGGCTCCGCCGTCCTCGGCTCCGCCTGGTCGTTCATCGGGGCCATCGCCATCGTGCTGATATGGGCGGTCACCGGGCCCATCTTCCATTTCTCCGACACCTGGCAGCTCGTCATCAACACCGGCACGACGATCGTCACCTTCCTCATGGTCTTCCTCATCCAGAACACCCAGAACCGCGACTCGAAGGCCCTGCACCTGAAGCTCGACGAGCTGCTGTGCGCCATCCGGGAGGCGCGCACCGGCCTGGTCGGCCTCGAGAACCTTCCCGACGCGGACCTCGACCAGCTGGAGCGGGAGTTCAAGCGCGCCAGCCAGGAGGCCGACGAGGAAGGGCAGACCGCGGCGAAGGAGATCGCCGCGGACGGTGTCGCGCCGCGCCGCGCCGCGAGCACTACCGCCGCCTAGCCCGCGAGCACCTCGCGCACCCGCTCCATCCCGGTGTTGCCGCCGGAGAGGATTACCCCTACCCGCCGGCCGCGGAAGGGCCCGCCGGAGAGGACGGCGGCGAGCCCGGCGGCGCCCGCCGGCTCGACGATCACCTTGAGCTCGCGGATGATCCTGCCCATGGCGGCGAGGATCGCGGCATCGTCGACGGTCACCACCCCGGTGACGTGGCGGCGGATCAGCGCCAGGTTGAGCTCCCCCGGCTTGGGGGCGGTGAGGCCGTCGGCGATCGTGAGGATTCGCGGCGGCGCCGTCGGCGCCCCCGCCGCGAGCGAGCGGACGATGCCGTCCGCCCCCGCCGGCTGGACGCCATAGACCTCCAACCGCGGGGCGAGGGCGCGGGCGGCGAGGAGGGCGCCGGCGAGGAGGCCGCCGCCCGAGGCCGGCACGGCGAGGACCTCGAGGTCGGGCTCGTCCTCCAGGAGCTCCCAGGTGGCCGTGCCGGCGCCGGCGATGACGTGGGGGTCGTCGAAGGGGTGGACGAGCGTGTAGCCGTGGGCCGCGCGGAGCTCGGCCAGGCGGGCGAAGGCCTCGGTGGCGTCGGTGATCCCCGCCTTCTCGATGGTGGCGCCCAGGGCGGCGACCGCGGCGAGCTTCTCGGGCACGGCGTTCTCCGGCATCACGACGACGAGGCGCACGCCGGCCTCGCGGGCGGCGTAGGCGGCGCCCAGAGCGGCGTTGCCGGCCGAGACGGTGACCAGCCCCCGCGCCAGCTCGTCGGCGGTGAGCGACCTGACCTTGTTGAGAGCGCCGCGCACCTTGAACGAGCCGGTCGTCTGCAGGCACTCGGCCTTGAAGGCGAGCCGGGCGCCGGCGAGCTCGTCGAGGACCGCCGAGCGCAGGACGGGCGTCCGCCGCACCCGCCCCGCGAGGCTCCGCGCGGCGGCGAGGACGTCGGAGATGCCGGGGAGCTCCACCCTCAGCCCAGCAGCTCGATCGCCTTGGCCGCCGCCTCGGCGGGGGCGACCAGCCGCTTCTCGCGGTCGCGGCGCAGCGAGAGCTCGACCTTGCCGGCGGCGAGCGACTTGGCGCCGACCACCACGCGCACCGGGATGCCGATCAGGTCGGCGTCCTTGAACTTGACCCCCGGCCGCTCGTCGCGGTCGTCGTAGAGTACCTCGACCCCCTTCTCCCGGAGCTCTGCGTAGATGCGGTCGGCGGCGCCGGCGACCGCGGCGTCCTCGGGGTTGAGGGCCGCGAGGAGCACCTCGAAGGGCGCCAGCGGCCGCGGCCAGACGATGCCGTCCGCGTCGTGGTTCTGCTCGATGGCGGCGGCGACGGTGCGGCCGATCCCCAGCCCGTAGCAGCCCATGACCATGGGGTGCTCGGTCCCCTGCTCGTCGGTGTAGTTGCACTTCATCGACACCGAGTACTTGGTCCCCAGCTTGAAGATGT
>Ga0307470_10000403_pt1 | contig 22560 bp, 21 predicted proteins | sample atmos_gasesAM3C__FD_204565 | JGI IMG/M metagenome (GOLD analysis project Ga0307470, IMG submission 204565) | Hardwood forest soil microbial communities from Morgan-Monroe State Forest, Indiana, United States - atmos_gasesAM3C_05 | ecosystem: Environmental > Terrestrial > Soil > Temperate forest... | reverse complement strand
GCGCGCGGCGATCAAGGACTTCCTGACGAAGGACATCGCCGCCGCCAAGGCCGCGGGCCTCACGGCCAAGGACGGCGTCGGCGACGTCGGCATCTCGGGCGATCTCGCCTGGCACGCGGGCACCTCCTCGGTGATCGACGCCGCCGGCAAGACCGTTGAGACCGGCAAGTACATCGAGGTCTGGCGCCGGATCGACGGCAAGTGGCTCATCATCCGCGACATCTGGAACGATGACGCGCCACCGGCCCCCGCACCGCAGACGTAGCCCCGGCGCGGCGCGGAGGTCATGCCCGCTTCATGATCTCCGATCCCGCGTATCCCGAATATACCTGATCTGGATGCCTTGACAGGTTTGCCCACCCCGTCCATAGTAAGTGAGTTGACTGACTGAAATACGAACATGGCTAGAACACATATCGATAAGCGATCGCGGCTGGTTAGTGCAGCAGTGGGCTTGGCGTACCAGAACGGGTTCGGCGCCACCTCGCTTGCCGACATCGCGCGCGAAGCTGAGGTTCCTCTGGGCAACGTCTATTATTACTTCAAGACCAAGGACGATATTGGCGAAGCGATCGTCGAGTTCAGGCTAGCCCAGCTGTCCGCGCAGCGGCAGCGATGGAACGAAGCTGGATCGCCCAAGGATCGGCTTTGCGCCTGCGTCCAAGGTGTCTTCGAGAACAAGGATTTCTTGGCACAGCGCGGCTGCGCGGTCGGGACGTTTTGCTCCGAGCTCCACAAGGCGGGCGGCTCGGTCGCCACCAGAGCGACCGAGATCTTCGCTCAACACCTGGCCTGGATCGAGAGCCAATTTCGGGCACTCGGGAAGGGGAAAGACTCCAACGGCCTTGCCGTGCACCTGCTTTCCGCCATGCAAGGCGTTTCGATCCTGGCTCATTCCTTTCATGACTCTGGTCTTGTGGCGACGGAGACCAAGCGCCTCAAGAGTTGGATTCGAAGCTTGTAAGACACCAGGCGGGCTGAACCCGCAGGCCCATACGGCGAAGCCTGAAGCAGGCCGAGCAAAATGCGCAGCGAAGTAAGTTAGTTAACTGACGTACGATTGGAGTGACGAGGTGACCGGATGACACAACAAAACCCTAAGCAGGCAGAACGGAGCTTTTATGAAAATCATACTGATTGGCGCAAACGGAACGATCGGCGAACTGGTTCAAACGGCCATGGCCGGCGCCGGCCATGAGATCGTCAAGGCCGGACGCAAGTCAGGCGATTTCCAAGTCGATATCGAGAGCCGAGAAAGTATCCGGCAGCTCTATCAAGCCGTCGGTTCGTTTGATGCCGTTGCCGTTGCGGCAGGCGAAGTCGTATTCGCCCCGCTTTCGCAGCTCACCGCTGAAAATTGGCAGTTTTCGTTGGGGAGCAAGCTCATGGGCCAGATCAGTCTGGTCCAGGAGGCGATCCCCTTCATCAACGAAAGGGGATCCTTCACCTTGGTTTCGGGAGTTCTCAACGACGAACCGATCTTCGCCGGCGCCGCGGCTGCAGCCGTCTCGGGCGCGCTGGAAGGTTTTGCTCGGGCTGCCGCCGTCGAACTTCCCAAGGGATTGCGCATCAATGTGGTGAGTCCGACGATCCTGAAGGAATCCGAAGCTCAATTTGGTCCGTTCTTTCCCGGCGTAATTCCGGTCGAAGGCTGGAGAGTGGCACAGGCCTACAAACGCGCGATTCTGGGGGTGCAAACCGGCCGCGTCTACAAAGTCGATTGAGCTCGCCCAGCGTTTATTCGAAGACCGTCTGGGGAGGTATTTAATTATGAAACTCACGAGCAATACGATTTTGATCACCGGCGGTGCCGGCGGCATCGGTTACGAACTCACCAAACAACTCACGGCACTCGGCAACACGATTCTGATCACGGGCCGCGATCAAGCTAAGATGGACCGCGCGAAAGCGGCCTTCCCAAAAATTCACACCTTTCGACGCGACGTTTCCGATCCGAAAGCGATCGCCGCTCTTTACGAACAGGTCACCAAAAAATTTCCTGATCTCAACATTTTGATCAACAACGCCGGCATCATGCGTGAGATCAATGTTCACGACAAAGCCGAAAGCCTCGAAGACATCACTCGAGAGATTGAAATCAATTTGAGCGGGCCGATTCGCATGGTGAAACAATTCTTGCCGCATTTGAAAACAAAATCAGAGTCGGCAATCATGAACGTTTCATCGGGATTGGCATTTGTTCCATTGCCCATTTCACCGGTTTATTGCGCCACCAAGGCCGGACTGCATTCGTTCACCGAGTCTCTTCGTGTGCAACTGAGAAACACAAAAGTGAAGGTATTTGATCTAGCGCCGCCTGCGACACAAACCGAACTCTTGAGTGACTTTAATTCTGAAGACTTGAAAGGCGCCGCTATCATGAATGTGCAAGACATGGTTAAAGTCGCCGTAAAAGGAATGCAAACCGATCGATTGGAAATTCGTCCTGGTCAGGCGAATCAGCTCAAAATCATGAGCCGCGTGGCGCCTGGATTTATTTTGAAACAAATGAGCCGATCGGTCGATCGTATGCTCAGAACACAGAATTAATTCACCGAAAGCCCCCCATGGGGGCAGGCGTTGTCATCGAGAGACAGTCATGATCAAGCATATTGCCCAAAAATGGAGAGGCTTTTGGCGAATGGCGAGCAACGTGGCGCTGTCGATGGATGCCGATCCCCTGGAAGACATCCACCGAAGGATTAGACGGCTCGAAGCGGCCGTATTTCAATCTGAGATGGGACGTGAGCCCGTCGCGCCGAGTGCCTCCGCCAACCTAGGGACGTCGCGGGAGCGGACAGAACACAGTCGGAACGCATGAAAGACATCGATCGGGGTAGCGCCGGCAGGATACTCAAACCTCATTGTTCCAGAGCCGCGACCTCTTGCCCTCTAGAAGCCTCCTGCGCAGCTCCGCCACCTCACGTTCGAGGTGTTCGCCGCTCGTTTGCTGATCTTCCAGGGCCATGGAATGCCTCACGCGCAAAACGTGATCGCGCGCCAGCTTATCCGCGCGCGCTTCGAGCGACTCTTGCAACGGGCGGTTTGGTACCAAGGCATAGACAAGCTCGCAGTCCAGAGCCGTCGCATAGCGTCGTAACGTCGCCAACGTGATGTCGTGTTTAGCTTCGCTGCGCTCGGCGTCAACAACCGCTGCCTGGGTAACCCCAACGGCCTTGGCAAGCTGGCGCGTGGTCTCACCCAATGCTTGGCGAATAGCGCGCAGCCACCCGCTCTTCGGTGGTTGCGAGAGGGCGCGCCAAGGGGCGAGGGCGCGGTCGAGATGCTGCAGGGGTAACGATTGGAACACAGCGCGCTATTGAGTAGCTATAGCCTGTCATGAAGAGTGTATTTGAGTAGCTATACCTAGTCAATATCTCGCGAAATGAATCTCGCGAAATGAATGGTTACACCCTGTCGCCAGGAGACCCCTCTCAACCCCTTGTCCTATAATGTTCGGCTGGCCTGGATTTGTTCGTAGCCGGGGTTGCACCGTTGTTCGTGCGCGTTTTGTACAGAGGGTTTTCAGATTATGTTGAATGGCTCCTTAGCCGAGGAAATCAGCAAGAGACGGACTTTTGCCATCATTTCCCATCCCGACGCGGGCAAGACCACCTTGACCGAGAAGCTCTTGCTGTTCGGCGGCGCCATTCAGATGGCGGGCACCGTGAAGGGCCGCAAGGCGACGCGTCACGCGACCTCCGACTGGATGCGCCTGGAACAGCAGCGCGGCATTTCCGTGACTTCCTCGGTGATGCAGTTTCCCTACGAGGATTGCATCGTCAATTTGCTCGACACGCCCGGTCATGAGGACTTTTCCGAAGACACGTACCGCACGCTGACGGCGGTCGATTCGGCCTTGATGGTCATCGACTGCGCCAAGGGTGTCGAAGAGCGCACCATCAAGCTCATGGACGTCTGCCGGCTGCGCGACACGCCCATCATGACCTTCGTCAACAAGCTGGATCGGGACGGCCGGGCGCCGATCGAGCTGCTCGATGAAATCGAAAGCGTATTGAAAATTCAGTGTGCGCCGATCACCTGGCCGATCGGCATGGGGCGCGATCTGCTCGGCGTCTATCATCTGCTCGAGGACAAAATCTATGTGTACGTGCCGGTGGAGAAGGGCCGGGTAGGGACTCACGAGACCATCGACGGCATCGAGAGCGCCGAGGCGCGGGAATTTCTTGGGCCGAGGTACCAGGAGTTTCTGGATGAGGTGGAACTGGTGCGCGGCGCCAGTCCCCGGTTCGACTTGGAGCGTTATCGAGCGGCGCAACAGACGCCGGTATTCTTCGGCTCTGCCGTCAACAACTTTGGCGTCAGAGAATTGCTGTCGGCCTTCGTGCGGCATTCGCCGGGGCCGCTGCCGCGTCCGACGCTGCAGCGCCAAGTCGTTGCCGACGAGCCGAAGCTCACGGGCTTCGTCTTCAAGATTCAGGCCAATATGGATCCCGGGCATCGCGACCGCATCGCGTTCATGCGCCTCTGTTCCGGGCGCTATGCGCGCGGCATGCGCCTGCATCACGTGCGCCTCGACAAGGACATCCGCATCGCCGACGCCCTGACATTCCTGGCCGCCGACCGCAGCCAAGCGGAGGAGGCTTACGCCGGCGACATCATCGGGCTGCACAACCATGGGACCATCAATATCGGCGATACCTTCACCGAGGGTGAGGATCTAACCTTCACGGGAGTCCCGAATTTCGCCCCGGAAATGTTTCGCCGCGCGGTTTTGAAAGACCCTCTGCGGATGAAGGCCCTGCAAAAAGGATTGTCGCAGCTCTGCGAGGAGGGCGCCACGCAGCTCTTCAAGCCGCTGCGCAACAACGATCTGATTCTCGGCGCCATCGGCCAGCTGCAATTCGAGGTCGTGGCTTTTCGTCTGCAGGACGAATACAGCGTTCAGTGCGTGTTTGAGCCGATCAACGTGGCCACGGCGCGATGGGTCAGTCTCGGCGATGACAAACGGCTCAGCGAGTTTCGAGAAAAGGCCTATGACAATCTCGCGATCGATCACGCCGGCGAACTGGTGTACCTCGCACCCACGCGGGTCAACCTTGGCTTGACCGAGGAACGGTGGCCGGAGATCGAATTCCTCAAGACCCGCGAGAATCTCGCGGCTTAGAGACAAGACGCACGCGCGCACGTTTCCGCGGAAACGTCGGGACATCCGACCCGTGGACGGCGCCGGCGACGAGCCCTCGAGGGATTCATTTCACGTGGTTGGGTACCGGACGGAAGGCGCGCACGGCGGCGTCGAATTGTCCGACGCTGATTCGCGCGGGAGCGGCCGCATAACGGAGAATGGAATAGTGCCGGCACAGAGCGGTGACGGCGGGGCCAAGGTCCGGGCGACTTTGCGCGACGCGGGCCGCGTAGTCTTCGGCGCCCTCATGCGCCAGCCGCGGCATTCCCAGCGCGGCCAGCTTGGCGCACAGACGAGAGTAGGCGCGAATCAGCGGTTCCTTCCGGGCGGGAGCGATTTCGCGGCGCACGGCCCAAGTGAGCCAGACGAGCACCAGAGTCAATGCCGCGGTCAGCACCATCACCAGCTTTTGGCCGTCCGGCTCGGGGATATTCAGCCACTCGAGCACTTTCTGCTGCGAATCCTGATCGAACAGCAGGATGCGTTCGCGCCAGATCTGGCGCAAGGCATCAAGACGCAGCCGCACATCGGCGAGCCATGGAGTGCGTCGATGCCACCGGCTGCCCAGGGGCTCGTCGGCGCTCACGGCGTCGTTCATACCGTGTTCCACGCGGCCGGGGGCAATGGCCGACGTGGGATCGACGCGCAGCCACCCGCGCCCTTCGATCCACACCTCGTTCCAGGCATGCGCATCGCTTTGGCGCACTATCCAATAGTCCGCATATCGATTCAAAGTCCCGCCCTGATAGCCGGTCACGACCCGCGCCGGTATGCCCGCCGCGCGCATCAAGATCGCGAACGCCGAGGCGTAGTGCTCGCAGAAACCGCGCTTCGTGTCGAACAAGAATTTGTCCACGGAATCGTCGGCCAGCTTGGGCGGCGTCAGCGTGTAGTAGAACTCCTGCTGCGTGAACAGGTTGAGAACGGCGCGCACATAGTCCATTTCGTCCGGGTGCTCGCCGCGCAGAGTGTGCGCGAGCTGCGTTGTACGTGGATTGCGGTCCGGCGGAAGACGGGTGTCCCACTGGCGCAACCGTGCATTCAACGGCTCCGAGGATTGCACCCGCGTATAGGAGGTCGCTGCGACATCGATCGGGCGCGACACCGGGTCGGGCTGGACGAGGGTGTAGTCGCCGGTGAGCGCGCCGCGCGGCAGATCCCAATGCGACGGCCAATCGAGCGCGAATATCCAGTTGTGCTGATGCGGCTCCAGACTCAACGTATACCGATAGGCGGGTCCCTGCGGCTGCAATGCGGACGCGATCATTGACGTGGATTTTGCGCGCTTCCAAGTGTGCCCGTCGAAGTGGTGCATCACGGGGCCGCGCCAATAGCGCTCCTGCGGCGGCGGCGGAGCTGTCGCGAAGCGCACGCGGAATGCGATTTCATCCGATAGCGCGAGTTCGGTGATGTCTCCCGGACTCATGGTGTCGCTCAAACCGGATTCGGCAGTGCTGCCGTCGTCCGGTATGTGCCAAAGCGGCCCGGCGAACCGCGGAAAGAACAACCAGAACACCAACGCGAGGGGCAGGGCCTGACTCAGTATCCGCCCGGCGTAGCGCAGGCTGCGCCGCCAATCCGGAGCGGGCAGGGTGCTGGTGAGGCGGAGCAGGGTCGCCGTCGTCAGCCAGCAGACTCCGATGAGGTAGGCGAGCAGCCAAAAGGAGTCGCCCTCCAGCAGCGCCGACAAGCTCACGAAATAGATGATCAATGTGAGGACATAGATGTCGCGCTGCGCGTCGGTCTCGAGCAGTTTCAATCCTGCCATCAAAGCCAGCAGCGCCGTGCCGGCGGTCAAGCCGTTGAAGGTGCGGAATTGTACGAACAGCAGCGCCACTGCGAGCACGGCAGTGACCAGTCGTACGGCGCTGGGCGGTGCCGCGCGGCCGCGATGCGCCAGCAGCAGCCGTATGCCGCCCGATACGGCCACCGTGACCAGCACCCACACGGGGAGGGCCTTGAGGTGCGCGACCAAGGCCAGAGCGAGACACGCCGAAATGCCCGCCAATTGTTCGAACGATACGGGTTTGGGCTTCACGCAGGCCCTGCAACCGCGTACGTGGCAAGAGCCCGCAAACACGCGAAACGATGCGCCGCGCCGCGCGCCGGAGGAATCTCGGTCCCGGGAATCCTGAGCCCAAAGACTCGCTGGGCGGCTTCACTTTCCAATACCCACAGGCATAGCTGCGATAGGCGGGACTCGGCGTCCTGACCCTCGAGGGATGACCATTCCAGCCATTCAGGCTGCGCGGCCAAACTCGTATAGCTGCGCACCGCAGCCTCGCCACCGCGCGCCAGCACCTTCCATGCCATATGTTTCAGCGGTACGCCCGGTTCATAGGCGCGCAATCCCGCAAAGTCCTCATCGCCGCGTATTTCCGACGGCGATTGAAATCCGGATCCCCCCAGGGCCGGCAACGTTCGATTGCCGCGCGGGGCGGGGGCGACGTAGGCGGTCAACGAACCTTGCAGGTAGGTCCAGGCGAAAAACCACCCGAAAGGATAGCGCGTGCGGAGCTCGAACTGATCGATGCGGACGACGCCGCGCCGCGGCACGGGAACGGCGACGCTGACCGATTCACTGGAGCGTGCGGGAACGCTGCGCATTCCGGCGGCGGTCATGCAGCGGATTTCAACATCGCGGCGATCGACGTTCGATTCGTTGCTCAGCACGAACTCGAAACTCGCTTCGCCGCCTGCGAATGCATCGACTTCCGTGGTCGCATCCACCTGCAGGCCGAGCAAAATGCGATTGCAGTGATGCATGGTGACGAACGCTACGCTCGCCATCAGGAAGGCAAAGGCCAATCCCAAGTTGCTGTTGTAGTTGAGCCCGGCGATCAGCATCGCGATGAGAATCAATCCCAGCATGAAGCCGAAGCGCGTCGGCATGAGGTAGATGCGACGCCGCAGAATCTTGGTCGGCAGGGAATCGCGGCCGTTGCGCCGCACCGCCCAGGCGCGAAGCTTATTGGAGGCTGCCCGCCGCAGTGTGTTCATTCGCCCTCGCTCAAGGGATGGGAACGGCCTCGAGCAGCCGAGAGACTGCGGTGCGGCCGCTGTCCCGCTGCCGCACCCGATGTTCGACCACGGAGGCAAACACCGCCTGCACATGCTCCGGAATCACGGCGTCGCGGCCGGCGATCAACGCCCAGGCGCGCGCCGCACGCAACATCCCGATGGCTGCGCGCGGCGATAGCCCTGCGTTCAACCCGGGCGCATGACGGGTGTGGGCCACTAGCGCCTGGACATAGTCGAGAAGCGCCGGCGCCACGTGAATGTCGAGCACGCGCTGCTGCAGCTGCCGCAGGCTGTCCGGGCTAGCGACCGTCGCCAACGCGTTCACCAAATCGCGCCGATCCACGCCGCTCAAGAGTTCGCGCTCCGCGGCCGCCGCAGGATATCCCAGATGCACGCGCATCAGAAATCGATCCAATTGCGACTCGGGCAGCGGAAAGGTCCCGGCCTGGTCCTGCGGATTCTGCGTGGCGATGACGAAGAAGGGTTCCGGCAGCGCCATCGACTGGCCGTCCAGGGTCACCTGATGCTCTTCCATGGCCTCGAGCAGCGCGCTCTGGGCTTTGGGCGAGGCGCGATTGATTTCGTCGGCCAGCACCAGCTGAGCAAAAATCGGCCCGCGCTGAAATCTGAATTGACCGGTTTCGCGGTCATAGATGGATACACCGAGCACGTCCGCGGGCAAGAGGTCGCTGGTGAACTGCACGCGCTGAAATGACAGCCCCAAGGTCTTCGCGATGGCGTGGGCGAGAGTGGTTTTGCCGACCCCCGGAATGTCTTCGATCAACAAGTGACCGCGCGCCAGCAGGCACGCGAGGCACAGGCGAATCTGGATCTCCTTGCCCAGGATCACCCGATTGATCTGGGCGAGGACCGCTGCGATTTCGGGCTGCACGGCGCTCATTGGTCTTTGAGCGCGGTCACCCTGGCGATCTGGGCCACCAATTGACCGATTTCAGTACGCAGTTCGGCCAGCCTCTGCCGGTCTTTGGCCACGACTTCCGCCGGTGCATTCTTTGCAAATTCTGCATTGCTCAACTTGCCCTCCAATTTCTTCAGATCGCCATCGGCCTTGTGCTGCTGCTTCGACAGCCGCGTGAGCTCGGCGGCCGGGTCGATCAGGCCGGCCATGGGCACCAATATTTCCAGCGTACCCACGAAGGCAACGGCAGAAATCGGCGCAGATTGGGCCTGTCCCAGCGTGCGGGGGACGTCGACGCCGGCGAGGCGCATCAAATAGGCCAGGTTGCGGTCGAGATACTCGATATCCCTGGACGAGGCATTTTGCAGCAGCACGTCGAGCTTGCGGCTGGGCGCTATGTCCAATTCACCGCGGATTTGACGCACGCCCTCGATGAAGGCGATCACCCAGCGCATTTCCGGTTCCGCACCGGGGTCTGTCTCGATGTCGGCGGCGCTCGGGAAGGCGCACAGCATGATGGTGTCGCCGGCCGCCCCCGCGCTCACGCGCTGCCAGATTTCTTCGGTGATGAAGGGTGCGAGCGGATGCAGCGCACGCAGCAGCACTTCGAGGCTGTTGATCAGGGTGAAGCGCGTGCCGCGCTTCGCCGCGGGGCTTGCGGTTTCCGACTGCAGCACGGCCTTCGAGAGTTCCAGATACCAATCGCAGAATTCATGCCAGGTAAATTCGTACAGCGCGTTGGCCGCGTTATCGAGGCGGTAGTCGGCGAATCCCGCTTCCACGCGTGCGAGCATGCCCCCGAGCCGCGCCCGAATCCATCGATCGGCCAGGCTGAATTCCGCGCCATCGGCGCTTGAATCCTGATTCTCGACGTTCATCAGCACATAGCGCGCCGCATTCCACAGCTTGTTGCAGAAATTGCGGTACTCTTCGACCCGGGTCATGTCGAAGCGCAAATCGCGGCTTTGCGTGGCGAGCCGCGCAAAGCACAAACGCAATGCGTCCGTGCCGAATGCCGGAATACCCTGCGGAAATTGCTTGCGGGTCGCCTTCTCGATGGCCGGCTTCATCTGCGGCTGCATGAGGCCGCTGGTGCGCTTGGCGAGCAGGTCGGCCAATGAGATTCCATCGACGATGTCGAGCGGATCGATGACGTTGCCCTTGGACTTGGACATCTTCTGGCCGTCATGATCGCGGATGAGTCCGTGAATGTAGACTTCGCGAAACGGTACTTCTCCCGTGAATTTCAAGCCCATCATGATCATGCGGGCGACCCAGAAGAAAATGATGTCGAAACCCGTGACCAGTACCGAGGTCGGGTAGTAGGTGTCGAGCTCGCGCGTTTTCTCGGGCCAGCCTTGGGTGGAAAAGGGCCACAGCGCCGAGGAGAACCAGGTATCCAGCACATCATCGTCCTGCCGCAGCGGCACCGACGGGTCTATGCCGTGGGCGGCGCGGGCCTCCGCCTCGCTGCGCGCGACATACCAGCGGCCGTCGGGGTCGTACCAGGCAGGAATGCGGTGCCCCCACCACAGCTGCCGGCTGATGCACCAATCCTTGATCTTGTGCATCCACTCGTAATACACCGCCGACCAATGGTCGGGTACGAAGCGGATGTGTCCTTCTTCGACCGCGCGGATGGCGGGCTCCGCCAGCGGCTTGATGTCGACGAACCACTGGTCGGTGAGCAAGGGCTCGAGGACGGCGTTGCTGCGGTCGCCGCGCGGTACGGTCAACCGGTGCTGTTCGACCCGCTCGACGAGCCCTTGCGTGGTCAGTTCTGCCAAGATCTGGGCGCGCGCTTGAAAGCGGTCGAGGCCGCGATAGGCTTCGGGCACTTCGTCGTTGAGCGACGCGTCCAGGTTCATGATGTTGATGAGAGGCAGGCCATGCCTAGACCCAACTTCATAGTCGTTGAAGTCGTGCGCCGGCGTGATCTTGACGCAGCCGCTGCCGAATTTAGGGTCGACATACGTGTCGCCGATGACGGGTATCTCGCGCTGCGTGAGCGGCAGGCGCACGCGGCGGCCGATCAAATGCCGGTACCGTTCATCGTCGGGATGCACCGCCACGGCGGCGTCGCCCAACATGGTTTCCGGCCGCGTGGTCGCGACCACGAGGAATCCGTCGCCGTCGTCGAGCGGGTAGCGCAAATGCCACAGGCTGCCGACCTCTTCGTCGGCGACCACTTCCAAATCGGAGAGCGCGGTTTTCAGCACCGGATCCCAGTTCACCAGGCGCTTGCCGCGATAGATCAATCCTTCCTGGTAGAGCCGCACGAAGACTTCGGTCACCGCCCGCGACAGACCGGCGTCCATGGTGAATCGATCGCGCTGCCAGTCGACGGAAGCGCCGAGGCGGCGCATTTGATTGGCGATCTGCCCCCCGGACTCGGCTTTCCATTGCCAGACCTTGTCGATGAACCCGTCTCTCCCCAGATCGAGGCGGCCGAGGCCCACGGCATTCAATTGCCGCTCCACCACCATTTGCGTGGCGATGCCCGCGTGGTCGGTACCGGGCTGCCACAGGGTATCGAAGCCTTGCATGCGCCGATGACGGATGAGCGCATCCATGATCGTGTCTTGAAATGCGTGCCCCATGTGCAAGGTACCGGTCACATTGGGCGGAGGAATGACGATCGAATAGCTCGGTCCCCGGCCGCTGGGAGCGAAATACCCCGACGCTTCCCACCGCGCGTAAATTCGCGGCTCGATGTCGGCGGGCAAGAAGGCTTTATCCATGGCTCTGCGGATCTTCCTGTGCCGCGGCGTGCTCGCGCAGAATGCGGTCCACCAGCTCCGGGAGCTGAGCGCGCAGGCGGTCGAGCACGCGCTCGAACAATGTGGCTTCGATATCCTTGACCGCTTGGTGCAGCAGCGAGTCGGCGAGCTCCAAGGTCTCGCTCAGGATTGCGGCATGCACCGCCTTGGCTTCGAGCGACAACGACGGCGCACTCTCTTTCACCGCCTCGGTGAGAATGGGAATGTCGCGCGGATCATGCGGTTCGGTTGGCATAGGAGGTTCAGACTTCCGCTGTCTCGTCCAGTTGATGCGTTTCCAGAGTAACCTTCAGATCGCGGTACGTCTTGAAGCGTTCGCGGCCGAGGCGGCGGCGCTCCTCGTCGGCGTCGATGACCTCGGCAATACGCGGGTAGCGTTCCCAGTGGGCCGGCAGGCGGGCGCTCAGATTCACCAGCAAGTCGGCGGCCGGCAAGGCCACCGGCGGGGCGGCGAGGTGGACCTTGGTCGCGGGATCCGCCGAATGCTCATCCACGCAGACCTTGTGCGGAATGAACGAGCGCTCGTTGAATGTCCACAGCAAGTCGTCGAGGGCCTGCGCATCGGCCAGCGTGTCGTTGACGATGACGACGCTCAAATCCTTGAGATAGGCTTTTTCGGTCAGGCGGCAGACGAACGCCCAGCGCTGTTTGGCGGCGGCGCTTTTCAGTACGTAAAAATCTACGCGCTCGGTCATTTCGCCTGAACGCGGTTGATCAGAAAGTCGACGAGCAGGGGCACCGGCCGGCCGGTGCTGCCTTTTTGGGCGCCGCCGAGCCAGGCGGTGCCCGCGACGTCAAGATGCGCCCAATGCAGATCCTTCGCGAATTTCGAGAGGAATGAAGCCGCGGTGCAGGCGCCTCCCTCGCGTCCGCCGACATTGGCGATATCGGCGAAATTGCTTTTCAACTGATCGACGTATTCCTCGCCGATCGGCAGCCGCCAGGCGCGGTCGTCGGCGCGGACGCCCGCGGATTCCAATTCATCCGCCAACGCCTCGTCATTGCTCATCAAGCCGCTGAAGTGGTTGCCGAGCGCGACGATGCAGGCTCCGGTCAACGTCGCCACGTCGACCACCGCGGCCGGCTTGAAGCGGCGGCTGTAGGTGATGGCGTCGCAGAGGATCAGCCGCCCCTCGGCATCGGTATTCAGGACCTCGACGGTTTGGCCGGACATGGTCGTGACGATGTCGGCAGGCTTCACGGCGCCGCCGCTCGGCATGTTTTCGCACGTGGCGACGATCACCACGAGATTGACCGGCAATTGGAGTTCGGCGACTGTGCGCATTGCACCCAGGACGGCGGCCCCGCCGCTCATGTCGAACTTCATTTCATCCATGGCGGGCGGATCCTTCAAGGAAATTCCGCCCGAGTCGAAGGTGATGCCTTTGCCGATCAGGCAAACCGGCGCCGCGCCCTTCTTGGCGCCCTGATATTCACAGACGATGAGCCGGGGAGGCTGATCCGATCCTTGCGTCACCGCGAGGAACGCGCCCATCTTCAGGGCTTTGATGCCCTTTTCGTCCAATATCTTGGTCTTGATGCTGGGGAATTCCTTGGCCAAGCCTTGCGCGCGAGCTGCCATGTACCTGGGAGTGCATACATTGGGCGGCAGATTGGCCAGATCTCGCGACAGCGCGAGCCCGCTGCCGACCGCCGCCCCTATGCGCAGTCCCTCCGCGGCCGCTTTCGCGCCGCGCGCGTCGGCCACCGCCACACTGACGCTGGACAAGCGCGGGGCCCTGGGTTTGGCGCTCGTTTTCAGGTCCGGAATTTTGTACAATTGCGCGCAGAAGACCTCCGCAACGATGCGTGCGCGATACTGCACATCGAGACCCCCGACCACCTCCAGAGCGAGGTACACGACCGCGTCGCTTGATCCCGTCTTGGCGAGCGCTTGAACGGCGGACTGCAGAGCTTTGCGGTATTGCTTGCGGCCGAAGGCTGCGCGCGATCCGAGACCGATCAGCAGCACGCGCGCGGCCACCGTCCCCGCCGGTGTCGGAAGCAGCATCACATCGCCGAGCTTTCCGGAGAAATCGCCGTTTCCATGCAGTTTGCCGAGCAGTCCGTCCAATTGCTTGTCGATCTGGACGGCCGCAACGCCGAGATCGCCCTCCTCATACACGCCCACGACGGCGCAGCCCGCCTCATTGCGCGCTTTTGCATCGATAATTGCCTTGAATTCCATGTCCCAAACTCCGTTTTTGTCCGTTCGTTGCCTTAGAGGGTTGAGTAAATAGTTTACTAGATTATTGGGAAGGCTCTAAGCTCGATGCCATGAAATGGACCATGCAGAGGTATGTGCTGCGCGAAGTCGTGCAGACCTGGCTCGCCGTGACCGGGGTGCTGGTGGCAATCCTGGTATCGAACCAGTTGTCCAGGGTGCTCGGCCAGGCGGCGGACTACCAGTACGGCCGCCGTGTGGTGTTCGATTTGATCGCACTCGGCGCCATCATGAATTTGTCGGTCATCGTGCCGGTGGGACTGTTGCTGGCCGTCGTGCTGACATTGGGCCGCATGTACCACGACAGCGAAATGGCCGCGCTGCAGGCATGCGGTTTTGGCCCGGCGCGACTGCTCGTGCCCTTGTCTTCCTTCGCCGCCGTGATTGCCCTGGGGCTCGGCTGGCTGGTGTTCGTTCAGGTGCCTCAGGCCGACAGCGAGGCGCAGCTGCTGCGTCAATCGGCGATCAAGGAGGCGCAATTCGGCCAACTGGATGCCGGCCGATTCAAATCCTTCAGCGGCGGCGACGCCGTGTTTTACGCCGAGCGAGTCGACGCGGAGGGTGTACTGCACAATGTGTTCGTGCAGCGCGAGTCGGCGGGTCGAATCGAGTTGGCTCTCGCCGATACGGCCACCTATTCCAAAGCGGCGGCGAACGGTGTGCACCTCGTGACTCTGTTCAACGGCCGCCGCTATGAAGGCGTCCCGGGGCACGATGACTTTCGGGTGATTGAATTTCGCGAGCACGGCATTCCCATTTCCGCGCCCGCGGACGCGGTCGGGAGCAAGGATCCGGACACCAAGCCCACTCGAGAATTGATCGGCTCGAGCGATCCGTCCGACATAGCACAATTGCAATTCAGGGCATCTACGCCAATTATGGCGCTTGTGCTCACCCTGGTCGCCGTGCCCTTGAGCCACCTGCGTCCGCGCCAGGGCCGATACGCCAGAGTCGGTTTCGCCATCGTCGTGTATTTCGTGTATTCGAACCTGCTGTCCGCCGCCAAGGTGTGGCTGGAGAAGGGCGATCTGTCGCCGGCGATCGGAGTGTGGTGGGTCCACCTGGCGGCGCTCGCGCTCGGCCTCTACTTGGTCGTGCGTGAAGCGAGGACGGCATGAATATTCTCGATCGCTACCTGTACCGCACCGTGCTCTTGTACACGGTCATGGCGATGGCCGTGCTCTTGACTCTGGGCGCGCTGTTCGTGTTCATCAGTCAGCAAGGCGATATCGGCGTCGGCAGCTACAGCGCCGGCGACGCATTTCTCTTCACTCTGCTCAATGTTCCGCAGCAGGCGTTCGAACTGCTGCCGATCGGCGCAATGATCGGGGCATTGATGGGTCTCGGCAACCTTGCATCGGGCAGCGAGCTGGTGGTGACTCGCGCTTCCGGAGTATCGGTCTGGCGTATCGCCTGGCCGGTCGGCCTCGCCGGGCTGACGCTCGCCCTCATGATGTACGGCATAGGCGAGTATGCGGCGCCGCCGCTGGCGCAGTTCGCGAAACGCGAAAAGACCACGGACAAGCTGGCGGACGTGAGCTTTGCGGGGTCGAGCAGCGCATGGGTGAAGGACGGGAATCTCATTCTGCGGGTGCAAACCGGCGAGGTCGACCGGGCGTTCGGCGGCGTGTCGCTGTTCCAGCTGGATGGTCCGACCCGGCTGCGGTCGATCCAGCGTGCCGAGCGGATTTCGGTCGCTACTCCCGGCCGTTGGAGCTTGCACAATGTGGCGACAACGCATTTCGGCGACGACCGAATCGACAGCGACCTCACCAGCGGAATCATGATGCAATCGAAAGTCAATCCGGAGTTCCTGGGATTGGCCGCCACCGATCCGCAACTACTCACACTGCGGGGCCTGGCTTCGTACATCGATCATCTGCGCCGCAATAACCTGGATACCGTGTCATATGAGATCGGCTACTGGTCGCGGATCGCGAGACTCTTCGCCGTGATCGTCGTGACGCTCCTGGCTCTGCCCTTCGTATTCGGCCCGCTGCGCACCACCGGAGCTGGCACCCGCACCGTGATCGGCGTCATGCTGGGCGTCATATTTTTCCTCATTACCGGAACCATCGAGAAAGGCGGCCAGATCTTCGGTCTGAATCCCGTTCTCGTGGGCTGGCTGCCGACGGCCGCGATCGGGTTATGCACCTTGATTGCAATATCGAGAACGCGGTAGCGTTTCGAAGAGAACGCCAGGAGCCTGTCTGTCAGACAGGCTCCTACTGCAAATGGACGACTCGCGTTTTCGACAAGCGATCATGAAGCGCCAAATGCTCGGGATCGAAATACAGCCATAGCACGCCGAGCGCTGCCGGCGCCCAGGCGAGCACGCCGAAGACGCAGCGCAGTGCCGCGTCTTTCAGCGCCAACGGCTTGCCCGCCGGAGTCACGGCGCGCAGATGCCAGGCGCGCATCCCCAAGGTTTGGCCGCTGCGAGTCCAGTTGAGCAAGTAGTAGCCCACGATCACGCCGATGAGGCCCGCGCGGTAGAGATGCACCCAAGGGCCCGCGGTTTCGCGCTGCAGCGCTTGGGCATGGTTCAAGAAGACGGCGCCGGAAGTGAATACCACGAGGAGAGCCGCCAGCAGCACACTGTCGTACACCAGCGCGGCGATCCGTCGACCGAATCCGGCGCTGGTGCCGCTGGTCACGATGCCGGGGTGGACGACTGCTTCTTGGACGCCGCCGGGCGCTTGGAGGAGCCGCCGGCGGCCGTGGTAGCGGGTGTCTTCTTCGCGGCGGGCGTCTCTTTCGGTACCAGCAATTGTTCCAGAGGCCGGAAAATGGCATCGAATCGATATCCCGCAACGTCGAATGCGCGGCCTGCGGTCTTCGCATCGAGAGCCGCGTCCTTGCTCGCCTTCACCTGAATCCAGTGCTTGTCGCCAACGGCCGCGCCGCTCAAGGTAATCACATTGCCGTCGGACAGAGTGACGGTCGCGACCGTCGCTTTGCTGAAATCGACATCGCCCACCGGCGTCACATCGTCGACAGTCAACCCGCTGAACGCGGTGGGCGAGGGCGCGAGTTGCACGGAGTCGGCGGCCTTTCGCCCCGGCGGCACGCCGTCGAGCACAAAACTATCTTCGCTCTTGGGAGCCGGTGGGCCGACGGCCGCGGCGCCGCTATTGGTGGCGCCCGCGGTGCTGGAATTGGCGGAGGCCGCGGCGACGCGGTGCACGGTGTAGCCCGGCCCCGCCGCCGGCTTGACCTCGATGCTCCGGATGCCGCCGACCGCGACGTCCAAGAGCCGCGAGTCGATCCAAAAGCGGGGCTCCGATTCGAATGAAATGCCGGGTTCGACGCTGTAGCTCGCGTTGCCGCCGCTGCGGCGCGCGAAGTTGCCCCCGCCGACGGGCTTGCCGATGATCACGGCATGTTTGCCATCCCGTGCGGTGACGCTGATTTCCGCGCCGGTTGCGGCCGGCGACGACGGATCTTCGACGCCGATGACCGCGAAATTGCCCGGATTGGACGTCTTTTCTTCGACAATCTTCGCGTCGCTCAAGCCCAGCAGCAACTTGCGCAGCTTCGCCACATCGGCCGGATAGTCGCCGCGTTCGGCCACGGTCCAGCGGCCGTCCTTTTCGTGCACCGTCACCGTGGGTGTGGCGCTCCCCCGGCGCACGCTCAGGGCAGTGACCGTATTCATCTCGCCCGCGAGGGTCGGTATCAGTGCCGCGCCGTGCGTATCCCGCTGTACATTGCGTTGGGCGCTCAGGTACAGCGCGCCGGAGATCGCGAGCGCCGCGGCGACGATGAGGGTGATGAATCGCTGCCGGCTCATGTCGCTCTCGATATCGCTGCTGCTGCTGCGCTCTCCGCGCCGCCCGCGGCCGCCGTTCTGCGGCGACGGCGCAGCACCAGAATGATGACGCCGGCCACGGCCACACAGAGCGGTGCAATGCCGATGTTGATGACCTTGAGCAAGGAATTCAGGCGATTGATATCGACATCCAGCCCACGCTGAGTCTCGCGCAGCTCCTTGCGCACGCGCGCCTTCTCGGCGACGAATCGCTTCAGCTCCGCCTCTTGTTCCGGCGACAGCATGAGCGATGACTGATCGTTGCGTTTGCTTTGCAATTCGGTCAACTTGGTTTCCGTCTGCTGCAGCTCCGCCTGAAGTTCCAGCGCCTTGCCGCGCAAGCGGTCATCCGCCTGGCGCCGGAGCGCTTCGACGCGCTCGAAGGGCCGCGAGAACGTCGCGCGGCCGCGGACGCTGATCAGCGCGCTGGTGCCGCTCAGGTTGTCGAGAATGTTGGCCACCAAATCGCCGTTGTTGGCAAACGCTTGCGAGACGCGCTGACCGAACACTTCGCGCGTCTGCACCCACATGTAATCCATCAGCAGGTCGGTATCGGCGATGATCACGATATTGGCGGAAGGAGACTTCGCCAGATGGGCCACCGGCGGGCCGGCGGCGGCTTTCTGGTCCGCCGGCGCTCCCTGTGGAAACGCGGACTCCACCGGTCCGGTGACGCGCGCAGCGAGAGCGTAGCGTGTGCCCGTGGGCTTGAATCCGTCGCGCAAGGTGGCGGGATCGTTAAGCGCATTGAAGCGCTGCGCGGGGATGGGCGCTGCGCTGGTCGAGCTTTGCAGCAGAGGCTCGAACGTGGTCTTGGCGCCGGGCCGCGCCGCGAGCCAGCCGGCCGTGGCGAGATTGATCTTGTCGAGCGACGCCGACACGACGTCCTTCTGATTCATGTCGTCATGGCCGAGGCCCAAGATGCCGATGTGCCGCACCGGCGGCGATTGCATGCTGGTGCGCACTTCGAGTCCGCGCTGCAAGTCGCCGATGACTTTGGTCGCGTCGTAGTCGACGCCCCAGGCCGCGAGCAGCGGCGCGAGATCCGAAGAATGATTGGCCATCATCCCGGCCAGGGGATTCGATGGATTCTGACCGCTCGTGTCCGCGCCCGCATTCGGATCGACGAACAGCAGCATTCTGCCGCCGCGCATCACGAATTGATCGATGGCGTACAAAGTCTTCTGCGGCAGCGCCTTCGGATGAACCAGCATCAAGACATCGACGTCTTTGTCGATGTGATCGACGTCGGCCGTCAAGGTACGAACCGTGAACAGCTCCTGGAGCTGGGTGAAAATCGGCCAGGGTTCGCCCATTTGACCCGTCATCGGGTTGAATTGTCCCTGCAATCCGATCGAACTCATGAGGCCGATCACGGGCTTCTTCGGCGTGCCCAGCTCATTGACGAGTTTTGCCACGTCATATTCCAGAAATTCTTCCCGATCGGCCTGGAAGCTCGGTATCGCCGAACGGCCGTCGGTGGAATTCGTGCCCGCCAATCCAAAATAGAGGGCATCGCCGCCGCCGGTCTGGAGCGATTGCAGTCCGTATTCGGCGGCGCGGTCCTCGTCGTCCGAGAACGGCTGCGGATCGACGATACGCAATCGAATCTTGCCGCCGGCACGAGCCGCGAGTTCTTCGAGGAACTCGCGTACCCGGGTGGCGTACGGCATGATCAGCGGCGCCTGCTTGGCGGCGGATTCGCGCGAGAAATAGAAGTACAGATTGACCGGTTCCTTGAGTTCGGCGAGCACTTGCGTCGTGCCCGGACTCAAGGTGTAGAGCTTATTCTGCGTGAGGTCGACGCGCATGCCGCGAAGGCCCACGTTCGACAGCATCACAATGCCCAAGAACAACACGGCGAGCGCGATCAGCCCGCCGACCCCAAAGCCCGTTCTTCGCCAGCGACTCGCGTTCACCTATTCCGCCTTCTTCATGTCGAGTACCAAGGCCGTGGCGGCCAACCAAAAGCCGATCAGAGCGCCGAAGTACACGAGGTCGCGTAAATCGATGACACCCTTCGAGATGGCTTCGAAGTGAGTGAAAAAGCTCAATGAGGCGATCGCATCGACGATGGCCTGCGGCAGGACGCCGCGTACGAAGTCGAGCACCAGCGGAAATCCGGCCAGCAGGAACACGAAACCGACCAGCGCCGCCGTGATGAACGCAATCACTTGATTGCGCGTGGCTGCAGAGAGGCACATGCCGATCGAGAGGAAACCGCCGGCCATCAGCAAGCTCCCGACATAGGCGGCGATGATCGCACCGTTGTCCGGAGAGCCGAGGTAATTGACGGTGATCCAGATCGGGAAGGTGAGCATCAGCGCGATTCCGGCGAAGCACCACGCCGCCAGGAATTTGCCGACCACCGCCTGCCACAAGGTGAGGGGCAGCGTCATGAGCAATTCGATGCTTCCGCTGTTGCGCTCCTCGGCCCACAGGCGCATCGAGATGGCGGGAATCAGCACCAGGTACAACCAGGGATGCCAGCGGAAGAAGGACTGCAGATCCGCCTGACCGCGTTCGAAGAAACCGCCCACCTGAAAAGTGAACACCGCCGACAGAACCAGGAATATGACGATGAAGACATAGGCCAAGGGGGTCGCGAAATAGCTGCGCAGTTCGCGCCGGAATACCACGAGGACTTTGCTCATGCACCGGCTCCTTGCGTGGCGTCGGAGACCGCGATGCCCGCCGGTTGAGTGAGCGAGCGGAACACCTCGTCGAGGCGCCCCGACTCGAGATGCAGCTCAGGCACGTCCCATTTGTTTTTGACGATGATCGCGCTCACCGCGGACAAGGTATTGGCGCCCCGCTTCGGCACCGCCGTGAGCCTGAGCTCGCGCGCATCGAATTCCACGGCGGCGACCTCGGGGAGCAGGCCGATCTCGCGCCGCGCCGCATCGAGCTCCTCGGCTTTATCGAAGCGCAGGCTGACGGCATTGTGGTAGCGGGAGCGGGCTTCGAGCGCAGTCGGGGTTTCGTCGGCGACGATGCGGCCGTCGGCGATGATGATGGCGCGCGTGCACACCTCGTGGACCTCCTCCAAGATGTGAGTGGAAACGATGACCAGCTTGTCCTTGCCGAGGTCATTGATCAGGCGCCGCACTTCATGCTTTTGATTGGGATCGAGGCCGTCGGTCGGCTCGTCCAGGATCAGGACCTGAGGGTCGTGAATCAATGCCTGCGCGAGGCCCACGCGGCGTCGGAAGCCCTTGGAGAGCGTCTCGACGACCTGCTGGATCACCGGGGCCAATCCCAGCCGGTCGACGACGACGGCGAGCCGCTGGCGTCGCCGCTCTCCCGCGAGGCCGCGCACGTCGGCGACGAAATCCAGAAATTCGGCCACCGTCATTTCACCGTAGCTGGGAGCGCCCTCGGGGAGGTATCCCATGCAGGACTTGGCCGCCACCGGCGCATCCTCGATGTCGTGCCCGCAGACCGAGACCTGGCCGGCGGAGGGCGCAATGAAGCCCGCGATCATGCGCATGGTGGTGGATTTGCCCGCGCCGTTGGCGCCCAAGAATCCCAGCACTTCGCCCGGGGCCACGCTGAACGTCAAATCATCGACGGCCAACTTGTCGCCATAGCGTTTGGATAGATTTTTTGTCGTAATCATGGGCGCCTTTGAGCGTTCATAGACGGAGGAGGTTCAAAAATTTTGAGCGCGATTTTATCGCGGATATTCCAGGTGGCAACCCATTATTCCGCGGGTCGCCCGCAGAGCGCCGCCCGCTAGGCGCCCCCTGCCTTTGCATCGATGGCAGATTTATTTTCTTTGAGTATACGCCGTACCTCGGGCAACGTCGGCCGGTCCGCCATGCGCGCGATGAGTTCCGGCAACTCGTACCACTTCCGTCCCCATTGCACCAAGCGGGCCGCATCGGCAATGACCTGCGCGCGTGCGACATCCGAGGACCCGCCGCGCTCGGAGGGTGCGGCGGGCGTGATTTTGGGGGACGGCTTGCCGCTGGGGCGTGCGGGCTTCGCCGGCTGTTTTGCGGCGGGCTTTGCCGCCGGTTTGGCGGGCACCGCAGCCTTGCGTTCGGTGCGGGCGACCTGTGCGGTACCCGTGGGGGGCGGTGTGCGCTTGGCGGCCAGGAATTTCGGCATTTCCCGCGTGGCCGAAGCCGAGACCGCCGGCATTTCCCGGGTGGCCGTGGCCGAGACCGCCGGCATTTCCCGGGTGGCCGTGGCCGAGACCAGCGGTGCTTCCTGCGTGGCCGTGGCCGAGGCCAGAGGCATTTCCCGCGTGGCCGTATCCGTCGTCGGGTGCGCGGCGGCGTTCGGCGGCTCCGCCGTCAAGGAACGCTCGGCCTCCGGATCGGCCAGCGGGATGAAGCGCTCGATGTGTTCGGATCCCACGAGGTTGGCGAGGAAGATCATGAGCTCCAGGGAATCCGAATACTTCGAGTCGCCCGTCTTGACGCGTTCTTCGACATGGGCCTTGAGCGCGAGGGTCTTTTGCTTCGCTACATCGATGATCCACCGGCTCGGCCGCTGATGTTCCACCCAGGGCTGGATCTTCCAATAGCTGTCGTCGTCGAGCGAAGAGTACCTGGCATGCAGCTCGAGGCTCTTGAGCCATTTTTCCAGTAGTTCCAGCAGTCGTTGATCGGCGGATGTTGCCATGGTCTTTGGAGCTCCAGGGAGGCA
>Ga0307470_10000402_pt1 | contig 22657 bp, 21 predicted proteins | sample atmos_gasesAM3C__FD_204565 | JGI IMG/M metagenome (GOLD analysis project Ga0307470, IMG submission 204565) | Hardwood forest soil microbial communities from Morgan-Monroe State Forest, Indiana, United States - atmos_gasesAM3C_05 | ecosystem: Environmental > Terrestrial > Soil > Temperate forest... | reverse complement strand
ATCCAGCGCCGCCCGTCGAGACCTCTACGCAGTCGCCGATGGGCGCGGCGGTTCCGGCGACGAACCATGGGATCAGTGTTTCTCCACTCAATCGCCGGCGCTGGCAGAATTTCAGATCGAACCGCCGTGGTTTCTGGTCGCTGTGGATTTTCCTGATCCTGTTCTTTGTCTCGCTGTTCGCCGAACTCATCGCCAACGATCGGCCGTTCCTGATCCGGTTTGACGGGCATCTGTATTGGCCGGCCTTCGTCAGCTATTCCGAGACGACGTTCGGAGGTGATTTCGAGACCGCGGCCGACTATCGCGATCCCTATTTGCAAAAACTGATCGCCGCAAAAGGCGGCACCATCGTCTGGCCGCTGATCCGCTATTCCTACGACACCCATAACCTCGATCTGCCGACGCCCGCGCCGTCGCCGCCGACCTGGATGCTGACGGAAGCGCAGTGCAAGGAGGTCGTGGAGCGAAAGGGCCTCAAGAGCTGTCGCGATCTCGAATATAACTGGCTCGGGACCGACGATCAGGGCCGCGACGTGGTTGCGCGCCTGATCTATGGCTTCCGCATCTCCGTTTTGTTCGGTCTCAGTCTCACCATCATCTCCTCGATCATCGGCGTTGCCGCGGGTGGCATACAAGGCTACTTCGGCGGCTGGATCGATTTGACCTTCCAGCGCCTGATCGAAGTCTGGACCGCGATTCCCTCGCTCTATCTCCTGTTGATCCTGTCATCGGTGCTGGTGCCCGGCTTCTTCGTCCTGCTCGGCATTCTCTTGCTGTTCTCCTGGGTGTCGCTGGTCGGCCTCGTGCGCGCGGAATTCCTGCGCGGCCGCAATTTCGAGTACATCCAGGCGGCGCGAGCGCTCGGCGTCTCAAATGCGGTCATCATGTTCCGTCATCTGCTGCCGAACGCGATGGTCGCGACCATGACGTTTCTCCCCTTCATCGTCTCGTCCTCGGTGATGACGCTGACCGCGCTCGACTTCCTTGGCTTCGGGTTGCCGCCCGGATCGCCGTCGCTTGGCGAACTGCTGTCGCAGGGCAAGGCCAACGTTCAGGCGCCCTGGCTCGGTTTCACCGGCTTCTTTGCCGTTGCGATCATGCTGTCGCTTCTGATTTTCATCGGTGAAGCCGTGCGCGATGCCTTCGATCCGCGCAAGACGTTCAGGTGAATGAGGCCATGGACGCCATCAACCAGCCCCTGCTCGATGTTCGCGATCTCTCGGTGGTCTTTCACCAGCCGAGCGGCGATACCGTCGCGGTCGATCACATTTCATTTTCGATCCGGCGCGGACAATGCGTGGCGCTGGTCGGCGAGTCCGGGTCGGGCAAGTCGGTGAGCGCGCTCTCGGTCCTGAAGCTGCTGCCGTATCCGACCGCCTCGCACCCTTCCGGCAGCATCCTGTTCAACGGCCGCGATCTCCTGAATATGTCGGAACGCGAGATGCGGGGCATCCGCGGCAACGACATCTCGATCATCTTCCAGGAGCCGATGACCTCGCTCAATCCGCTGCATACGATTGAGTCGCAGATCGGCGAAATCCTGCAATTGCACCACGGCGTCGGCGGCCAGATGGCGCGGGCGCGCACGCTTGAACTGCTGACCCAGGTCGGCATTCCCGATCCGGAAACGCGGCTCAAAAGCTATCCGCATCAGCTCTCCGGCGGCCAGCGCCAGCGGGTGATGATTGCGATGGCGCTCGCCAACGAGCCCGATCTCCTGATCGCGGACGAGCCGACCACGGCGCTCGACGTCACGGTGCAGGCGCAGATCCTGGCCCTGCTGGCGGATATCCGCAAACGGCTCGGTATGAGCCTTTTGTTCATCACCCACGACCTCGGCATCGTGCGCCGCATCGCGGACGTGGTCTGCGTCATGAATAACGGCAAGATCGTCGAGCAGGGGCCGGTCGAAGAGGTCTTCACGGCGCCGAAGCATCCTTACACCCGCGCGCTGCTCAACGCCGAGCCGAAGCCCGACCCTGCGCCGCCGCGGCCCGAGTCACCCGTCGTGATCTCGGCTGATGATCTGAAGGTATGGTTTCCGGTCAGGCGCGGCCTGTTGCGCTCGGTGGTCGGACATATCAAGGCCGTCGACGGCGTTACCCTGTCGGTGCGCAAGGGAGAAACGCTCGGCGTCGTCGGCGAATCCGGCTCCGGCAAAACCACGCTGGGCCTTGCGCTGTTGCGCCTGATTTCCTCCGACGGCCCGATCGTGTTCCTCGGCAATGAAATCCAGAGGCTGCGCTTCAAGGAGATGCTCCCCTTCCGCCGCGACATGCAGATCGTGTTTCAGGACCCGTTCGGCGCCTTGAGCCCGCGCATGTCGGTCGGCGATATCGTCGCCGAGGGGTTGAGCGTGCACCAGCCATCGCTGTCGCGAAGCGAACGCGAAGCGCGCGTGGTCCAGGCGCTGCGCGACGTTGGCCTCGATCCCGCGACCCGGTTCCGCTATCCGCATGAATTCTCCGGCGGCCAGCGCCAGCGCATCAGCATTGCGCGCGCCGTGGTGCTGGAGCCGAACTTCGTCGTGCTCGACGAGCCGACCAGTGCGCTGGACATGCTGTTTCAGGCCCAGATGGTCGATCTGCTGCGCGAACTGCAGCGCAAGCGTGACCTGACCTACATGTTCATCTCGCACGACCTGCGCGTCGTGGCCTCGTTGGCGAGCCATCTGATCGTGATGCGCAACGGCAAGGTGGTGGAGGAGGGGCCGGCTGCGGATTTGTTCCAACGCCCGCAAACCGACTATACCCGAGCGCTGTTTGCGGCGGCCTTCCGTCTCGAAGCCACGGGCGAAGGCGTCGTCAGGGAATAGAGCATGATCCGGAAAAGTGGGAACCGGTTTTCCCTCGCGACAAACGCAAAAGCGTTTGCGCGGAGATCATGCTCAATCAAAAAAAGACGAAGGGACGATTCCACGTAACCGCATCATCGTAACCCTATCCCTTGGCGCGAATCTGCTCGATCGGCACGCGGGCGTTGACCGGGACGTTCCAGATATCCTCGGCATATTCGACGATGGTGCGGTCGGACGAGAACCAAGCCATCCGCGCCACGTTGAGAATGGCGGCGCGCGCCCAGGCCGCTTGCGTCTGCCAGCGGCCATCGATGCCGCGCTGCGCGGCGTAGTAGGAATCGAAATCCGCGCTGACCATGTAGTGATCGAGATGGCGCAGCGCATGCGCGATCGATTCGAAGCGGCTGGTATCATCAGAAGAAAATTCGCCGCTGCCGATCGCATTGATGGCGCGTGACAGCCCGGGGGAGGCGCGGATGACATCGGTGGCGTCCAACCCCTGCTTGCGCCGCACCACCACGTCCATCGCTTCCATGCCGAAGATCGCGATGTTCTCGGTACCTACCTGATCGCGAATTTCGATATTGGCGCCGTCGAGCGTGCCGATGGTGATGGCGCCGTTGAGCGCGAGCTTCATGTTTCCGGTGCCCGACGCTTCCATGCCGGCGGTCGAAATCTGCTCGGAGAGATCGGCCGCCGGAATGATCACTTCCGCCAGGCTTACATTGTAATCGGGAAGGAACGCGATCTTCAGGCGTCCGGCGACCACGGGATCGTTGTTGACGACTTCGGCGACGTCGTTGATCAATTTGATGATCAGCTTGGCGTAGCGGTAGCTCGCCGCCGCCTTGCCGGCAAAAATCTTGACGCGCGGCACCCAGTTGCCTTGCGGATTATCCTTGATCGCGTGATAGAGCGCGATCGCCTCCAGGATATTGAGCAGTTGCCGCTTGTATTCGTGGATGCGCTTGATCTGCACGTCGAACAACGCGGCCGGGTCGACCTTGATGTTGATCTTTTCGCCGATCAGGCGCGCCAGCGCGATCTTGTTGTGATGCTTGACGTTACGGAACTTGTCCTGAAAGGCGGCTTCACCCGCGCTCTTTTCAAGCAGTTCCAGCCGCGAGGGATCGTCGAGCACGGCTTCGCCGCAGGCCTCGCGCAATAGATCGGTCAGCTTTGGATTGGCGAGCATCAGCCAGCGGCGGAAAGTGATGCCGTTGGTCTTGTTGGTGATGCGGCCCGGGTAGAGATGATTGAGATCGTGAAACACGGTCTCCTTCATCAGGTCCGAATGCATCGCCGAGACGCCGTTGATGCGATGGGAGCCGACGAAAGCGAGCTGTCCCATCCGCACCCTGCGGCCGGATCTCTCGTCGATCAGGGAGACCGAGGCGCGGAAATCGACATCGCCGGGACATCGCTCCTCGGCGAGCGCGAGATGAGCGACATTGATGCGGTAGATGATCTCGAGATGCCGCGGCAACAGCCGTTGAAACAACTCGACCGGCCAGGTCTCGAGCGCTTCGGGCAACAGCGTGTGGTTGGTGTAGGACAACGTATCGACCGTGATCTTCCACGCATCGTCCCAGCGGATGTTGTGCAGGTCGACCAGGATGCGCATCAACTCGGTGACGGCAAGACTCGGATGGGTGTCGTTGAGTTGCACCGCGACTTTTGCCGCGAGGCCGCGTATTTGCCCGTCCGCTGCCAAGTGACGCTTGACCAGATCCTGCAGCGAGGCGGCGACGAAGAAATATTCCTGGCGCAGCCGCAGTTCGCGCCCGGCAGGGCTTTCGTCATTGGGATAGAGGAACTTGCAGATCGATTCCGCGCGTGTCTCTTCTGCCGCGGCACCGACGTAGTCGCCGGTGTTGAAGACGTCGAGCTTGAGCGGATCCGGCGAGCGCGCCGACCACAGGCGCAGCGCATTGACGTTCTGACCGCGCCATCCGACGATCGGGGTGTCGTAGGCGACCGCCTGTACGGTTTCGGCCGGATGCCAGATCGCGCGGTCGCGCCCCAGCGCTTCAACGTGTTCGACGCCGCCGCCGAAATGAACGTGATAGACCACCTCCGGTCGCTGGAATTCCCAGGGGTTACCGAAGCTCAGCCACTCGTCGGGGTATTCCTGCTGCCAGCCGCTGTTGATGATCTGGCGGAACAGGCCGAAATCGTAGCGGATGCCGTAACCGATTGCGGGGATGCCGAGCGTTGCCATGCTTTCCATGAAGCAGGCCGCAAGCCGTCCGAGACCGCCATTGCCGAGCGCGGCATCCGGCTCGCATTTGCGCAAATCGGAGAGGCCAACGCCGAGATCGCCGAGCGCTGCGTCGAACAGTGCCAGCAGGCCCATATTGTTCAGAGCGTCAGTGAAAAGGCGGCCGATCAAGAATTCGAGGCTGAGGTAATAGACGCGCTTGCGGCCGGCGTCGTAGCTCTGCTTCTCGGCCGAGAGCCAGCGGTGCACGATGCGGTCGCGCAGCGCCAGCGCCGCGGCCTTGTACCAGTCGTGCCTGGTGGCCATGCCGGCGTCCTTGCCGATGGCAAGGCGGAGCTTGGCAAGGATGGCGCTCTTGATTTCCGACAGCGCCAACTCATCGATCGGCTGGTCTGGCGCCGGCGAATTCACCTGATGTGAAGGCTCTGGCAAAATTTAAAATCCCGCGACTGACCCACGATACAGCACCTTGCGCCGGGATCGAAACCCCGCGTGAAGCCGCGGCGAGGCGTTATGTGCATGATTTTCATGCAAGGACCGGGCCGATTCGGCTCTGCTGTTAGTCGTCCTCAACGAGGTTGATCCCTTCATCGCTCAACGCTTCCATAACTGCCTCAATGTCTTCCGGCGCCGTCGTGCTGGAAGGCAACAGCTTGTCGAGCTCATCGAAAGTCACAAAACCTTTCGATCGGCCGAGTTCAACGGCCTTCCGAACGAACTCGCTTCGCCACATGTCTTCCTCCTGCGAAATCAGCCTCTACTAAAGGGCGGGATCACGACGGGGAGGAAATTTGCATTCGGAACAAATTAAGAACACTTTAGCAAGTCTTTGATATATCATTGTGATTCGAAACATCGCCGACACAACATCTATGGTCTACCGACCTTTCCGAGGACTACATGTCCACCATCGCTTTCGATCAATTCGCCCTGACCCGCATCGCCGACTTCGCCCGTTCGTTGTCGCGCCTGCATAAAACCTCGCGCCGCCAGCTGGTCGATGACGACGCCATCGACCGCGAATTCAACGCCGTCTGCCAGTCGGTCTGGGGCTACACCACCGACGACATCAGCGACGATCTGTTCTGCGACGAAGACCACGTTTTCCTGGATTCGCTCGATGAGGCGCAGGCGCGCCTTTTCGCCGCCGAGCAAGGCTACGACCTCGTCGACGACGAGGGCATGCTGACGGACTGGTGGGGCTATTGCTGGATGATCCTGGCCGAAAAGCGCGGCCTGCTCACGCCGGAAAACCGCACTGCCGCGCGCGCCCAGATCGAAGAGAAATACCGTGTGGCGCCGAATGTGATCGGCGTCATCGTCGGCAGATGAGTATTTGCAGGCCCTCATCCTGAGGAGGCGCGTCAGCGCCGTCTCGAAGGATGGCCGCGCTGCGGCCTCATGGTTCTCCCGGCGACGAAAGCGTCGTCCGGAGACGCGCATTGCTTTTGGCGCCGTTCGCTAACGCCCTCGCGGTCGCTCGGCCTGCTCGGGCGCGTCGCGCTCCTCACCATGGGGGCGGGCTAGTTACCTAATTCACTTCTGCGCGCTTGTTGCGTGAGGCCGGCTTCGGTGGCGTCACGGGTATTGTCCCAGTGATGATGTTGTCCGACGGGTAAGCCTCGTCGATCGCATCCGCCGCAACCGGCGCCACTTTCATGTTGCCGAGACGGGCGCGGACCTCAGCCGTCAGGCCCGGATAGGTCGCGACCGGAATGAATTCCGGGCTGTTGTTGTTGCCGACCTTGATACCGGAATAGGCCACAAGCCCATCGGTGGTTGCGATGACGTCGCCGGCGCGCAGCGAAGCGTCGAGCGTCAGATCGACCGGCGCGAGGCCGGCGGCGTCGCGGCCGTTGCAGGTGCAATCGGCGCGCAGCGCCTTGCGATAGGCGAAGGCGTTTTCGCTGTCGGCATAGCGCTCGCCGGTCGCGCTCGCCGCATTGTCGATATTGCTGCCGTAGAACACCTTGGTCGGGCTTGCCGGGCAGAAGGCCTGGCACATCTGGACCGGCGAGGCGTTGGCGCGCGTCAGCGGAAAATACTTGCCGTCGCAGCTACGCACGCAAAAAGCAGGACCGCTACCGCCGGAGGCGACACGCGGCGACGGCGCAGGCGTCTGGTTCTGCTGGAACGGATCGGCGAAGAAATTCGCTTGCGGCGGCGCCTGGCGTTGTTTCTGGAGACCGTTGAAAAACAGGTCGAACAGGCCTTCGGAGGCGGCGTGGGGCGCAAGCCCAACGGCGCTGGCGAGGACGGCGGCAGCGACGAACATGCGCTGATTGGTCCACTCGATACGCAACGCTCACTCCACGCGACGCTAAAAACCCGGCTCGGGCGACGGGGTGCCCAGCGTCGTTGACATTAATGCGCGATGGTAAACGAGCTATGAGCAGGGCAGGGGAACGGCAAAGAAAGTGCGTCGGGGCGCTCAGTCCTTCAAGTATTCGCTCGCCTGGAACAGCCAGCGGAAGGCGAGGCCGGCTTGCGCAAAGTTGTCGACGGCACCCTCCTGGCGGTCCACCATGGTCAGCACCAGAACCACTTCGCCGCCCGCGTCGCGCACCGCTTCGACCGCCTTCAGCGCCGACTCCCCGGTTGTCGTGACGTCCTCGACGATCACCACGCGCTTGCCCTGCAGGCTCTCGTTCCTGGCAAGGCCCTCGACCGCGAGCTTTGCGCCATGCTCCTTCGGCTTCTTGCGCACGAAGAACGCCGCGATCGGATGGCCCTTGAGCCAGGAAAGCTGCGCGACCGCGCCGGCCAATGGCACCGCACCCATCTCCAGTCCGCCGATATAGTCGAGGCCGTCGTCCTTCAGCGCCTCATAGGTCAACTCGGCCAGCAAGGCCGCGCCTTCCGGATCCAGCATGGTCGGCTTGAGGTTGAAGTAGAAATCACTCTTGCGCCCCGAGGCGAGCGTGATCTCGCCACGCCCGAAAGAGCGTTTGCGAATGATCTCGACCAGGCGGGCGCGGGAAGCGGATTTGGACAAAGATGATCTCCGTTGCGGGTGGCGCAATTTATGCGTGGACGGCCGCCAATTCCAGAGCGGAACCCGTGCCGTCAACAGCGCATAGCCGGGCCAATACCGCTAAATGGCGAAGTCTTGGGCACCCCCAAATCGGCAAGGGGGTAGGCGTGCGGCGGCATTTCCGGCTGCTCGGCACGATGCTACAGACGCGTTCCTCGCCAACGCCTTGGGGGCCCATAATGACCATCGAACTCCACACCTGGAATACGCCGAACGGCCGCAAGATCAGCGTGGCGCTCGAGGAAATGGGGCTGCCTTACAAGGTCGTTCCGATCAACATCGGTAAGGGCGAGCAGATGGCGCCCTCGTTTCTGGCCATCAGCCCGAACAACAAGATTCCCGCGATCGTCGATCCCGACGGCCCCGGCGGCAAGCGCGTCAGCGTGTTCGAATCCGGCGCGATCCTGCTCTATCTCGGTGAAAAGACCGGCAAGTTCTTGCCATCCCCGCTCGCCGAGCGGATTCCGGTCTATGAATGGCTGATGTGGCAGATGGGTGGATTTGGCCCGATGCCGGGACAGGTGCACCACTTCATCGCGCTGGAGAACGAGCAGGACCGCGCCTATGGCTTGAAGCGCTACATGACCGAGACGATCAGGCTTTACGGCGTGCTGGATCGGCGTCTGGCGAACCACGAATTCGTTGCCGGCCCGCTGACCGTTGCCGACTTCGCCATCCTCGGCTGGGCCTGGCGCCATCCGCGCCACAAGGTGGACTTAACGGATTTTCCCAACGTCAAGCGCTGGTATGAGGCGCTGATGGCGCGCCCTGCCACCAAGCGCGGCATGGAAGCGAAGCTGGATTGATCTTCTTCTCCCTCGCCCCGCTCTTGCGGGGAGAGGTGAGAAGCGGGAAATCCTAAGCCCGCCGCGTTTCCAGTGCCATCCGCACGGCAAGGCCCGCAAGCACGGTGCCCATCAGCCAGCGCTGCACCAACAGCCAGGTCGGGCGCGTGCCGAGGAAGCGCGAGATTGATCCAGCGGCGAGTGCAATCATGGCGTTGACGCTGACGCTGATCACGATCTGAATCGATCCGAGCACCACCGACTGCACCAGCACACTGCCTTGCGTGGGATCGATGAATTGTGGCAGCAGCGCCAGATAGAGCATCGCGATCTTGGGATTGAGCAGATTGGTCACGAATCCCATCGCGAACAGTGTGCGGGGCCCGTCGACCTTCAGCGTCTTGACCTGAAACGGCGAACGGCCGCCGGGCTTCAGGGCCTGCCACGCCAGCCACACCAGATAGGCGGCGCCCGCCAGGCGCAGCGCGTCGTAAGCGTAAGGCACCGCGAACAACAGCGCGGTGATGCCGAAGGCCGCGCAGAGCATGTAGAACACAAAGCCGAGTGCGACGCCGCCGAGCGAGACGATGCCGGCGCCGGGCCCTTGGGTGAGCGAGCGGGAAATCAGGTAAATCATGTTCGGCCCGGGCGTCAGCACCATGCCGAAGGAGACGAGGGCAAAGCCGAGCAGGGCGGTCAAATGGGGCATAACGGACTCGCTGGTGAATATCCCGTCCAATAGCGCGCCCTGGCGCCCGACGCCATTTCGTAAATGGCATGGATGGTGGTCGAATATTTCAGGGACTGTCAGCGATCTCTGATCGTGGAAGCTAATCCAGCCGCTTGATCGCCGTGACCTCATTGCCGGCGGCCCTGCTGCGGGCGAACACGTCCTGCGTGCGCTCGATCGCGGTCATCATGTGATGCGCGTTGGCGTGAACGATGGTGTCGGCATCGCGGGCGATCGCGACATGACCTTTCCAGAAAATCAGATCGCCGCGCTTGAGCCTCTTGCTCTGTTGCGGACTGAGCTCACGGCCCAAACCATCCTGCTGCATGTCGCTGTCGCGCGGACAACCGGTGCCGGCGGCGGTGAGCGAGACCTGGACCAGCCCCGAACAGTCGATGCCGAGACTGCTCTTGCCGCCCCACAAATACGGCGTGCCGACAAAACGCTCGGCGATCGCGACGAAGTCAGGAGCACGGTAGTCGATCGGGTTGAGATGTTGCCGCGGCACGTGCCAGCCTTCGCGCGTCACGGCGAACGGGCCTTCCTCGCGCAAGACGGTCAGTGCGGTTCCCATGGCCAGAGTTTCGGACGGCGGCAATTTGATCGAGGGACCCGGAAAGGCGAACGTCAGCAGGGCCGTAACCTTGTGGGTCGGCGATCCCTTTGGCTTCCTCAATGCGGCATCCGGCAGCCAGCCGACATAGCCGTCGCCGTTGAGCTGGCCCCAGGCCCAGCCCTCGCTGTTGCGGTCGTAGATCGTAACGCGCTCACCCATCAGCGCCTGCGTCATCAGCTCTGCGTCGGACGACGATGCGCGGCGAAGCGGCGCGATGGCATCCGCGATTTCGAATTCTTCGCCGGTGACGAAGCGCGTCGCTTCGACCTTGCCTTCGAGATATTTCGCGGCGAGGTCGCCCCTCGCCGGCGTGAGGCGCGGATCAGCGTCGTGCATAGCGGTCGCTCAATAGCCGATAGATCGCGCGTGCGGCCTGGCATTCGCCGCCTTCCGGCCGCCCCGGTTTGGCGCTCGGCGTCCAGCCATAGATATCGACATGCAGCCAGCTTTCGGCGGATTCGACAAAGCGCTGGAGAAACAGCGCGCAGGTGATCGAGCCGGCAAAGCCGCCGGACGGTGCGTTGTTGATGTTGGCGACTTTCGAATCGAGCCAGCTGTCGTAAGCAGGCCACAGCGGCAGTCGCCACAGCGGATCGTGCTCCTGCTTGGCGCAAGACGACAGTGCGTCGGCCAGAGACTCGTCATTTGTGTAGAACGGCGGCAAATCAGGGCCAAGCGCGACCCGCGCTGCGCCCGTTAGCGTGCCCAGATCGATCAAGAGGTCGGGCTTCTCTTCGTCGGCCAGCGCCAGCGCATCGGCCAGCACTAGCCGCCCTTCGGCGTCGGTGTTGCCGATCTCGACCGTCAGGCCCTTGCGCGAGGTGAAGATGTCGAGCGGGCGGAAAGCGTTGCCGGCCACTGCATTCTCTACCGCCGGAATCAACACGCGCAGCCGTACCTTGAGCTTGGCGTCCATCACCATCTGCGCCAGGGCGAGCACGTTGGCGGCGCCGCCCATGTCCTTCTTCATGAGCAGCATGCTGCCGGACGGTTTCAGATCGAGGCCGCCGGTGTCGAAGCACACGCCCTTGCCGACCAGCGTCACCTTGGGATGGGATGGATCGCCCCAGGTGAAATCGATCAGGCGCGGGGCGCGGGGCGATGCCATGCCGACGGCGTTGATCAGCGGAAAGTTCTGCCGCGCAAGATCCTCGCCGACGATGCAGTTGAATTTGGCTTCAAAGCCTTGCGCGAGCTTTTGCGCCGCTTGCGCCAATTCTTCCGGCCCCATGTCGTTGGATGGCGTGTTGATGAGGTCGCGGGCGAGCGCGGCCGCGTTCGCCATGCGCGCGACGTCCGCGATATCGACGCCGTCTGGAGGGACCAGCCTGACCTCTGAAGGCTCCGAGTTCCGGTAGCGGCCGAACCGGTAGCAGCCGAGTGCAAATGCCAGCGTCGCGAGATGGGCCTGATCTTTGCCGACATTGGCGAAGCGATAGACACCCGGTGGCAGCAGGCCCGGCAATTGGCCGGGCCGGAACGGGTCACGGAACTTGCCGCTCTCGCTGTCCAGCCCGAAGATGATCTGCGCGATTTCGCCGTTGGCGTTGGGTAAGGCGAGCCAGGCCCCGGGCTTGGCCTTGAATCCGTTGGCAAGCGCGAACTGTCGTGCCGGCGAGGGAAGATCGGCGGCAACCGCATCCCATGTGGTCTTGGTTGCGAAGGTGATCGGAATGGCCGGCGTTGCAGGTGCGGTTTCAAACGCTGAATGCATGCTTCTCCCGATCTTCGATCGTCGCTGGGTCTCAAGTTCTACAATGGCATATGACGCCAAACCAGTGCCCACTTTTTCGAAGTTCGCGCTTCTGCCTCGGCAAGACCTGTAGGCGAACTTCAGATCGGCGATATGGAGCGAACGGCCGCGCGATCTGCACGGTTCCGCGCCGCCATGATAGCCTGCGTGAACTGGTTCAGCAGCGGAGCGTCAAATGGCTAGAAGAGGTTTGGATGGCCGGCATCGCGACACGACTGGCCGCATCGACAGGAAGCACGGCAACACGCGCGTCGGCAGCCTTCGCAAGACCTATGGCGAGCACTTCGCCAAGGGCCGCCGCAAGGACATCATGCTGAAGACTTTGCTTGCCGAGACGGGCACGGATTCGCTTCACGCCTATTTGCGCAAGCACCATAGGTAATCGCGCAAGTCCGTCCGTTCGGCTTGCCGCGCGCGGATCTGTCGGCTTCACGGGATTGCCCGACGGGCGCCGTTAACCCGTCGTTAGGGTTAACAGACTATTGCTGGGCGAATTCGGCGTGGTCCGCCGTTCACCCTGCGAGTCACGTCTCATGCGTCAGCAGTCCCGGTTTCTTGCATCCGTGGCCGTCACGGCGATGGTGGCCGCCGGTCTTGGCGGCTGCCAGACCATGTCCGACATCACAGGATCGATATCGCCGAAGCCGTCGGCCAGCGCTGACGCCGATCCACGTCACGCGGTGGACGTCGCCGGCGAGCGTTACCGCGCCGACCCCAAGAATGTCGAAGCGGCTCTGGCGTACGGCCAGGCGTTGCGCGCTTCGGGTCAGCGCAGCCAGGCTGCTGCCATGCTGGAGCAGGCCACCATTGCCCATCCGGGCGACAGGGCGCTGCTTGCGGCCTACGGCCGGGCGCTGGTGGACAACGGCAATTTCCAGCAGGCGCTCGATGTGCTCAACCGTGCGCACTCGCCCGATAACCCCGATTGGCGGATCCTCTCGGTGCAGGGTACCGCGCTGGACCAGCTTGGCCGTCACGACGAGGCTCGCCGCTACTACGAGAGCGCCCTCAAGATCGTCCCCGGCGAGCCGACGGTGCTTTCGAATCTCGGCCTGTCCTACATGCTGTCGAAGAACCTGCCGAAAGCCGAGGAAGCGCTTCGCCAGGCTTATGCCAGCGGGCGGGCCGATGCGCGGGTGCGGCAGAACCTGGCGCTGGTGATCGGCCTGCAAGGCCGTTTCGCCGAAGCCGAGCAGATCGTACGCGCCGATCTTCCTCCCGATGAGGCAACGGCCAATGTCGCCTATCTCAAGCAGATGCTGAACCGCAAGGACGATCCGCGCATGGGCGCCGCGGGCAAGATGCCCGTAGCCTCGCTTAGCCGCCCCGAGTAGCGGCTTCCGATCTTTCGCTTCCGGCTGAATTCTTGAAGGACGCTGCCCGCGACTAGTGTCCCGCTTCTGACGTTCGTATTACGTCGCGGCGGGGTCGCTTACGAACGGCAGAACCAAAGGGACACTAGCAAATATCGGACTCTAGTGTGGCTCCGGATTTGACATTCGCCTTGAGGACTCGCAGCGCGCACCGGTGCGAATGTCAAAATCCGCCACACTAGGCGCTATTGCATCGCCGCGATCTTGATGCCGGTCGGCCCGAGAATGACGACAAACAGAACCGGCAGGAAGAACAGGATCATCGGCACCGTGAGTTTCGGCGGCAACGCGGCGGCTTTCTTCTCGGCCTCGTTCATGCGCATGTCGCGATTTTCCTGCGCCATCACGCGCAAGCTCTGGCCCAGCGGCGTTCCGTAGCGCTCGGACTGCTGAAGCGCGAGACAGACCGATTTGACGCCGTCGACGCCGGTGCGCCGGGCCAGGTTTTCGTACGCCACCTTGCGGTCCTGCAAATAAGACAGTTCGGCAGTCGTCAGCGTAAACTCTTCCGACAGCGCGACCGATTGCGTCACGATCTCGATGCTGACTTTGCGGAACGCGGCTTCGATCGACATGCCGGATTCGATACAGATCAAGAGCAGGTCGAGCGAGTCCGGAAACGCGCGCCGGATCGACAGCTGACGCTTCGAGATCGCGTTCTTCAGGAACAGCATCGGCGCCTGCAGGCCGAGCCAGGCGGCGCCGACGCAGATGCCGATCTTGACCGGCAGCGATTTCTCGAGATGCGAGATCACGAACACGTAGAGTATCGCGCCGACGAAAAGCAGGAGCGGCGTCAGCGCCCGGAAGAACAGGAACGTGATATAGGGCGCATGGCCCCGGTAACCCGCCTGGATCAGCTTGTCGCGCGCTGCTTCCTGCGCCAGATATTTTCCGAGGTTGAAATCTTCCACCACCCTCGACACGAGCTGCTTCGGCGTCTGCCGCAGCGACACCTTCTCGGTCTTGTTGAGACGTTCGCGCTCCCGCGCCCGGATCCGCTCGCGCTCGCTGGCAACCGCCTTCATGCGTTTGGCCAACCCCTCGCCGGCGAACAGCGGCATGACCAGGGTATAGGCTGTTGCGCTGGCCGCGATAGCCGCAAGCACCATGGTCATGAAATGAACGTCGTGGATCTTTTCGACCAGAAAACTAAACATGCGGCACCATCAAAAGTCGAAGTTGATCATTTTCTTCATTACCATGATGCCCATCGACATCCAGAGCACGCAGCCGACCAGCATCAACTGGCCCGTCGGGTGCGTCCACAACAGCGCGATGTAGTCGGGCGTCGTGAGATAGACGAGCAGCATGACGATCGGCGGCAGCGAGCCGATGATGCCGGCCGATGCCTTGGCTTCCATCGACATCGCTTGAATCTTCTCGGCCATCTTCTTGCGGTCCCGCAGCACCTTCGAGAGGTTGCCGAGCGCTTCGGAGAGATTGCCGCCCGACTTCTGCTGGATCGCGATGACGATGCCGAAGAAGTTCGCCTCCGGCACCGGCATCCGGTCGAACAGACGGCCGCAGGCTTCGCCGAGCGGCATGCCGATGGCCTGGGTTTCGATGATGGCAGCGAATTCGGACCGCAACGGCTCCGGCGAGTCGGCCGCGACCACCTTGAGCGATTCAAACAGTGGCAGGCCGGCCTTGATGCCGCGCACGATGACGTCGACGGCGTCGGGCAGCGCGCGCAAGAAGGCTTTCTCGCGGCGCTTCTTCAGGAAGCCCAGCAGCCACCGCGGCAGGCCGAAGCCGGCGGCGAAAGCCAGGCCAAGGGCCCCGAGCAGCCCGCCGCCGGCCACCATCGCACCCCCAAAGGCGACCGCCGCCAGAATGCCGGACATGATCCAGAACTTCCGTGGTTCCCAATTGAGCCCGGCCTGGGTCAGGCGAGTGGTCAGCGAGACCTTGGAATCCTTCGCGCGCCTGGCTTCGGCTTCCTTGAGGGTTCCTTCGACCTGTTCACGACGGGAGCGCTGGTCTTTCTGTGCTTGCCGCGCCGCGACAGGTTCCGACTTGGCGACGGAAGCGCGGCGGCCTTCCGCCTTTTTTTCTCCGGACAGCAGCGGATAAAGGAAGACCCAGGCGAGTCCGCCGAACGCGGCCGTCGCGAGAAAGGCCAAAGCGAGTGCTTGCATCTTCATCGCGTTCTCCTCAAGTCGGCTCCGCGGCTTCAGCGGCGTCGATGGCGGCTGCGAGCCGCTTCTCTTCGCCGTAGTAGCGCGCGCGCTCCCAGAACCGTGGCCGGCCGATGCCTGTTGAGCGATGACGGCCGATGATCTTGCCGTTCGCGTCCTCGCCGATCAGGTCGTAGAGGAAGACATCCTGGGTGATGATGGTATCGCCTTCCATGCCCATCACCTCGGTGATGTGCGTGATACGTCGCGAGCCGTCGCGCAGGCGAGCGGCCTGAATGATCACGTCGATCGAGGCGCAGATCATCTCGCGGATGGTTCGCGAGGGCAGCGAAAAGCCGCCCATCGTGATCATCGATTCGCAGCGCGACAGCGCTTCGCGCGGATTGTTGGCGTGCAGCGTGCCCATTGACCCGTCGTGACCGGTGTTCATGGCCTGAAGCAGGTCGAATGCCTCCGGTCCACGGACTTCGCCGACGATGATGCGTTCGGGGCGCATACGAAGACAGTTGCGTACCAGCTCGCGCATGGTGATCTGGCCTTCGCCCTCGATATTGGGCGGACGGGTTTCCAGCCGCACCACATGGGGCTGCTGCAACTGAAGCTCGGCGGCGTCTTCGCAGGTGATGACGCGTTCTTCCTCGTCGATATAGTTGGTCAGGCAGTTGAGAAGCGTGGTCTTGCCCGAGCCGGTACCGCCGGAAATCAGCACGTTGCAGCGGACACGGCCGATGATCTGCAGGATTTCCGCGCCTTCTTTCGAGATCGCGCCGAATTTGACGAGCTGATCGAGCGTCAGCTTGTCCTTTTTGAATTTGCGGATGGTCAGTGCGGGACCATCGAGGGCCAGCGGCGGAACGATGGCGTTGACGCGCGAGCCGTCGGCGAGACGGGCGTCGCAGATCGGCGAGGATTCGTCGACGCGCCGGCCGACCTGGCTGACGATGCGTTGGCAGATGTTGAGAAGCTGCTGGTTGTCGCGGAAGCGGATGCCGGTACGCTGGATCTTGCCGGCGACTTCGATAAAGACCGTGCCCGCACCGTTGACCATGATGTCGGCGATGTCGTCGCGGGCCAGAAGCGGTTCGAGCGGACCATAGCCCAGAACGTCGTTACAGATGTCGTCGAGCAGTTCTTCCTGCTCGGCAATCGACATCACGATATTCTTGATCGCGATGATCTCGTTGACGATGTCGCGGATTTCCTCGCGCGCCGATTCGCCGTCGAGCTTGGCAAGCTGCGCAAGGTCGATGGCTTCGATCAACGCACCGAAGATCGTCGCCTTGACCTGATAGTAGTTGTCGGATTTCCGCGTTTCCGCAGGCGGCGGGGCCGATGGCTTGGCGGGCACAAGCGGCGGCGAAGCTACCGCCGGCGGCGGCGCCGCGCGGGGCGCCGTCGCAACGGGCGGTGCGGGCTCCGGTGCTGCGGAAGGCCGCATGCTCCTCGGATCGCCATCTGTTCCGCTACGCTTACCAAACACGACTACACTCCCGACGGGTCAGCTTACTTCGACCGCAGTTTGTCGATCAGAGGTGACAGGAACGATGCTCGCGGCTTCTTGGTCTCGCCGCGGCCCGTGAGCCGTTGCGCAATTTGCCGGAACATTTCGGTGCTGCGGTGACTTTCGGCGATCTCGGCGATCATCTGCCCGTTGTTGGCCGCGGCGCCGAACATCTGCGCATCGAACGGGATGGACACGATCGGATCGCTCTCGATCGCCTTGGCGAATTCGCTGGCGTTGATCTCCGGACGCTTGGGAATGCCGACCTGGTTGAGGCAATAAAGCGGCATCCGGTCGTTGGGGCGCGATGCCTTCAACAGATCGAAGATATTCTTGGTGTTGCGCAGATTGGCGAGATCGGGCGCCGCCACGATCAGGATGTCGTCGGCCGCCACCAGCGCGCGCTTGGTCCAACCGGACCATTGATGCGGAACATCGAGCACGATGCACGGCATCGAGGCGCGCAGCGTATCGAAGATGGCGTCGAAAGCTTCGGTGCCAAAATCATAAACGCGGTCGAGCGTTGCCGGCGCCGCCAAAAGGCTGAGGTGATCGGTGCATTTCGACAGCAGGCGGTCGATGAAGGCGGTATCGACCCGGTCGGGCGAGAATACCGCATCCGCGATGCCCTGCGGCGGATCCTGATTGTAGTCGAGGCCCGCGGTGCCGAAGGCGAGGTCGAGATCGGCGACGACCGAGTCCAGCGCCAGATCGCGTGCGATCGCCCAGGCGACATTGTGCGCAACGGTCGACGCGCCGACGCCGCCCTTGGCGCCGACGATCGCGATGATGCGGCCAACGGCCTTGGCTTCCGGCGAGGAGAACAGTCCGCAGATCGATCGCACCACGTCAATGGTGGTGATCGGGGCAATGACGTAATCGCTGACCCCCCTGCGCACCAGTTCGCGATACAGCATGATGTCGTTGATGCGGCCAATCACGATCACCCGCGTGCCCGAGTCGCATACGGAAGCAAGCTGGTCGAGACCCGCCAGGATGTCGGTGCGGCCTTCCGTTTCCAGAATGATCACATTCGGCGTGGGCGCGGTTCGATATGCCTCGATTGCGGCGGCCATGCCGCCCATCTGAATCTTCAGATGTGCCTTGGCTAGCCGCCGGTCCTCGCCCGCCGACTGCACGGCTGCCGCCGTCTCGACCGTTTCGCAGAAAGCCTGCACCGACACCCGTGGCGCCGGCGCAATATGCTCTTCCGCCTGCGGCGACTTGCCGTCCGGCTGTGCTTCTGGATTCTGACGCGCGTAACTGATCATTTGCCTGTGTCGCTGAGTTTGGCTTTGTCGGCTTCGGGATAGGTGGTCGTGGTGGCGTTGCCCTCGCGATATTTTTTGAAGCCTTCGGTGCGCCGCTCGGTATAGGCCGGGGTCTCAGAACGCGGCTGCACGAGATCCGATGGATTGTCGACCATCGCCGCCATGTTGCGCTGCTGGGCGCAGCCGTAGTTGTAATACTGCTTGTTCTCGAAGTAGCCTTTGTCCTTGATCGAGGGGCCGAGGTCTTCGGGCCACAATCCGCAGGGGCCGGCTACCGCCGAGATTTTCGGATAATTCAGCCGTAGCGTGGCGAGCTGCCGCGGATCATCCGGGTGATAGTGGTGCATGACCACGCCGCGCGACGGCACGCCGGCGGCCGAGAGGAGGGCCTGGGCTTCGCGGAAAGCGTCCGCCGCAGCCCGCGCGTTGGGAGTGCCGACCGGCACGTCGGCCACGATGGCGCCCGTGCCCTCCTGCAGCCACAGCTGTGCAAGCCCGGTCACGTCGGCGCGTTGTTCCGCCGACAGGCCGCCGCGCGCCTGGCCGACAAAGATCACGACGGAACGATTGGATTCCTGGATCGCGATCGGATGCCGCAAGCGGTAGTCGTCGGGAACGCTCGCCGTCGTCGCCACCCCGTCGGTATGCGTGCAGGCTCCAAGTGCGGTGGCGAGACCGAAAAGCGCCGCCGCGATGCGGAGGCCGCGCCGGCATTCGACGGGTGTTCTGGCTGTCATGATCTTCGTCCTTGTCCCGCCTTAGTCCGTGATGAAGCCATAGGTGCCGCGATAGCTCCGGGCCGGCTCGGTGCGGCCGGGAACGCCGTAGATGCGGTTGATGCTGCCGAGCAGATCGGCTTGCGGGTCGGAGGCCGCCGCGAAGCCGTCATCCGGACGCGACAGATCCTTCTGCGCGACCGCGCGAACGACCAACGGAGTCACAATGACCACCAACTCGGTCTGGTTGTTTTGGTAGTCTCGGCTGCGGAACAGGGTGCCGAGGACCGGGAGCTGCGAAAGTCCGGGGAGACCGTTGATCGCCTGCTTGGTCTGATCCTGGATCAGGCCGGCCATCGCCATTGCGCCACCCGAGGGAATTTCCAGCGTCGTCTCCGCGCGGCGGGTCTTGACCGAAGGAATCGTCGTACCGCCGGCGCCGCCTTGGAGGGAGTTTTCGTTGGAAATTTCAGATACTTCGGTCATCACTCGCAGACTGATCCGGCCCTGGGTCAGCACAACGGGTGTGAAGTTCAGTGAAATACCGAATTTCTTGAAACTGACGGTCTGGACGCATTGTCCGAAGCCGCCGCCCGTCGTGCTTTGGCAGGTGACGCCGGTCGGAATTGGAAATTCGCCGCCTGAAATAAACGTCGCGGATTCACCGGAGATCGCCGTCAGGTTCGGCTCCGCCAGCGTTCTCACCACGCCCGCGCTCTCCATCGCGCGAAGCGTAGCGCTGACCGAAGGCGTCGCTCCGAAAGAGGTCGTAATGGCATTGCCTTGGACGAGCGGCGCGTTGTTGGCGGTAAAGGGGTTGGCGTTGTTGAAGTTCACGACGGCAGTGCCGTAGTTCAGCGAGCCGGAGAGATCGATGCCGAGCTGCTTGATGATCGTGCGTTGAACCTCGGCGACCGTCACTTTCAGCATCACCTGGTCGCGGCCGCGTACGGTGATGGAGTTGACGACCTTGTCGGCGCCGCCCGCCAGCCGCCCGGCAAGGTCATTGGCCTGTTGCGCCTCGATCGGGTTCGAGACCGCGCCAGTGAGGACGACGCCGTCACCGAGACCATCGACCTGAATGTCGGAATCCGGCAAGACCTGCTTGAGCGCGGCGCGCATGCCGTTGAGATCGCGCTTGACGGCGATGTCATAGGCCGCAATCTGCTGGCCCGCCGAGTCAAAGAAGACGATGTTGGTTTGCCCGATCGCCGCGCCGATGATGTAGGCGCGCTGCGCCGAACGCACCACAGCGTTGGCGATCTTCGGGTCGGCGACCAGCACGTCCTTGATGTCGCGGGGCAGGTCGATCACGATCGACTTGCCAACGCCGAGCGAGAGGAAGCGTGCGTTCATCTGCCCGTCGGCGGAAACCTGCGGAGCGGGACGATAGTCGGCAGCCGCCACCGGCGCCAAAGCGGGATTGAGCACCATCGCGGCCGCAGCCGAAAACGACAGGGTGCGGATCCAGAGCGCCCGCCTCGGAAGCTGTTTTTCCCTGCATTTCATGTCGTCTGGTCCCTTGGTCACTTCTGAACCGCCATAGAGCTGGTCACTCCGTAGCGAACCACATTGATGTTTCCGCGCTGGCCGGGTCGGTCGTCGAACGGGAAGCGCGCGATCGAGCCGTTAATTTCCTTAATGGCCTCGGGGCGATCGCTGCGGCGGATGAAAGCGTTGCTGGCGGTCTGTGGCTGCGCGACCGGTTCGATCGGAGATGTCGGCTTGCTGTCCGATCCGCTTGCGAGATAGGCAGCGACACCGCCAGCGCCAATGGCGTTGGTCAGGACGATAATGCGTGCCCTATTCATACGCTTCACTTTCCACATTACGCCGCGACGCTTCCGCCGCCGTAACGGGAGTTGACCAGTTATTCGTCAAAGCATGGTTAATGAGGCGTATCTAAATCGCCTTAACGAGAGTTTACCTCTCAAGCGATCAGCCGATCATGAGGCGCGTCAGGTCGACGGCCTTGATCCACTCGGTCTCCGGATAGACCACGAGCGCGCCGATGGCGAGTGCAATGCCGTAGGGAATCCCGCCCTCCTTGGCGTGCAGTTTGAGCAGCCAGGTTTGACCCGCCAGCGCGTAGGGAAGGGGCCACTGCCGAAACTGCAGCAATAGCAGCGTCAGCGCACCGCCAAACAGCGAGGCATAGAGCAGATAGTTCAACAGGTGCGCAAAGCCGAACCAAAGCGCAGCCCCGGCAGCCACCTTGGCATCCCCGCCGCCGATCCATCCAAAGGCAAAACAGACGAACGCTGCGACCAGTACGACGCTGCCTGCCGCCAGATGCAGCAGAATATCGGGCGCGGCCATGCCGCTTGCGAATGCAAGGGCGAGAAAGCCCGCCGCAAGCGCCAGCGATACCCGGTTCGAGATCGTCATCGTGAAAAGGTCGCTCGCTGCCGCGAACGCCATCAGGGCCGGGAAAAGCATCAGGCGAGCAACATCAAGGATCATGGAACGGGACCGCTCGCGCTAGTTAGGAGGAGGGGCAGCTCGCTTTGACGCTATCGCCGATAGGTGAACAATCGGAAAATGAGGATGTCCGCAGCGCGCCTGCGATCTGGAAGGCGAGGAACACCAGCGCAAGCATCAAGGCTGCGCATATGATGGCCGCCGGCGAAGCGGTCGCGGCACGAGGCGGAACGGGCAGCGGCTTTGCCGGAACCGGCACGACCGGAACAATACGCATGACGCAACGCTACAAAACACGGGGAAGAAAAAAGGCCCCGGATTGACCGGGGCCTTGATGTCAACGAGTCAACCGACGCTTACTTGAGCGAGGAGTTGATCGAGGTGAACTTGCCCTGCAGGTTGCTGCCGAGGCCGTTGACGGCCGCGATAATGGCAAGCGCGATGCCGGCGGCGATCAGGCCGTATTCGATGGCGGTGGCGCCGGACTCGTCCTTCACAAAACGCGCAATCAGATTCTTCATAGATAACTCCATGTGACACGTGGCTGGTCGAACTAACTGTGGTCTCGCCGGCGTTCTCAGCACCGTGACCATGGGCGCAACCCTACGTGCGGACAAATTTCGGCACGGTTAATTCGACCACGCAAAAAGCCGCAAACGGCGCTCTTCTTGCGCACAGTAAATTTGGGCTTAACCCGCTTCCTCAAGTTCAAGTGATGCGGATTGCGGTATTGCGCGTCCAACAAATAGAGACAGAGCGAGCCGCCGCCGCGCTCTGCTTTACGGCTCTTTAAGCGGCGAGGCGTACGCCTTGAGGCCATCGTTCAAAAGAGGCCGCTATGTCCAATCTACCTTTGGAAGTCGTCGAAATGCTTGGTCAGACGATTACCAAGGTGGTGCCGATCACGATCGCGCTGGCCGTGGTGTTCTCGGTGCTGACGCATCTTTGGGCCTGCAACGATGCAGTGCCGTGGTGGCGCAAGCGGGAGATCGTCACCGACGTCTGCTACTGGTTCTTCGTTCCGGTATTTGCGCGCGTGCTGCGGATCGGCCTGATGGTGCTCGGCGCCGGAGTGGTTTTCAACATTCACGACGCTGACGAGCTGATCGCATTTTACGATAACGGACACGGTCCGCTATCGCAGCTGCCGCTCTGGTGTCAGGCGCTGCTGTTCCTGGTGCTGTCCGACTTCATGCTGTACTGGCTGCACCGGCTGTTTCATGGCGGCGGCTTCTGGAAATACCATGCGATCCATCACTCGTCCGAGGAGCTCGACTGGATTTCGGCGGCGCGCTTCC
>Ga0307470_10000401_pt1 | contig 22774 bp, 19 predicted proteins | sample atmos_gasesAM3C__FD_204565 | JGI IMG/M metagenome (GOLD analysis project Ga0307470, IMG submission 204565) | Hardwood forest soil microbial communities from Morgan-Monroe State Forest, Indiana, United States - atmos_gasesAM3C_05 | ecosystem: Environmental > Terrestrial > Soil > Temperate forest... | reverse complement strand
CTTCTCGACTCCCGATCTACGGACCCTGAGTGGCGATCGGCCTCGCAATCTCGATCCGCTCCGACCCCCGACCCCCGACTCGCGCCGTCCTACGCCACAGGAAACATCTCCGCGGCCTCGTGCTCGATCGTGCTCTTGATGCGGGACTCGAACGGACGTGCGATGAGTGGGAGCTTGCCGTCGACGATCACATCGGAGTCGGTGACCTCGACGGATCCATTCGCTTTGAAGCCTTTGGCCGAACCGGAAAAGACGAGACGGTCGCCTTCCCAATGCTGCGTGATGTCGGTCAGATAGTGGCCGTGCTGCCCGAGAAGCTCCGCCAGACGTGCCTCGATCTTGCGTCGTGCGCTGGCTCGGTCGGTGTGATGCGGAAAGACGATTTGCATGCTGCCTCCGGCGGGGGTTGTATCACACCACTTGCCGTACCACTTGCCATAGTCCGCGAGCCGAGGTAGCCTCGGTGCGGGACTTCCGCGTGGTCGCAACCCGCCATGCTCGCCAAAGTATGGAGTGCCGCGACCCTCGGGATTGATGCAGTACGAATTGTTGTCGAAGTCGATGCTCGCAAAGCCGACACGCCAGGTTTCACGCTGGTCGGACTTCCGGACGCCGCTGTGCGCGAGGCGTATTCGCGCGTCCGGTCCGCGTTGCGCCATTGCGGTTACTGGCTGCCGCAACGCCATTTCACCGTAAACCTGTCGCCCGCCGATGTGAAGAAAGAAGGGTCCGCCTTCGATCTTCCTATCGCCATCGGCATCCTGGTCGTCGCCGAGTTTCTACCGCCGGATCTTGTCGCCGGGCGGCTGTTCGTCGGCGAGCTCTCGCTTGATGGCGCGATCGTGCCGGTGCGCGGGACGCTTGCGATCTCGGCGTCGTTCGCGCACGACGAGGAGTTGCGCGAGCTCATCGTTCCGGCCGGCAACGCCAGCGAAGCCGCGGCCGTGGAGTCGGTCCGCGTCTGCGGCGCGAATCATCTGCCGGAGTTGCTCCGGCACCTCACCGGCGACGTCGTCATCGAACGCGCCGTTTCGGCTCCCGTGTTCGAGCCGGTGCGCGAGGTTCCCGATTTTTCGGACGTTCGCGGGCAACTGCAGGCGAAGCGCGCCCTCGAGATTGCTGCGGCCGGCGGCCACAACATCCTCATGATCGGACCGCCGGGATCGGGGAAGACGATGCTGGCGCGGCGGCTGCCCTCGATCCTTCCGCGTCTGTCGCTGGATGAGTCGATCACGACGACGAAGATTCACTCGGTGGCCGGAACGCTTCCGGCCGGTGCCGGCTTGATCACCGTCCGTCCGTTTCGCGCGCCGCATCACACCATCTCCGTAGCGGGTCTCGTCGGCGGCGCATCGTTGCCGCGTCCCGGTGAAGTGAGCCTCGCCAATCACGGAGTGCTCTTTCTCGACGAGCTGGCCGAGTTTCAGCGCACGACTCTCGAGGTGTTGCGCCAACCGATGGAGGATGGACACGTCACGATTGCGCGCGTGCAACGGACGCTGACATTTCCGTCGCGATTCACGCTGGCTGCCGCGCTGAATCCGTGCGCGTGCGGATACTTCAATGACTCGCGGCGCCAATGCATCTGCTCGCCTGGACAGATCGCCCGTTACCTCGGCAAGATCTCCGGTCCGCTGCTCGACCGGATCGATCTTCAGGTCGAAGTCCCGGCGCTCGCGGTCGAGGAGATATCCACATTTACGCCGGGCGAGAATTCATCGTCGATCCGCGATCGGGTGGAGGCGGCGCGCGAGATTCAACGGCAGCGCTTTGCGCGCGTGTCGTGGAAGTCGAACGCCGAAATGACGTCGCGTGCGATGCGAAAATACTGCGAGCTCGATCCTCCGTCACGCCGCATTCTCGACCAGGCCCTCACGCACCTCGGGCTCTCCGTTCGCGCACACGACCGCGTGCTGAAGGTCGCCCGAACGATCGCCGACCTCCTCGGCAGCGAGAAAATCCAAAGCGCGCACGTAGCCGAGGCGGTGAACTACCGGGCGCTGGACCGCGCGTACTTTAGAGCGTGAGTTGCGATGTCGCGAACCGTTCACTACTACCTCGTGCAGCCGAGGGAGGACAACGAGTTAGTGGCTTCGACTGGGAAGTTGGCTGGCGGTCCGCCGCGCAACATCTTCCAAAGCTCGTTTCCCAAGGTGAAAGCGTTCATCGGAACGCTTGGAAACCAAACCGGCATTGAATTCATCACGATGGTGAAGCCGGATGAGGGCTGTCCTCCCGGCCAAGCGTACTGGTCGGAGGGACGCCCGGGTGTCGAAGTGCTCGATCCTGCCGAGTTGGTTGCGATTTCAGTTAATATTGTCGCGAGGAACGACTAATGCGCCGCGCCGCAGTAGATGCCATTCGCAACCCGCCGGATCTCGCGTTGATCGCACACGTTCCCGCCGCTACGCTACGACGAGCGATTCCGATCGCTCTTGAGAAGCTCGGTCCCTTCACGGAGCCAGAACCGTCTGAGGGTGCGACGATCGAACTGGCAAGCGGACGATACGTCGCGGTCATCTTCGGGCTCGTGACGGAACGGCTTTACGTTCACGCCGCGAACCCCGACGGAGTTGCGGCAGTCGTCGATTTTCTACGCGAATCGAAGATTGGCGAAGCATCGATAGAGTGGCTGGATCCTCGTTTTTCGTCGGCCACGGCTGCTGCCGCGCAGCCGCTTGTTCCGGCGCGTCACTGACATTGCGGTAGCACCAGAGTGACGGCTTCAGACTCGGTGATCTCTGAGCCTCTGCGGTTCGGGTTCTCTCTGGCCGGACGCGGAACCGGCGGCGCTGGCGAGCGCAAGCATTTCCCCTGCCATCTGTTAAGGGCGTACAAAACGCGTCAACCCAAGCCCGCGAGAGCCGCTCGAGCAACTCGGGCAAGTTGATTGCCTGCCACATGTTAGCGGCGACGGCCGGCCGTCGTCCCTGCGCGGTAATGTCCGCCCGCGAGCCGCTCTTAATCACTCAGAATAATTTAATGCATCCGGGTGGTTTTGGAGCGGGCGAAAGAAGTGCGATTAATTGTTGACAAAATCGGCTTCGATTTTATGATCTTATCACCTACGCCAGCAGGGTACGTGATGGGTGAGGAGTCGGAGAATGGCATTTGAAAAGTGGGATCCGCAGCCTGAATTCGAGCGCTTTCCAGCCTCGGCTACGATCGTTCAGTCGCGATTGATCCGCCTGCCGACGCCTGTTGCATCCATGCTCCGCCTCCGCGGAAAGAGCAACGCAAACCTCTACTACGACAAGAAACGCAAGGTCATCGGCATCCGCGCGCTCGATAAAAAAGAAGAAGGAGCGGCGAAGATTCGCCAGTCCGACAAGTCGACGTCGCTGCACGTCCCGAGCTTCTTCCGCTTCTACGACATCGATGTGCCCGGCATCAAACGCTTCCATTGCTGGTACGACGAAAAAGAGCGGATGGCGATGATCGATATCTCGCGTCCATCGCCGCGGGGACGGCCTGCAGGAACGTAGCAAACACTTTTCGAAATCGAGCAACAAACAAAAAGGGCGGCCAGTCGGCCGCCCTTCGTATTGATGCTGATGCTGGGATTAGTGACCGGCGCGGCGGCGCGGCGCGGGTGCCGGAGCCGGCTCAGGCGCGCTGATCGAAAGGACGGTCATGTTCTGCGCCGCTTCCGGCGAGATCACGACATTCGCTGATGCGCCGAATCCGAAGTTCTGCCCGTTGTTCTGGAAGAACTTCGTGATCGACGCGACTGGGATGTGCGTACCGTAGCCGGCGTTGATCGCCTTGATGTACTGGTTGGCGAAGAGCGTGTAGCCGATGTCACTGAGGTGCGTGCCGTCGTTGCTGAAGATCCCGCCGGAGATGAACGTCTTGGTGAGGGCAACGCCACCGAAGTTGAGACCACCGATGAAACTATTGAAGAGGCCAGTGACGTCAGCGACCGGAATGTCGCGCGCGCCTGCGGCGGCGACGATTGCGGCGTTGTAGTCATTGATACGCTGCACAAAGATGGCCTGCTCGGCCGGGGAGATGTATCCGGCGTCCGGCAGCGGTTCACCGGTGTGTGGCAGCGCGCTGAACGGCGCGACGGTCTTGAGTTGCGGCGGAAGGCCGTAGCCCTGCTGAAGAAGCGAGAGTGCGCTGAGCGGTACGATGGAGCCGGTCGGCAGCGGTCCGGGGGTTCCATCCGGAAGGATCGTGAACAGTGGAATCGGAGCGCCGTTGACGATGACAGGCGCCAGGCTCGGCGTGATCGCAACAGTCGGCAGGGTCGAGGTCAAAGGAACGGCCAGGAAGTTGTTCGGGAGCGTTCCGACGACCATTCCGGCGGTCGGTGCGCCGGCCGTGAGTTTGTCGAGCATCGCGCCGTACTGCGTCGTGAACGTCGCCAGCGGCGTGAGGCCGGCCGGTGAGCCGGCGCCGACGGCGCCGAGGAAGTCATTGCCGCCGATCCAGATGGCGATAAACGTCGGGTGCAGCGCGATGGCCTGATCGACTTCGGTGCCCAGGCCGCGAAGGATGGCCTGTCCGAGTCCGGAGGTTGGCTCCGCGCCGGTGAACAACATCGTGGCTCCGACGGTATAGCCCGGCACGGCGAGGTCGTTGTAGGGACGCGCGAAACCGGCCATCCGAGGTGCGCCGGAGCCCGGGACGGTCACGAGGCCGGCGCCGTTGTAGACCGTCTCGCCGCCCGGCAGTCCGGGATAGGCGATGAGCGGCAGCGCGAAACAGGGGTCGGTCGCGGTCGACGTCGGCGTACAAAGCGTGAGACCTGCCTGCTGGGCGACGATGGCAGGCCAGCCGAAGACTTGATGACGCTCGTTGAGCGAACCGGCTTCGAAGCCGGCGCCATAGCTGTCACCGACAACGACGAAGCGGGTGAAGTCGGCTTTGCCGCGCGCGGCAAAGCCAGGAACAGCGAGGGCCGCGACAGCAGACATCACCGCGGCGATGCGGGCGAAGCTTCTGATGCGATTCATGTGTGTTTCTCCTTTGTGGGTTCGCCGCTTAGAAGCGATAACCGGCGTTGACGCCGATCAGGTTCGCGTTTGTTTTGTAGCTGCCATGGAAGTTGTCGTTCTGCACGACGCCTACCGTGCTGCGGTTCTTGAAGTGAAGCGCCATTTCGGTGAGGTCGAGGATGAACGGCCCACTGTGCCAGCCGATGCCGAAGGACGCGCCGAGGCGGTCGGAATCCGGAAGGAGCGGTCCGACGCCCGCGGTCGGCTGGGGGTTCTTGTCGTACACGCCGCCGAAGCGGACGTCCCAGACTTCGTTGACTTTCTTGTTGGCTCCGAGACGGTAGGAATAGGTGTCCTTCCAGTCCTGCGGGCGGCTGAAGTTGAGGGCCGTCGTCGTGCCGAAGGTGACGTCGAGTGTCTTGAAGCGGCTCCACGTGGTGTGCGTGAGATCGGCTTCGAGATCCCAGTTGTGTCCGAACGACGAGGTGGCGATGCCGGCGATCAGGATCGCGGGGAAGTTGATGGAGGTGGCGATCGTCTGATCCGGAGGAATCTGCGCTGCGACGACGGCGTCGAGCGGCGTGCCGGTCAGGATCTGGGTGAAGTGTGCTTTGCCCTTGTAGTCGATCGTCGAGTCGGCGCGATAGGAAACGCCGAGGCGCCACGTCGGATTTGGCTTGAGCAGAAGGCCGACGTTCCAGCCGGTGGTCGTGTCCCAATCGCTGTTCAGGAATGCGTTCGCGGAATCGAAGACGCGGCCGGTCAGCGGGTTGAATCCGGCGTTGTTGCGGTTGAGTGCGATGTGCGAACGGCGGTACTCGACGCCGGCGCCGATGGCGACGCGGCCATCCGTGGTCTGCCACGCGATCGCAGGCTCGACCGAGAGAGTCTTCACGTTGGCATCGCGCGAGACGAAGCGGCCGATCCACGGCTCTTCCCAGTTCGTGCGAAGTCCAAACGGTGTGAAGACGCCGACGCCGAACGTGAGGTTGCTGCCAACCGGCACGATGAGGTACGCATTCGGCGGGACGAAGGTGTGCTTCGCGTACTGCCCCGTGGTGCCGACCGTCAGCGGGTCGTTCGGGTCGCCGGTAAACTGATTGTTGAAGTTGATCAGCGTCCCTCCGGCGAGGAAGGTGGTGTGGCGCTGCTGGGCGATGCCTGCCACGTTGTAGAAGATGGCGCTGGGATCGTCCGCGGTCGCTACGAACGCGCCGCCCATTGCTGTAGCCTTTGCTCCCTGTTCGAAGATGCCGAATCCGGAGCCGAACGCGGCGCCGCTGACTGCCAGCACCGCCACTGAAACCAATAGCCCGATTTTGCTGAAAGAACGCAAGCTGGACCTCCTAAGTAAAACTCGCTAAGTGACTCGAATTGCGCTGGAAAGTGGATGTCTGAAGAACCGCTCGATCATAGCATAGCGATTACGGAAGAAATGGCAGGCGAATTCATGCCGAAGAGTGAGCGATGAAGTATGAAGGATGAGGGATGAAAAGCGTAGCGCCGCCGGCCCGGCGGCTGTACCGCCGGCGGCTCGCCGGCGACTGTCGGAAGAACCGTCACCGAGCCGTCGGCGCTACCCTTCGCTCACGCTTCTTGGGACGGATTCAGCCTTCATCCTTCTGCCCTCATCCTTTATCCAGCAGTTCCCGAAGGATCTGATTCGCCAGGTCCGCATTCGCCTTCCCGCGCGTTTCCTTCATCAGTTGACCGACGAGAAAGCCGAACAGCTGCTGCTTGCCGGCTCGGTACTGTTCGACCTGCGCGGGGTTGCGCTCGATGACGCCCTGCGCGGCGTCGCGGATGACGGCCGGATCGCTGATCTGCGAGAGCCCCTTGCGCTCGACGATCGCTTCCGGATCATCGCCGGTCGCAGACATGTCGTCGAACACTTCTTTCGCCGATTTGCCGCCGATCGCTCCGCTGTCGATGAGGCGGATCAACCGCCCGAGCTTGGCGGGTGTGACGCGATATGCCGCGAGATCGAGTTTTTGCTCGTTGAGGACGCGCAGCACTTCGTTGCGTACCCAGTTTGTGGCGCTGCGGGCGTTGCCGCTGCTCTCTACGGTAGCCTCGAAGTACTCCGCCAACTCCCGAGACGTCACCAGCGCCTCGGCATCCTTGGCGCTCAAGCCGAAGTCGCACTGGTAGCGGTCCGCGCGGACGTGCGGTAACTCCGGGACCGATCGGGCGATCTCGTCGATCCAGGCGCGATCGACGACGAGCGGCAAGAGGTCAGGGTCAGGGAAGTAGCGATAGTCGTGCGCCTCCTCTTTCGATCGCATGGTCCGGGTCTCGCCCGATGCCGGATCGTAGAGCCGGGTCTCCTGCGTGATCGTGCCGCCCGATTCGAGGATCGCAATCTGCCGGGCGATCTCGAAATCGATAGCGCTTCGCAAGTAGCGGAACGAGTTGAGGTTCTTGATCTCGGCGCGTGTGCCGAGGGCGGCACCGGTGTGGCGAACGGATACGTTGGCGTCGCACCGCAGCGACCCTTCCTCCATGTTGCCGTCGCAGACTTCGGTGTACATCAGAATCTGCCGCAACCTCGTAAGGTAGGCATCGGCCTCCTCGGCTGACCGAATGTCTGGCTCCGAGACGATCTCGACGAGCGGCGTACCGGCGCGATTGAGGTCGACGTGCGAAACCTCGCCGTGATGGATCGACTTGCCGGCGTCTTCTTCCATGTGGATGCGCAGGATGCGGACGTTACCGATGCTGCCCTCGGTGGCGAGCGGCCGGTCGAACTGCGAGATCTGGTAGCCCTTCGGCAGATCGGGGTAAAAGTAGTTCTTACGGGCGAAGACCGAGCGCTCGTGGATCGTGCAGCCGGTGGCGAGCGCAGCGCGTATGGCCAGCTCGACCGCTCGCCGGTTGAGGACGGGAAGCGCGCCCGGGTATCCGAGGCAGACGGGACAGACTTGCGTGTTCGGAGGAGCGCCGAATGAGGTGGCGCACGCGCAGAAGATCTTCGTGTCCGTCGAAAGATGTGCGTGAACTTCGAGGCCGATGACGGCTTCCCAGGTCATGGCCGCGGATTATCTGTCACAAGTGCGACTCGGCGATTTGAGCACGAGACGAGTACAATTCCATCGGGTTCGGGGTTTATGAAGCGTACGGCTTTGCTACGCGTCTACCTGTTGGTGGCCATCAGCGTCACTGCGATGGCCATGCTGTGGACACTCAGTACGTCCACCTGGGCCGCCGCGCAGACGCTGTTGTTTTATGCGGCGTTGATCGCGATCGCGGCTTGGGTGCGCGTCGACGATGAGGCCAGCGGCTTCGAGGCTGCCGTCGCGTTCGCGGCGATTCTCGTCCTGCACGATCCGGCAGTGGCGCTGGTTTCGGTCTTCGCCGGCACGGCGGTGTATCTGGTCGTGCGCGATGCCCGCCGCCGGACATTCCGCCTCGAGTCGTTGTGCGACGCGGCGCAACTCGCGCTCTCCTGCTACGTCGTCGCGTGGCTCTACTCGTCGGCGGTCGCGAAGAACGCGCCGTTGATGGCGAAGGTCTCCGGTTACGTTCTTCTCGTCGTCGGCTATCTCATCGTGCACCTGGCGTTCGTGGCGATCCGGCAAGGGCTCGCCGGCAACGCGGACGCCATCGATGTCCGCCGCATCCTCATCGCTCAGGGGCGGATGCTGATTCTGATGTCGCCCGTCGTCGCTGTCGAGGTGTTGTCGTACGCGGCGTACGGGAAGCTCGGATTCGCACTGGCGTTCCTGCCCGTGCTGCTTGTCGCATACTCGATGCGAAACGAGACAGACGCGGTGCGACAGAACGCGGAGCTGACGCGTCGCAACCGCGAGCTGTCGATCCTCACCGAAAGCGCGTCGCAGATCCTGACCGCCGAGGGGGACCAGGAAACGTTGCGGCGCATGGTCGCGCTCCTCGGGCGCCTCGCAAAGCTCAAGGCATGCGCGATCGTGACCTGGGGCGTGAATCCCGACATCCCGGCAACGGTCTACCGCCATGGATTCTGCGATCCGACCGATCAGGACATCCTGGCGTGGGTCGAATCGGCCGGCTTCGCGGAGTCGGCGCCGAGCCGCGCCTTCGTGTTTCACAACGATCAGCGCCGGTTCCCGCTCTCGGATGGAAACGCGATTCAGGTGCTCATCGGCATCCAGACGGCTGAGGTCATTTACGGGATTCTTGTGTACGAAACGGAGGATCCGTCGATTCTCAAGAGCGGCAGCATGAACCTGCTGACGTTGCTCGTGAATCAGGCCGGCGTCTCGCTGCAGGACCAGCTCCTGCGGCGCGAGATGGTGGAGAAGACGACGCAACTGGAGGCGCAGGCGGCGACCAAGTCGCTGATCCTCGAGGTTGCGAACGGGCTCATTGGCTCATTCGACGTCGACGCCATGCTTACTCGCATCGCGCTGGCGATTGGCAAAGCGCTCGGGTTCGAGATCGTCGTCTTCGCGCTCTACGACGCCAAGCGCGAGGAGTTCAACCGCCGCGCGCACGCGGGACTCGATGATGTTTGGGAAGAGATGAAGAAGAAGCCGGTGTCCGCGGCGGAGATCGAGCCCTTCTTCGCCGAGGAGTTCCGCGTTTCCAATTCGTACTTCGTTTCGCACAAGGCGCTCCAGCAGAGCGAGCATGGGCTTTTCGTCAAGCATGATGACGATGACCAGAACCGGCGTCCCGACGAGTGGCACGAGAACGACCTCCTGATCGTGCCTCTGCTCAGCGCCGATGAAACGATGGGATACCTTTCGGTGCGCGATCCGCAGGACAGACGCGTGCCGAACACCGAGACCGTGCAGACGCTGGAGATCTTTGCGCTGCAGGCGGTGACCGCACTGCGCTCGGCGCGGCAGTACGAAGAGATCCGCCGCCTCACCTTCATCGACGGCCTCACCAGCGCGTACAACCACCGCTATTTTCAGGAAGCACTGGCGAAAGAGGTCCATCGCCACGCGCGCAGCGGCCACGAGTTCGCGCTGGCGATGCTCGATATCGACAACTTCAAGCGCATCAACGATACGTTCGGCCACCCGGTCGGCGACGAGATCCTCAAAGGTCTGGTCGACGAGCTGATGACCAACGCGCGCGACACCGACGTCGTGTCGCGATACGGCGGCGAGGAGTTCGCCCTAATCTTTGCCGGCACGCCCGCGCTCTCGTCGCAGGATGCCGCGAACCGCATGCGCGAGCTCGTGGCAAAGCGCGAGTTCTCGATCGCCGCCGCCGGCCGGACGCTACGCGTGACGGTGAGTATCGGCGTCGCGGTCTATCCGCACGACGGCGCGACGACGACCGATCTCGTAGCCCGTGCCGATGCTGCACTCTACTTCGCCAAGAAGAACGGCAAGAACCAGGTGGCGATGGCAGGGGAGCTGCCGGTGGAGAGCGCGAGCGCGTAGTTGTCGGCGCTTCATCGCAACCCGGTCATAATCCCCGCATGACGCGAATCGCCCTCCTCACTCTTTTCATCGCATCAACCGCGCTCGGCCAGTCTCTCGATCAGATGATCGACCGCGAGATTCCCTCGCTCGTGACGACGTACAAACAACTCCACGCCGCCCCCGAGCTGTCGATGCAGGAGAAGAACACCTCGGCGCTCGTGGCTTCGCGCCTGGGCGAGCTCGGCTACCAAGTCAGCTATCCGGTCGGGAAGTACCTCGAGCCGGGAGCGACGTGCTACGGCATCGTTGCCATCATGAAAAACGGCGCCGGTCCGACCGTGCTCGTGCGAACCGATATGGATGCGCTTCCCGTCGCCGAACAGACCGGACTTCCCTACGCCAGCAGCGTCCGCGCGAAGAGCATGGCCGGCGATGACGTGCCGGTGATGCACGCCTGCGGACACGACATCCACATGACCACTCTCCTCGGCACCGCGAAGATGCTGGCGCAGCTGAAATCACAATGGCACGGCACGGTCATGCTGATCGGCCAGCCTGCCGAGGAAGTCGTCAAGGGCGCGGACGGAATGCTTCGCGACCATCTCTACGAGCGTTTCCCGAAGCCCGATTTCGCCATCGCACTGCACGACAACGCCAACATGCCTGCGGGGCAGATCGGCTACACGCCAGGCTACTTCATGGCCAGCGCCGACTCCGTCAACGTCACGATCCGCGGCATGGGAGGCCACGGCGCATCGCCGCAATCGACGAAGGATCCCGTCGTGATGGCGGCGCAGTTCATCAACGCGCTGCAGACGATCGTCAGCCGCGAAGACTCGCCGCTCGATCCAGTCGTGGTCACGGTCGGCTCGATCCACGGCGGCACGAAACGCAACATCATCCCCGATGAAGTGCAACTCCAGATGACCGTGCGAACATATAAGCCCGAAGTGCGCAAGCGCGTGCTCGCATCGATCGAACGAATCGCCCGCGGCATCGCCATGACGGCCGGCGTCCCCGAGGATCGCGCGCCGGTCTTCGAGCTCCTGGCCGGCGAATCCGTCGAGTCGACGTACAACGATCCCGCCCTCACCGAGCGCATCGCCGGCGCCATTACGAAAGGGATGGGTGCCGCAAACGTCATCCGCATCGATCCGCTGATGGTGAGCGAAGACTTCGGCCGCTTCGGCCTCGACCGCAAGATCCCCATCTCCATGATCAACCTCGGCGCCGTCGATCCCGTCACCATCGCCAGCGGCCAGCGCCTCCCATCGCTGCACTCCTCCGGCTTCAAACCGCTTCCAGAGCCGACGCTGCGCGGAGGGATCAAGGCGATGACGCTGGCGGTGTTGGAACTGCTTCACTGATTCCCGGCGCCATCGCCTGAAACGGCGCACGAGCCAGACGGCTCGCGCGCCTTCAAATCACGGCCATTGAGTGTTGGAGCAGGCGAAATCGTTCATTGCGAGTGGAGGAGGCGGAGGCGGAGTTTGATGGCCGGCCGCTGGCCGAAAGTGAGGATTGTCACAAGTCGTCAGCGGCTTGGTTGGTATCGTTGATGTCGTCGCAGGCGGCGGCCAGGAACAGGGCGCTTGTCCGGTCATCGCGCAGTAGACCTGGAAGTGGTTGTGTGCATGCCCCGCTGGGTTGTGGGTCATCGCATAGGAGAGGGGGACGTTAGCGATGATAACCGGATAGCCGGCCTTCAGGGTGATGCTCTTTTTTTCAGTAGTGCTTGTGATCGTTAGTGTGTCGGATGTTTGCAGAGTGAGTGTTGTATCGATCCGGCCCGAGGTTGTCCCTGAACCGACGCAAGCGTTGAGTGTTCCCGTCGGTATCTCAAATACTGCGGCAGCACCTGCGTAATTGGGGTAGGTGTACGGAGTGGTCAGCGCGTGGGTCTTTCCGAGATGAGGAAGGAGAAGCGTTTCTGGCGGTGTGACCGCATCGTTGGCAAGATCAGGAACGAACGTGAGATGCTCGCCCGAAAGTTCGATGTAGAACCAGCCGTCGTTGCCAAGCGCTGCCGGTTTCCATCCCTTAACTGAAACTAGAGCCTGTGGATCAAAGGCGATCATGGCGGTGTGAGGCTCAACATTGGCGACTTGGAGTGTGGAGTTCAGGTTGGGATCCGTGTGTAAGGTTGACATTCGCGATGACTTCTCATTCGCAGGTGCCAAGGTTGTGACCGGCACCGTTCCGGTCTTGCGAACGTTGCCGGTTACCCAAGGCAGGACCGCAAAGACCACCCGTTGCTGGGGTGCGGTGTGATTGAGCTCAAGTCTTGCCAGGTTCCCACCCGTCAGAAGCTGCGTTGTGATCACGCATAGGCCAACAAATTCGATTATCGTTTCCATAAGCCCTCTTTAGAAATTACCAAGTAGTTCGACCGGCGTCCACGTCGCCGGATGTCGCAGTCGCAGATCGGATGCGTGGATCATCTCGATCTGTGCTGCGCGTACTGACCGCTCCGGCGACTCGCCGGCGCGAAGGTGATCGTGAAATTTCAGAAAGACCGTCGCTGCGACGTCGTCGTCGATATCCCAAAGTGTCCCAACAACACCGCGTGCTCCGGCAAGCAGAAAAGAGCGCGCAAGGCTGGACATTCCGCCGATGTGAATCGCATCGCCACGGAAGGTGCCGCATGCGGCGAGAACCACGAGAGGGTGCCTGACCAGTGAAAGTGCCTCGATATCCTTGGAGTCGAGGACTCCGGCGTCGCGATCGCCCGCAAGGATCAACGCGCCATACGCGTCCGCTGCATCACTATCGGCGTGACCAGCGTAGTGAATCAGAGAGCTCCGAGACGCCAGTTCAATAAAGCGTCGTGGCGTTGCTGCGACGCCGCTCAGCGCCGTTACTCCATACGCAGTCGCGATCATCTGGCCTTCTTGCTGACTTATGGGCAGCCGGGGCCTGCCGGGTGTTACAGGGTCAGCGACCACGAGAACGGGTTGCAAGTCTTGATTCGCCGTCTCGTCATGAATAGCGGAAGCCGAGGAAGCAAAACGGATCGGGAGTCGTTCCGCCAGGTACTGGCCCGTAGCATCGTCATAAAGGGCTGCGAAAGGAAGCGCGTGAAGCTGCCTATCGGGAACGATGACGATGTCGGCGGCGCCGGAAAGATGCGCCTGTACGGGTGCAATAAGCAGATTGAACAGCGCGATCGCTTCCGGCTTGATCTGCTCGATCGGAGCCCGCCGGCGGATACCGTCAGTGAATGCCGCAATGCGTGAACCGATTTCCTGGCGCTCGGCTGTGACTTTGTTTACCGTAACTTGGCCGCCGACGATGCAGAAGATATCGATCTCATAAGGAAGAACGGCGTACTCGATCACAGCGGTTCCGCGTGGTGCTGGCGTAAGGGCGTTGGATAAAGCCGAGGGTGAGATCCGCCGGAGCTCCCGCGGTCGATCGGCAATTGCCAACGCTTCGGATACGCGCCCGCGTGAAAGGCTAATCTCAACGGATTCGTCGATGATCTGCGCTGCCGTGTCGAGAAATCGAAGACGGAGATCATTGCCGTTGATCGTATTCTGTTGCGCCTCAATTTCGCGCAAGGCTGCCCTGTAGTCGGCAAGAGCCGCCGCGTCGTCGCCGGCCGCGTGGAAAGACCGCGCGCGTTGGAGATAGGCGTTGGGCATGAGATCCCGAAGATTCGCTCCCGCAAAAAATGCGATTGCCCGGTTGAGCGTGCCGATTGCCTCCTGCGGTTGCGTGCGGCTGTTCAGGGCGGCTTGAGCCACGTCGATCGACGCATTCAGCATCTCCAGCAGCCGTGGCTCCCTGACGGTTGCCGCCGCTTGGTGAGCCCTCACGATGAACCGCCCAGCGGCGGTGGTGTCGCCAGAGCGGTCGGACAGACTCGCCCTGTCGGTGAGCGTCGCTGCGAGGAGTGCTGGATCTGAGCCCAACTCATCGACAGCCAAATCGATGATGGAGATCGCAGCTGTGATCTGGCCAAAACTGGCGAGCGTCGTCGCTGAGCTGCGTAGGACCGAGCAAAGCCGTGTCCGATCCTCTGGCCCTGTGAAAACGGCGAGACTTCGCGTACGGCTTGACCACGCGAGATCTCCAGCTCCGATCATGTCCAAAGCGTGTGCGCCTGCACTGTCGAGATACGCGGCGTTTCTCGATTCGCCAAGAGAGCGAAAGATCTCAGCGCCAGCAGCTGCGGCCCGCACGCCGGTGCCCCAATACCCCGCTCCGTTTGCTGCGACTGCCTCGGAGCCTTTGATTTGCGCTGCGAGAGCCCGATAGCGACCACTGTCGATTAACGACGCCAATCGAGACAGCGCGCGATTGGCATTGTCGCCTTGATTCTCATCGAAGTCCGCGATCGCTGCGTTGTACTCAGCCATGTACGTCATCGGGCTGTTACCTTCGCGAAAGAGGACAGCCGCGCGTGCGAGTTTCGGTCCCGCCGCACCGGCGTTGCGTTTACTGAGTGCAAATCTGGCTTCCGCATAAACGTGATGTCCCGCTAGGAGTGCCGCACGAGCACTTCCGCTCGATCGCTCGATCGCGCCCACGGCATCCGCCAGAAGCCGCTCCCCGTTGAATGCCGCCAGAGCGTCAGCGATCGCATGCACACGTGTAAGCTTTGCCGCAGCGCTCGGGTCCTTCGCCGCTTCCGCGTCGGCCCACGCTGCCAGCATCGGGCCCTCGCCCCACGTTCGCGCTTCCTGCGGGAACTCGCGGACGAGTTGATCGGCGGGCATGGTCTCCAGCATCTTCGGATCGAATCGGCGCGAGGTTTTCTCCAGCTCGCGAAGGTGTGCGCGCGCTTCGACGCTCCAGGCGCTGCCGCTGTCGATGGCGAGGTAGGCGAGCCAGGCTTTGCGGGCCTGATCGCGGATGCCGAGGTGTTCGAGGATTAGGGCGCGGTTGAAGAGAGCTTCCGGAGACTTTGGATCGAGGCGGAGCGCGTGGTCGGCGTCGGCAAGGGCGAGCGGCAATTGCGAGGGATGCTCATCCTGCGTCGCTACTGCGTAGCGCGCTGCGGCGAGATCACTCCACGCGTGCGCATCGCTCGAACCATTTGTGGCCTGCTCCAGCGCGGTAATGCTGTCGTTCTTGCGATTGATCAACAGATAGGCGAGGCCGGTGGCGTGGCGTAATTCCGCTTGGCGCTGACCGGCAGTCTTCTCGAGCACTTCGCCGGCGGCACCGGTCAGCTTCAGATCGCCAGGATCGGGGATCGCTTCGCCACGCGGCGGCGCCTGCAACTGTGCCCATGGGAAGCCGGAGATGCGCGCTTCGATGAATCGATGCTGGCGCGGTGCGGCCTGGATGAGACCTGCGATCGGGGATGCGTTGCGCGTTGCCGTCCAGCGAAGAAGGGGAATCGTGATTGCGATCGCGGCAAGAACGGCCGCTGCGGCCAGCAGCCACCAGCGGGTTGCATGCGAAGGCGCTTCCCGCTCCTCTTCGCGCTCGAACCGCGCGGTCTCGCTGACGACCGTCCGGCAGTCGTTGCAGCCGCGGAGGTGATCGGCGACTGCCGCAATCTCGTTCGGTGCAAGGGTCCCTTCAACAAACGCAGCCATGGTCATTGCCTCTGGATGGCGCGGCTCCACGTCGTTCATTGCGAGCCCTCCGTGATTGCCTGCGCCGTTTCATCGGCGGCTATGGACGGACGCGGTTTTCGGTTTCCGAGGTCGAATTGAAGAAGGGCTTCATCGCGGCCGATCAGATCGAGAACGTCGCGCCAGGCGATGCCGTCGCGCTCCAACTCGGTGCGGATGCCGCGCATGCGCCGCTCGATGCGCCGGTAGGTGAGTCGCTGGTCGAGGCCGAGAGAGCGCGCGATCTGCGAAACGGTCATGCCGCCTTCAAACCGGAGCTGCAGGATCAAGCGCTCATCCTCGGGGAGCCTTGCGATGACCGCGGACATCATCTTGGACAACTTCTCCGAGGCGCGCCGGCGCTCGTTGGCGAAGATCGGTTCCTCGACATCGGATGGTCGTGTGATGGCGACTGTCTCGGCCTTCTCCAGGCCGACGTCACGGTGCCGAGGCGCACGATCGGGGAGACGTACCGCAATCGCCTGCAACGACTCGCGCGTGATGCCTTCGTGTTTCGAGGCCAGGATCACGAGCGCTTCATCGATCGTTCGTCCGTCGCGATGGATGAGTTGTTCGAGATCGATGGCCAGCGCTCCGAGGCGCTTCGCTTCTGCCGAGGCGTGCCACTTTCCCCAGACGTGGATGCAGTAATCGAGCGCCAGCCGCTGCACGACGATGCTGATGTAGGTGGCGAAGCTGCTCCTCGCTTCGTACGCGCGCAGGACCGCGTAGTCGTTCTCGACGAGCTTCAGTTTGACGACCGACGCAAACTCCTCGGCATCGTCCGGATCGAGCCGGTAGCGGCGCGAGGCGAAGCCCACCGCCCGCTCGATCACCGCAAGGTTCGACGTCAGTAATTCGGGGGCTTCCGGACCGGCCACGCTCTTCTCTCTATATGAGGAGTGTCGCCAGCGTCGATAACTACACCCCGAAATATAAAAAGCGCGTCCGTCTAGAGCCGCCACTCACGGGAACGGAGATGTTCGACAGCAATGTGATGGCGAACGGTTCGAGGTCCCGAGGCGGTGAAGACAACCTGGCGCGGCTTCGCTGTCTGTTCAACCAGTGCCGATTCTTGGAGACGACTGTGATCATGAAAAGCTCTCTCATTTCAACCGCATTACTCGTTGCTGTCATGTCTGCGGGTTTCGCCGTGGCGCAGGAAACGCGCGCGACCATTCCTCCGGCAGATGGAAAAATGCTCTGTCCGTATCCGTTCATTCAACACATCGCCGGCGGAACGGGAGCGTCGGCGTTCGTGCCGTCCGAGTTCCCCGCGAACATCCCGCCGGTCATCAAAGGATCGGTGTGGAACCAGAGCCAGCCGGACAAGGCTTTCGGTCACACGTTCCGCTTCGAGGCGAAGCGGGGTGATTGCTGCGCCCTGACCGGCGGCATTCTCACGATCAAGATCAAGGCGCTTGTGAGCGGTCCTGGAACGGCTTCGTCGGTCAATGACGGTATGCATGTCTACGTCGGCGGCGTCTCCAAAGCAGCGAGGACGCCATGGACTACGGCGGTCCACGCAGGCGACACGCAGACGATGACGATTCCGCTCACGGCCAGCGACGTCTCCACCGGACTCGTGAGCATTTACTTCGAGGACGACACGGCGGTGGTCTCGGCCGACCTCGAGCTCGATTGGTGCTGCCTGACGCCGCACCGTTGATTTCCACGCGGGCGGGGGACGTCGATCGTCCCTCGCCCTTCCGCTACCGCAAGCCCTCGCTTGCCACCGGCTACCGTCTTTTCGCGCCTCCGGCGCGTCGAGACACCTTGCGCGACGCCGACGCCAATCGCGCGATTTACAACGCGCGAAGCGCAACCAACCGACAACCGACAACGCGCGGCCCGCCAGGGCCGCGCAATTACCGCAGTCCCTCCGCCATCTTCAACACCTCGCTCTCCATCTCCGCTCCGAATTCGGCTTTGATCTCGCAGATCCAGCCGTAGAGGAGTTGATTGAGGATGTTGTGGATGACGGTGGGGTAGTCGCGGGAGCCGGAAGCGATTACGTTGTTGAGCAATTGATCGAAATCGATTCGCGCTTCGTTCACGAGATTCATCCCGGAGAGGTATGGTGTCGTCTCCGAGGAAAGGTGGACGACGACGCGGTCCATGAAATCGTAGATGTGATCGCCGATCTTCTGAAACACGAGGCCGAAAATCGCCTCGTATGTCCGGTTGTAGCGCTCGACCACTCCTTCCAGCTCGTACTCGGTCTCTGCTGCCGCCCGCTGCTCCGTGACTGTCTCTCCCTGCGTTTCGGAAACGAGATTCACGCTCAGAAGCGCCCAGAGCGTGCGGCAGGTCACGAAGTTCGAGAGGTAGCTGTGCGCGCAGACTTCTTCGACCGTTCCGGGCTCTGCGAGAAGACTGAGAACGTGACTCTCCGTCTCGGAAAGCTCCATCGAATACGTGCGCATGTCGGCATCGGGAACCTGTTGCAGGATGCGGTCGAGACGCCCGAGGCCGCGGGTGATCAGCGACCAGTACTCGATGCTCTGGACGCCGTCGAGGATGAGCCGTTCGGTATTGAGTTGCAGCGAGATGATCTCGGTCGGGAGGTCGGTGGTGAACTCGATCGTGTAGCTGCCGGTGCGGTAAGGGATGGCATTGAGGACGATCGCGCTGGCCTGCCGCTCCAACGCGCGCAGTAGCTCCTCGGGTTGCAGGTAGCCGAGCTCGCAAAGGAGCGTGCCGATGCGGCGGGCCACGACCAGGCGCTCCATGGCCTGGTTGTATTGATGAAGTGTCAGCTCGCCGCCGCGCAATAGAACTTCGCCGAGGGCCATGTCGGGATCGGAGCTGGAGGCGAAAATGATCTTCCCTTCGTTGAAGTAGATGACGTCATTGCGGCCGATCGCTTCGAGCGACACGATGCCCGTCTCGCCGCTGCGAAGGAGCGAGCGGAAGAGATCGGGAACCGTCGTCTCGGCGAGCGTTCCCTGAATACTGAGGCTGTCTTCGGACATGGCGAAATACTAGTTCACGCGAAGACGCGAAGATGCGAAGAAACGACGCGCTCGAGGGTTGCGATGTTCTGTTACTGTCTTCGCGCCTTCGCGTCTTCGCGTGATCATGTAAAATAACCACTCGAAATGCGCTCCATCGTCTCCCTTCTCGTCACAGCCTTAGTCGCGGCGCAGCTCACCGCCGCGAGCTTGCCCACGCAGCCGAACGATTCCGAGTGGGGCCTGCTCAGCGCCGAGTACCTGCGCATCGACGGCCTTCGCAAGGCACAGCCATTGCCGCCGGCCAATGCATCGCGCAAGCAGATGCTGGAGTTGGTGCTCGACAATCAGAAGAAGCTCGAGCCGGTCTACGTCCCGTTTCTCGACCGCGTCAAGGAGTACTTCGACCGCACCCACGATCCCCGGGCCGGGCAGGTGCTCGCGCGCGAGAAGATCATCATGGGCGACGAGTACATGCAATACCTCTCGCGCTACGACAAAGCTCTCGAGCTCTACAAATCCGCGGTCGATCTCGATCCGTCCAGCGCCGACGCCAAACAGCGGGTCGCGCTCGCCGAACAGCGGCGCTTCGTCTCGATGACTGCCTTCGCAAACGTCAAGAACGGCATGAAGGAAGACGTCGTGCGCGGCCTCGTCGGTCTGCCGCGCGAAGACTGGATCAAGCAGGTCGTGCAGAACGGACGGGCCTATTCGGTCTGGATCTATCCGAAGGAAGACGGTGGCGCTTCGGCGGTCTACTTTGACAACGGCGTCGTTTATCACACAAACTGGAACGCTGCGGCGCCTCCTGCGTCGCAGGCTCAGACCAGGTAACGGGAGGGTGTGCAATGGTGTCTGACGAAGTCCTCATGGACGATTCATCCCACTACGAAGTGTCACTGACGGCAGGACAGGCGTTCATCGCCTTCGTGCTGCTGCTTCTCTCGCTCGCGGCCACGTTCGCCTTCGGACTGATGATCGGCCGCGGCCAGGCCGACGAGCGGCTCGTCGTCCGCAAAGAGCCGGCGGTCGTCAACGAGGGGAGCGTCATCGCCGCCAAGAAAAACCCCGGGAAGCTCGTCGACCTCGGCATCGGCAACGATGACTTCAAAGCGCCTCCGCCTGCGGCTCCAGCGATGACCGAGACCGCGCCGCCAGCGGCCGCGATCACGGAAGCGCAAGTAGTGCCGCTCACCGAAAGCGCGCCATCGCCGACGCCGTCGACCACAACCGCGGTTGTCGCCGAGGCGCCAAAGCCGGTGGTGACGGCACCTGTGGCGAAGGCTCCGGTCGTGAAGCCGGCAGTCACCCCGCCGGCTGGTCCCGTCTATGCGCAACTTCTCGTCACGAGCGATCAGAAGACGGCCGACGCGCTGGCCGCGAGACTGATCGATCACGGCTTCATGACGTCGTACGTCGAGCGCTCGATCAGCGAGAAGGGAACCACCTTCAAAGTTCGCGTGAAGTTCTCCTCGGACGCTGAGGCACGATCCAATGAGGCGAAGCTCAAAGAGCTCTCGAAAGACGTGTGGTTCGTGAAGTAACGACTGCGAAGGGGATCGAGCGAGCGCTTCGTGCGGGCCGCGATCCGCTCCTGGCCTCGCACCATCTCCGCTTTTTCAAATGCGGTCCCGGCGAGTACGGCGAAGGCGACGCATTCCTGGGCGTCGCCGTTCCGCCGCTGCGCGCGCTGTCGAAGAGATACAAGTCGGTCGAGGTGCCCGAGGCGGTGGCGCTGCTGCAGTCGAAATGGCATGAGGTGCGGCTGCTGGCGCTGATGATTCTCGTCCACCAGTACGAGCGCGGCGACGATGCCGCGAGGGAAGCGATCTATCGTGCCTATCTCGCCAACACGAATCGCATCAACAACTGGGACCTCGTCGACGTCTCCGCGCACAAGATCGTGGGCGCCCATCTGCGCGAGCGCGACCGCGCGCCACTGCTCGCGCTGGCGAAATCGGAATCGCTCTGGGAACGCCGGATCGCCATCATCGCCACGCTCGACTTCATCCGCCGGGACGATTTTCGCGACACGCTCCGCATCGCCGAGGCCCTCCTCACCGATCGCCATGACCTGATCCACAAAGCCTCGGGATGGATGCTTCGCGAAGTCGGCAAGCGCGATCAGGCGGTTCTGGAACGCTTTCTCCGCAAGCACTCGCGAGTCATGCCGCGCACGATGCTGCGCTACGCGATCGAGCGGTTCCCGGAGAAATTGCGGGCGAAGTACATGGCGCGGTAGCCGGTAAACGGCGACCTCGATCGTGTGCTCTCTGGTTAGCCCGCATCTCTCCCACGCTTGGCACAGCCATCGATGGCATCAACCATGCCATCGATGGCATCACCCGATACCATCGATGGCATCGTCCAATACCATCGAAGGCAACGACCCATGCCATCGATGGCATCGTCGCATACCATGGATTGCAACACCCCATGCCATTGACGGCAACGATCAATACCATCGATGACATCGCTCCATGCCATCGATGGCAACGACCCATGCCACCGATGTCATCACTCATGGCATAGATGGCATAGCCCTATGCCATCGATGGCAACGATCAATACCATCGATGGCAACCCCCCATGCCATCGATGCCATCACTCATGCCATCGATGGCATCGCCCATGGCCTCCGATGGCTTCCTCGGATGCCGCTGACGGTCTCCTCGATTGCGCTTCACGCAGTAGCCCAACACCATAGAAACCAGCAACTTAGCCACCATAGAAACCAGCAACGCAGCAGAGGTCTGTGACCTTTCTCGACGCCTTACGTCTAAGTACGCAACGAGGCATTGTTTTGGGAAAGGCAGACACCCGGTTCCGCCCCCGTAAGAACGCCGCTCAGTCGCGGAAGGCAGGAGTGTCTTCATGCGGCACGGAACGAAAGCGCCGCCGCTTCTGGTGCCGTCCGTTCCGCCGCACGCTCCGGGCCATCGGCCGTTCGCTGCGGCTGATCGAGGCGTCATGCCGCGCCGTCGACGCCGCCGAGGGATTCGCGGCGGAGCGTCCCCTCCGGGCTGCCCGCAATTTTGAGCTCGCTTCGGATTGGCTGCGCGAGATCACCACGCACTTGTCTTACGCCGCACGCGGTCTGAGCCTGATGGCCGGCAGGATTGCCTCAACGTCATCGCTTCCGTCGAGTGCATCCGAGGAACTGGCCGCTGCCACGTCGGGCTGGATCGATGCGGTCAGAAAGAGGGAGTCCCTCTCCAGCCGGTGCGACGACAGCTACATCGCGCTCCTGGAGGCGATGGCGGGAGGCGCTCTGCTACTCGATCTCGACGAACTGCTGGGGGACGAGCGCGTCCCCGCGCCGCTGCGCATCGCCATGCACCGCCCTCCGGCGCGTCGTTCGTCGCGCAACAGCAGTTGCATTCGATTCCTGCATGAGCGGCGTCAACGGTCTACCCGCTCGACGGTTGTCGAGTGTGTAAGACGGATCTGCCGAGGCCGTGCTCCTCCGTTCCTTTGAACGTGTGCACGCTCTAACCACTGCAAGTTGAATCGACAGAGTCAAGGAGTAAACGATGTCTACCCCCAAAGAAGTATCCAACACCGATCCACCAGTTTCACACACCGCTGCAGCGCAGGCGCTGGTCCTTGAGGTTCGCGCGATGCGGGAGAGGATCCCGTATTTCGTGTTCCCTGAGTCCAAACGTGCCAGGCGGCAGATTGCCAGTGTGGCCTCGCTTCCCGCGCCGTTCATCGAACTGTCCGCTGTGGCAGTCGCCAACAGCAACAGCCTCGTTCGTGGAGGTGCCGCGGACCCGGAAAAGGTTCGCGACATGATGAGCTTCGCGGAAGCCTACCTGCCATTCGCCGATGAGCTGGATGCCATGTCCAGCTTCGTCCGTCACACCGTGGCGAGCGCGAAGCATGAGGCAGGGAGGGAGGCGCTGACGACCTACGCTCTGGCGCAGCGTCTGGCCAAGCAACCCGAGACGGCC
>Ga0307470_10000400_pt1 | contig 22797 bp, 17 predicted proteins | sample atmos_gasesAM3C__FD_204565 | JGI IMG/M metagenome (GOLD analysis project Ga0307470, IMG submission 204565) | Hardwood forest soil microbial communities from Morgan-Monroe State Forest, Indiana, United States - atmos_gasesAM3C_05 | ecosystem: Environmental > Terrestrial > Soil > Temperate forest... | reverse complement strand
CAATCGATTTCCGGATGTGCGATGCGCGCTTCCTCGCTCACTCGCGCCGCCGCCCTGCTGATGCTCTGAAGCAGGTGTGTTAGAGCGAATTGAAGGTTCTCATCCGCATCGAACTGCGCACGCGATTTGTGCGCGGTCGTCGTCAAAACGCGAAGGCCGGTGTCGAGCATGGCTCCGAGCGGAACGATGTCACGATGCTTCGTCATACTCTTCAATCGCTTCGGCCAAAACGTCCTTGATCATCCATCGACTGATCTCAGCCGGCACGAGCAGATCGACTTTCCTACCGAAGATCTCCGAGAGCTCGATCTCCGCCCCGAAGAACGCCAACCCTCTCGCCTTCGTATCCGGCCGCAACTCCACCAACACATCCACATCGCTCCGCTCCGGATCGAAGTCATCCCGAACGATCGAGCCGAAGAACGAGAGCCGCTTGATCCCCCACTTCCGGCAGAACGCGGCGATCTCCTCGTGCGGGATGGGGATGGCCAGCTCGTGGGTGGTTGCCATGGTGGGTGCAATTCTACGGGAGGAGGGGAGGTTCTGAACCGGACCGAGGTAGCTGGCCCTTTCTCTGGCTGCCGGACGGGATTGATTTTGCCTTCGGCCGCTGTTATGGTGTCGCGTTTCAAAGCGGACGACTCACTTCAGAAGGGTTTAAGTCTTAAGGAGACATGATTTTGCCGACCACCAAGCAGCAGAAAACGGAGCTCATCTCCTCGTATCGGGTTCATGACGTCGATACGGGGTCGCCGGAGGTGCAGATCGCGCTTCTGTCGAATCGGATCACCTACCTCACCGAGCACTTCAAGACCCACGCGAAGGATCATCACAGCCGTCGCGGTCTCCTCAAGATGGTCGGCCGCCGTCGCCGCCTTCTCGACTACCTGAAGAAGCAGGACCAGGAGCGCTACCGCAACATCATCGAGAAGCTCGGCATCCGCAAATAACCAGATCGGGGCGCGGACAGCGCCCGTAGCAAACGGGCGCACGCGAGTGCGCCCGAGGTTTTTCTGGCGCGTTGCATGAAGCACGCGCGACTCCCTCCGGCCGGATCCCATCGTCCGGCCACCAGCGGACAAATCAAACGCATCGAGGTGATGAGTGGCCTCGGGCACCAAAGGAATCAAATGCACAAGAAGGAATTGGAGATCGGCGGGCGAACGCTTTCGCTCGAGACCGGTGCGGTCGCGCGTCAGGCCAACGGCGCCTGCGTGATCCGCTACGGCGACACGGTTGTCCTGGCTACGGCCTGCTACAAAGATGGCGTCGTCCTCGGCGATTTCATGCCGCTCACGGTCGACTACAAAGAGTACACCTACGCCGGCGGCCGCATCCCGGGCGGGTTTTTCAAACGCGAAGGACGCCCCACCGAGAAAGAGATCCTCACCTGCCGTCTCATCGATCGTCCCCTGCGCCCGTCGTTCACGAAGGGCTTTCGCCAGGAGACGCAGATCATCGCCCTCGTGCTCTCCGCCGACGGTGAGAACGACCCCGACATCCTGGCCATCAACGCCGCCTCCGCGGCCCTGGTGATCTCCGAGATCCCGTTCCCGAATCCCATCTCAGCCGTCCGCATCGGCTACATCGACGGCAAGATCGTCGTCAATCCCACGAACGCGCAGCGGGACCTGTGTGATCTCGACCTGGTCGTGGCCGGCACGCCCGACGCCATCGTCATGGTTGAAGCGGGAGCTCGCGAAGTCGACGAAAGCGTAGTCCTCGACGCCTTCGAGGCTGCGCACAACGAGATCCGCCGCCTTTGCGCACTCCAGCTCGAGCTGCGCGCCGCGGCCGGCAAGCCGAAGCTGGAAGTCACGTTCACGCCGAAGTTCACCGAGGAGTTGGTGAACGAGCTGATGGGCAAGTATGGCGCCACGCTCAAAGAGGCGATGCTGACCAAGGGCAAGCACGAGCGTTCAGCGGCGCTCAAGGCGCTCAAAGCGCAGATCCTGGGGGAAGTTCCAGCCGAAGACACCGAGCGGCTCGCAGCCGTCGGCGCCGCCTGGAGCGAGATGGAAGTGCAGATCTTCCGCAACCTCATGCTGAAGGAAAACCGCCGGGTGGACGGGCGCTCGTTCACCGAGATCCGTCCGATCACGATCGATCTGAGCGTGCTTCCTCGGACGCATGGCTCGGCCATCTTCACGCGCGGCGAGACGCAGGCGCTCGTCACGGTGACGCTCGGGACGCCGCAGGAAGCGCAGAAGATCGAAGACTTCGAAGGGGAGACCTTCCAGCGCTTCATGCTCCACTACAACTTCCCGCCGTTCTCGGTCGGTGAAGTGAAGTTCATGCGCGGCCCGGCCCGTCGTGAGATCGGCCATGGCAATCTGGCCCGCCGCGCGCTGGCTCCGATGCTTCCGCCGCAGGAAGACTTCGCCTACACCATCCGCATCGTCAGCGACATCCTCGAGTCCAACGGCTCGTCGTCGATGGCGTCGGTCTGCGGCGGATCGCTGGCGCTGATGCAGGCCGGTGTGCCGCTCCAGTCCGCGGTCGCGGGCGTGGCCATGGGTCTCGTCACCGGCGAGCACGCCAGCGAGGTAGCCATCCTCTCCGACATCGCCGGTATGGAAGACCACGAAGGCGACATGGACTTCAAAGTCGCCGGCACGCGCAAGGGCATCACTGCCCTGCAGATGGACATCAAGGTGGCCGGTCTTCCGCGCGAGATCATGGCCCGCGCCCTGGCGCAGGCGAGAGAAGGGCGCATACACATCCTCGACAAGATGGATGCGGCGATCTCGGTTCCGAGCGCCGAGCTCTCCGAGTACGCACCGCGCCTCTATACCATCCAGATTCCGAAGGACCGCATCCGCGACGTGATCGGCTCCGGCGGCAAGACCATCCGCTGGATCGTCGAAGAAACCGGAACGAAGATCGACGTCGAGGACGACGGCAAGGTGACCATCGCCTCGAGCGATGTCCTGTCCGCGCAGCGCGCCATCGACATCATCAAGGGTCTCACCGCATCGGCGGAGATCGGCAAGAACTACAAAGGTACCGTCAAACGCATCGAGCCGTACGGAGCGTTCATCGAGATCCTTCCGGGTCAGGACGGACTGCTGCACATCTCGGAGATGGCCCATGGCCGCGTCGGCCAGGTGACGGACGTCATGCAGATCGGCGACGAAGTCGAAGTGCAGGTGGTCGGCATCGAGCCCGACAGCGGCAAGATCCGTCTCTCCCGCAAGCCACTACTTCCCCCTCCGACTGAGGAGGAAGCGGCAGCCGCCGCGCGTGCACCGCGCCGTGACGGCCCGGGCGGTGGCGGCGACCGCGGAGGACGCGGCGGCTTCGGCGACCGCGACCGTGGTCCGCGCCGTGACGGCGGCGGAGGACGGGGCGGCTCCGGAGATCGTGGCCCGCGCCGCGATCACGACCGCGGCCCGCGCCGCGACTCCGGTCCGCGCCACGAAGGCGGTCATCGTCACGAGGGCGGCCCCCCGCGCTTCAACAACGAGAGCGGTTCACGCGAGGGATCGGATGCTCCGAAAACAGGTGGTGGTGATGAGGGTGGAAACTCGTAATCACATCGACAGGTGATAACCAACGCCGCCTTCGGGCGGCGTTTTTTGTATATGAGGGTACAATTGCATCGGTCCTCCCGTTTCTATCAGTAAACACACACGGCCTGGCTAGGCCGAGGTCTATCCAATGGTCTACAGACGCGCAGTACTCCTCACGTTCGTACTCTGTCTTTTCCTCTGCTCTCCCCTCTTCGCGATCACGCGCACATGGACCGGGGCGGTCAGTGCGAATTGGTCCGTTCCCGGGAACTGGTCGCCCTCCGGCACTCCGTCCTCCAGCGATTCCCTCGTGTTTTCAGGTGGCGCGTCGCACTTGTCAATGACGAACGACTTGCCGCCGGGAACGAGCGTAGGTCCGATGACCTTCACGGTGCTCGGATACACGCTGAGTGGAAATGCATTGACGCTGATGGGAGACGCAACAGAAGCCATAGTCGGGGCGTGGCAGTGTAATGTTGATCTGAAGTTGGGACAGTCGCTTCTGCTCAGGGCGAACGGGTTCAGCGGCGCAATCGATGTCAACGGATACACACTCACGGTCTTCAGTACTCCGTCTTCGTTCATCGGTTCGCTCAACGGCAGTGGAGCAGTGGTGATCGATGGCGAAGCTGCATCATTTGCCGGCGGTAGTTTCGTGGGGACGATCACCGGCAATATGAAGGTGAGCGGGTCGATGCCGAATGCCGATGTGGCGGGTGGATCGCTGGCTGGATCAGGCGCGGTGGGTGCGGTGCGAATCGATCCAAGCCCCAACTCGGATCAGACATTGGAGCGGCAACTGGCGCCGCAAACCGCGGCCGGTACGGCGGCGACGTTGGAAACGAAGTCGCTGATCGTGAACGGAGCGTTGCTCAGTTGGGGGTATCCATCATCGGGCCAGAGCGACACGGTGAAGGTGACGGGGACAGTGACGTTGGCTGGGGATTTGGGCTTTGCTACAAAGGGCGTGCCGCTGCCGGGGCAGGTCTTTACGATCATCGACAACGACGGCACCGATCCGGTCAACGGGACATTTCATCAGTTCGGTATAGGAAAGCCACTGCCCGAAGGGGCGACGTTCACCACAGCCGACGGTTTCAGTTTCACGATCAGCTATCACGGCGGCGATGGGAATGATGTTGTTGTGACGGCGGTGACGACGAGCGGAAAGAAGATCTGGACCGGCGCGGCCAGTGCTCTCTGGTCGAATCCGTCGAACTGGTCACCGCCGGCTATACCCGCTGCAGGCGAGGATGTCGTTTTTCCCAACGGAGCAGCGCACCTGTCAATGACGAACGACCTGCCGCCAGGGACGAACGTAGGTGCGATGAACTTCGTGGGGTTGGGATACACGCTGAGCGGCAATGCATTGACGCTGATGGGAGACGCTACCGAAGATTTTGTCGGGGCGTGGCAATGCAACGTTGACTTGAAGTTAGGACAGTCGCTTCAGCTCAGGGCCAACGGGTTCAGCGGCGCAATCGATGTCAACGGATACACGCTCACAATCTTCAGCACGCCAACCTCGTTCACCGGCTCGCTCAACGGCAGTGGAGCAGTGGTGATCGAGGGAGATATTGCATCATTTGCCGGCGGCAGCTTCGTGGGGACGATTACCGGCAGCATGAAGGTGAGCGGGGCGATGCCGAATGCCGATGTGGCGGGTGGATCGCTGATCGGATCAGGCACGGTAGGGGCGGTTCGGATCGATCCAAGCCCCAACTCGGATAGAACGCTGGAGCGGCAACTGGCGCTGCAAACCGCGGCCGGTACGGCGGCGACGTTGGAAACGAAGTCGCTGATCGTGAACGGAGCGTTGCTCAGTTGGGGGTATCCATCATCGGGCCAGAGCGACATTGTGAAGGTGACCGGGACAGTGACGCTGGCCGGTGATTTGGGCTTTGCCACAAAGGGCGTGCCGGTGCCGGGGCAGGTCTACACGATCATCGACAACGACGGCACCGATCCGGTCAACGGAACATTCTCTCAGTTCGGCATAGGGAAACCGCTGCCCGAGGGGGAGACCTTCACTACGGCCGACGGTTTCAGTTTCAGGATCAGCTATCACGGCGGCGATGGAAACGACGTCGTAACGATCGCGTTGAATGCGACGACTGCTGCGCTGTCCCAAAGTGCTGCTACGACGATGTTCGGTGAGCCGGTGACGACAACTGCAACCATTACCCCGCAATCCGGTTCGCCAACCGGTTCCGTCATGTTTACCGCGGATGGAGCGAATATCGGCACGGCGCCGGTGCAAAACGGCATCGCCTCCCTCACTGTATCGACACTCAGTCCCGGCACGCACTCCATCGTTGCGACCTTCCTCGGTACCGGGGCCTTCGCCAACAGCGTGTCGAGCGGCATCGCGCACGTCGTCAATCACGGGCAGACGAAGACAGACATCGCTGCCAACCAGCCCAGTGTGTTCTACGGACAAACGGCTCACTTCACGGTAACGGTAAGCGTTCAGGCGCCCGCGGCGGGACTGCCGACGGGAACCGTGACCGTCCTCGCCGAAGGCGTGTCTCTCGGCACCGCGCCGGTGGTTAACGGAACAGCGACTTTCGACACGGCCGCGTTGCATGCCGGTGTGAAGTCGATCACGGCGTCATACAGCGGCGACGCGAACTTTGACGGGAGCGCCGCGTCTGCGATTCAGCAGAGCGTCAGCAAAGCACGGACCGCGGTCGACGCGCGGCCGCGCACGCCGGTCTTCGTCGGTGAGTCGCCTTTCGTCACCGTCTTCGTGAATGTCACGCCGAGCTCTGCGCTCGTCCCCTCGGGATCGGTCTCCGTCATCGAGGCTGGCGCGACCCTCGGAACGCGTTCACTCATCGGCGGCACCGCGAGTGTCAGCCTGAACCCCTTGGCCGTAGGCGATCACACACTGGTCGTGGATTACGGCGGCGATACTGATTTCGAAGCGAGCAGCGCGACCATCACCCAGAGCGTTGTCGTACCGGCGATATCCATACAGGGAGCGCACGTCCTCGAAGGCAACAGAGGCGTGACCTCCGTGTCGCTGGTGGCCACTCTGTCGGCGGCTAGCTCACAGACCGTTCGCGTCTCCTTCTCGACCGTCGCTGGCAGTGCGACCGAAGGGGAGGACTACGAGAGGGCGAGCGGCGTAATCGTGTTCGCGCCGGGAGAGCTGACGCATGCGATCGAGCTCCACATCTTCGGCGATACGATTCCCGAGGATGATGAGACGTTCTCCGTGCTGCTCTCCGACCCCGTGAACGCTACGATCGACACGCCTTCGGCGGCGGTCGTCATCGTCAACGACGATCAGGTGCCCCCGCGACGGCGACCGTCGCACCATTAGGCCGGCGGCACAGCTCGTTTGTGGTAAACATGCGCCCCTCGGAGGGAGAGCGCATGAATCGTGTTCTGCGACTGCTGTTCGTTACCTGTTTCCTGGTCACCGTAGCCAACGCGGCAACGCCGCCTAAGCCAACGCCACCGGCATTGCCTGACGCTTCCATCCTCAAGGGGATGCAGTGGCGCGAGGTAGGGCCCTATCGCGGCGGACGCGCGGATGCCGTCGTAGGTATCGCTGATCAGCCGAACGTCTACTACTTCGGCTCCACCGGCGGCGGAGTCTGGAAAACGACTGACGGCGCGCAAACCTGGAAGCCGGTTTCGGACGGGTTCTTCGGCGGGACGATCGGTGCGGTGGCGGTGTCGCCGTCCGACCCGAGCGTCGTCTACGTCGGCACCGGCGAGGAGACGATCCGCGGCAATGTCTCGCCCGGAGCGGGGATGTGGAAGTCGACCGATGCCGGGAAAACGTGGACGCACATCGGGCTCGATGATTCGCAGCAGATCGCGCGCATTCGCGTCCATCCATCAAATCCTGATCTCCTTTACGTTGCGGCACTCGGCCACGCCTTCGGACCCAACGACATGCGCGGCGTCTATCGCTCGCGCGACGGCGGCAAGACATGGGATCGCATCCTCTTCGTCAACCGCGACTCCGGTGCCGTCGATCTGAACATGGATCCGTCGAACCCGCGCATCCTTTACGCATCGACATGGCGATTCCGCCGCGGAGCGTATTTCTTCGACAGCGGCGGGGAGGGATCGGGACTCTGGAAGTCGACCGACGGCGGCGACACCTGGAAAGAGCTGTCGCGCAACAAAGGGATGCCCAAGGGAACGCTCGGCATCATCGGCGTCAGCGTCTCAGCGTCAGACACACAGAACGTCTATGCCATCGTCGAAGCCAAAGAGGGCGGCGTTTTCCGCTCCCGCGACGGCGGCGACACGTGGGCCAAGACCAGCGATCTGGCCGATCTTCGCCAGCGCGCCTGGTACTACTCGCGGATCTACGCCGATCCGAAGGACGAGGATACGGCGTACGTCGTCAACGTCCGCTTCCATAAAACGAAGGACGGCGGCAAAACGTGGAGCGCGATCAACACCCCGCACGGCGACAACCATGACCTCTGGATCGCGCCGAACGATCCGAAACGGATGATCGAAGCGAACGACGGCGGCGTGAACGTGACCAGCGACGGCGGCGCCACCTGGACGAAGCAGGACAACCAGCCCACCGCGCAGTTCTATCGCGTCTCCGTCGACACCGATTTCCCGTACCGGCTTCTTGGACCGCAGCAGGACAACACCGCCGTGCGCATCCGTCATCGCAGCGCCGGCGGGGGCATCGGGCCGCGGGATTGGGAGGAGACGGCTGGCGGCGAGAGCGGCTATATCGTCGCTGATCCGAAGAACCCCGACATCGTCTACGGCGGCTCGTACGGCGGCCTGCTGACGATCCTCAACCACCGCACCGGCGAGGAGCGCGACGTCAACCCGTGGCCCGACAATCCGATGGGTTGGGGCGCCGCGGACATCAAGCACCGCTTCCAGTGGAACTTCCCGATCTTCTTCTCGCCGAACGACCCGTCGAAGGTCTACGCCGCCTCACAGTTCCTGATGGAGTCGACGAACGCCGGGCAGAGCTGGCGCACCATCAGCCCTGACCTGACACGCAACGACAAATCGAAGGGCGTCCCGAGCGGCGGTCCGATCACAAAGGACAACACCAGCGTCGAGTACTACGACACGATCTTCTACGGTGCCGAGTCGCCGGTGGAGGCAGGTGTGCTCTGGGTCGGTTCCGATGACGGCCTCGTACACGTCTCGCGCGACGGCGGAGCGCACTGGGACGACGTCACGCCGCCGAAGACGATCATGCCCGAATGGATCATGATCAACGAGATCGACGCCAGCCCGACCGACAAGGGCGCGGCCTACGTTGCGGCGACGAATTTCAAGTGGGACGATTTCCACCCGTATCTGTACAAGACCGCCGACTACGGCAAGACATGGACGAAGATCGTCGACGGGATTCCGGCCAGCGAGTTCACGCGCGTCATTCGCGCCGATCCGAAGAAGCGCGGCTTGCTCTACGCGGGCACGGAGCGCGGCATCTATGTTTCCTTCGATGACGGTGGTCACTGGCAATCGCTCCAGTACAAGCTGCCGATCGTGCCGATCCACGACCTGCTCGTCCACGAGGACGCGCTGATCGCGGCGACGCACGGCCGCAGTTTCTGGATGCTCGACGACCTCGAGCCGCTCCGGCAGCTCACGCCAGACATCGCCGCGAAAAAGGTGCATCTCTTCACTCCGGCGCTGACGTGGCGGACGGGCGGCGGGGGAGGCCGCGGTGGCGGGCTGGCGGGAACGAATCCGCCGAACGGCGCCATCATTGATTACACCATTCACGACCAGAAGCCGGGGACGAAGGTCGCGTTGGCGATTGTCGGCGGCTACGGGAAAGTGATCCGCGAGTACACCGGAACCGTGCAGGCCGAGGCAGCCAAGCCGCGCGAGGCCAGTGGAACGCCTGCGGCCTCCAGCGCCCCACAAACCGAGGTCGAGCAGCCGAAGGAAGCGATCAAGTCGGAGGGTGATGCGGCGGAAGAAGAGGGCGGCGAAGAGGGCGGACGGCGTGGCCGCGACTCAAACAAGCTGACGGACGTCGTCAATGGTCACAACCGCTTCGTCTGGAACCTGCGCACGCCGGAGGCGAAGCGCTTCCCCGGCCTGGTGATGTGGAGTGGCGGCACACTTGGGCCGCGCGTCGCGCCGGGAACGTATCAGGCCCGGCTGACGGTCGGCGATCAGCCGCCGATGACGACGTCGTTCGAAGTGAAGCAGGACCCGCGCAGTACATCGTCGCAGGCCGATCTGAAGGCGCAGTTCGATTTTGTCACCGGCGTTCACGAAAAACTCTCCGAGGTAAATGGGCAGATCACGCGCATCCGCGAGGTGCGCAAGCAGCTCACGGATGTGAAGAAGCGCGTCGCCGACAACAAGACGGTGGTCGCGGCGGCCGACGATCTCGACAAGAAGATGACGGCGGTCGAAGAGGCGCTGTACCAGACGAAGAACAAGAGCTCGCAGGATCCGCTGAATTATCCGATCCGGCTGAACGACAAGCTTGCCGGCGTCGGTGACTCGGCGGCCTCGGGTCCGTACGCGCCGACGGCACAGCAGATCGAAGTTCGCAACGAGCTCGTGGCGCAGATCGACGTGCAACTGGCGAAGTTGAAGGCGATCTGGGATACGGATCTGCCGGCGTTCAACAAGCTGGCGGCGGGGATTCCGGTTGTGAAGTGAATCGGCACATTGCGTTTGTAGCGCCGGCCGCTGGCCGGCTGGCTCGCCGCCGGCTCGGCGGCGACGGCCTTCTACCGCCGGCGAGCCGCCAGCGGTCCAGCCTACGAGCCGTAGGCGCTACGGGCTACATCCACCCACCCTCCGCCGCGTGCGTTCGACTCCCGCGCGGCGTCGAGCACGCGTTGCTGCGACAGGCCGTCCTCGAAGGTGGCTGCATTGGCGAGTGCGTTGCGGTCGCCGCCGTCGAGGGCATCGCGGAGAGCGCGGCCGAGGAGAAACGTGCCGCTGCCGAAGGCGCCGCCTGCGGAGTTGCCGCGGCGATCGGAGCGTCCGGCGCCGGTGGCGACCGTGAAGGGCTCGCCGCGCATGGCGGTCAAGAGCTCTTCGCCGACGAGGCGCATCGCTCCTTCTTCGCCGTGGACGGTGAGCGTCGACGGCTCGTCGGGACCGGAGGCAACGGCGCTGAGCGTCATCGCCACGATCGCGCCGCCGGTCAGACGGAGGTGGACGGCGGCGAAGTCGTCGGAAGTGACGCGACGCTTCGCATTCTCGAACGGCCGCTCGCCGATGATGCTCCGCAGCGTGGCCTGGGCCGCCTCGATCTCCATGCCGAGGAATCGGAGCGTGTCGACGAAATGCGAGCCCACCGCGCCCCAGATGCCGCCGCCGTGGTCCGCATCGCTCCACCAGTTCCAGGCCCTCGTTCGATCGCCTCGGGCCGGACTGGCGTATCGCACCTCGGCGTAGCGAATTCCGCCGAGCTCGCCCATCCGTTCGCGGGCCGCGCGAAATGACGGGAGAAATCGCAGCTCGTGATCGATCAGCGCGAGCCGGTCGGGATGTTTGTCTGCGGCGGCGACAAGCTGTTCCGCCTCGGCGACATTGAGCGCGGTCGGTTTCTCACAGATCACGTGCTTGCCGGCGTCGAGTCCCGCCGTGGCCATCTTCAGATGCTCCGAGGGAGGAGTGACGATCGTGACGAGATCGATGTTTGACTCGATCAGCGCCCTCCAGTCGTCAAAGGGATCGATGCCCAGCTCGCCGGCCACGCGGCGCGTGCGTTCCGCGTCGTGCCCGGCGATGGCCACCACCTCGAGGCCCGCTTCGCGAAACGCCGGGACCTGGACGCGCGCTCCCCATCCGGTGCCGATGATGCCGACGCGCGCCATGACGCGGATTATGTGGCTTCCGCGGCCATCGGTGTGCCGAGGCCGCAGAAAAGGCCGACCATGTCCAGTAGCTCGGCGACGTGGCACGGCTTCTCCAGAATCACGGCAGGCTTGAGGTCCTCATCGCTCGCATCGAGTTTGTAGGCGGAGATGATGATGACCGGCGAATCCTTGCGGCAACCGCGGAACCAGCGCAGCCATTCGCGCCCGTCCATGCGCGGCATGGCCAGATCGAGGATGACCAGCATGATGTCGGGATGTTGCTCGACGAGCGGGATGGCTTCCAGCCCGTCGCCGGCGGTGAGGATCTGGAAGCCGTAGGGCAGCAGGAGATCGCGATACGAAGCGAGCGTTTGCGCATCGTCGTCGATGACCAGCAGCTTGCGGAGTTTGAACGGCGTTCGTCGCGCTCGAATGCTCACCTGGGCTCCGTCGGTCGTGTGAAAGGTTGAAGTTACGAAGTTCGTACTGGTGTCTGCAAGTGGCGTACCGCGGGAGGGTAGTATGAATGGTTGCTGGGTTGCTGGGTTGCTGGGTTGCTGGGTCTCGCGGTCTCGGGGTGGCGAATTCGAAGCGGACGCGTTACGTAGGTCGGACTCTCAGTCCGACCGGTGCTTGCGCTGTCGTTTCCTACAGGCGTGTAACGATTACCGGCCTCCCAAGCGCCGGTCGGACTGAGAGTCCGATCGGACGAGGCGATGCGATCGGCCGCGCGGGTCGGACTGGAGAGTCCGACCTACGTTACCTACAATCCCGCAATGCTCGACGTCTCCCTTCACGACCTCTCCTTTGCCTACTCCGGCTTCGCGCTGCGTGAGGTGACGCTTACGTTCGCCAGATCGACACATACGGCGATCGTCGGGCCGGCAGGATGCGGAGCGTCGACATTGCTGAAGATCATCGCGGGGGAGCTGCGGCCGGAGTCTGGTGAGGTGCGAATCGGGTCTCGTGTTGTCAACGATCTGAAGCCCGCGAGACGGCCGCTGCTATACGCGACGGCGGTGATCGACGCACCGGGGCGTTGGTCGGTGCGGCATCTGCTCGTCGCGGCGGCGCGGCAGCGAAGCATCGACCGCGAAGACCGTCAGCAGGAGGTCGATCTGGCGGTGACCAAGTGGAGACTCAGCGCGCTGCTCGACCGGCGGATCGACACGCTCGCCTCAACCGAGGGAACGAGGGCGAACCTGGCGCGGATCGAGATCCTCAAGCCGGCGATCCTCATCGCCGATCGAATCCTGGAACCGGTCAATCTCGCGGAACGCGTTGATCTCGCGGACGAGCTTTACCGGACGCTTCGCGTGCTCGGTACGACCGTCATCACCGCGCCGAGCTCACTGGTCGAGCTAGGGGCAACCGATCGCATCGTGGTGCTCGACGAGGGACGCGTGGTGCAGGTGGGAATCCCTTCCGAGATCTATGGCGATCCGCTCAGCGCCGAAGCTGCCGCGGCCACGGGCGACGTCAGCATCGTTCCGATCACCATCCGAGGAAGCGTCGTCGAGTCTGTGATCGGCTCATGGGAGATCGATACGCCTCCGTTTCAGGGAAGCGGCGTCGCTCTGATCCGGCCGGACGATTTCTCCGTGGCCGCGCCCGGCGAGGAATCCGATCTCATCTTCAGCGTCGAAGAGGCGAGCTTCTACGGCGGTGCGTGGCACGTGCGCGGCGTGCTGAGCGGTGCATTTCTGCTCCGGATCACGCTGCCGGGGGACGTGAGCGTTCACAAGGGAAAGCTGATGGCGCTTCGTTACGACGCGAGGCGGTTCCGGCTGGTAAGAACGAAGGATGAAGGATGAAGAACGAAGGATGAAGAACGAAGGATGAAAGGGGAGCTACTTCATCCTTCATCCTTCCTTCTTCATCCTTAGTTTTTGTTTCTCCCGCCACCACCGTTGAGCTTCTGCCGTTGCTGCGCTCCTCCGCCGATCCTGTCGAGATCGCTGCGCATCCGGCTCCACTGCGAGTCGTTCAGCACGGCGCGCATGTCGACGAGCATCGTCAGCTCGCGCTCAAATAGGCGGGCGCGGGCCTCGGACAGTTTCTGGGCATCGCGGCGGATGGCGGCGCGATCGAGCTGGGACTGATCGAGGTCGCCGCGCAGGGCGATGTTCTCCTTCTCCACCGAGCCGCGCAGATCGATCAGATCGCTGGACGCGGTGCGGAAGATCGCCTCCAGTTTGTTCTGCTGCTCCTCAGCTAGGTTCAGCGACTGGACGATCTCCGGCCGCCGCCACCATTTACCAGGCGGAAGATTCGCCTGCGCGAACGCCGATGTGGCGAGCGCGAAGGTCAGCGTCGCCAGGACGAATCGTTTCACAGCGAGCTCCCATCGTTTCCGGTGTTCTTGTTGTCAGGCACCCATGCTTCCCACTCCACCACGTTGTGGAAGTCCTTCAGCTCGTCGGACTGCCAGGCATCATGGAGGTCCCGTGCGGCGGGCGTGGGAGCGGCTGCCGCCGACGGTGCGACATTGACCACAGGCGCCGGCTGGTGCTGCGCCGGTTTGACCGACTCGTAAACGATCGCGCCACCGAGGAAGAAGGACAGGATCGCCGCGGCCGCCACGCGCAACGTGCGGGCGGTGGTGGTCGCGTGCCGGTTGTGTGCGTCGACGCGGCGCATGATTTGCAGCCGTTGCCGCGACCAGAACGTGGCCGGCTTCTCGGTATTGCAGACCGCGGCTTCGCGCAGCTTCTGCTCCAGCCGGGCATAGCGCGTGGCGCAGTCCGGGCAATCCGCCAGATGCATCATCACCGGCATCGACTGGCCCGGTTGCGTGTAGTACGTCTCCAGTAGATCTGCTTCGCTATAGTGTCTCATCGGGGTTCCCCTCTCTCACCGTGACCCACTCCGCAAGCTCCTTGCGGATCTTGTGGATGGCACGGAACAGATGCGCCCGGACCGTTCCGGACTGCAGCCCGAGGAGCTCTGCAATCTCCTCGAGTGAATGTTGCTCGTAGTGTCGCAGACGGAAGATGATCTTCTGCTGCGATGATAGCAAACGCTCGGCGCGGAGAATGGCCGCGCGGAGTTGATGGGACATGAGCTGCCGTTCGGCATCCGGAGTCCCGTCGATCGGCTCGATGGGGTACTCGCGGACGTCGCTTTCGTCGTCGTACGAAAAGAGGCTGACGAACTTGCGGCGGCGCAGCCAGTCCCGCGAGCGGTTGATGGTGATCCGCGTCAGCCAGGTCTCCAGCTCCGACCGGCCCTGGAAGCGCGCCAGGTGCATGTACGCCTGGATGAACGTGTCCTGCGTGATCGTGTCGGCCTCAGTTTCATCGCGGACGATGGCGTAGGCCACGCGATAGATCTTCCGCTGGAAGCGTTCGACCAGGATTCCGAACGCGCTGCCGTCCCCGCCCAGAGTTCGAGCGATGAGCTCCTGGTCTGACGGGGCGGATTCGCTGATCGGGTTCACTCGGAATGTCGCTACAGTACCCACGGTCCTTTGGACGGCCAAGCCCCCCTTACGTTTACGCGATTATGATGCTCTCCGTTTGCAAAAGCATCCCAGCCGGTTTCTCGTCCACGGTGCCATGGCCTCCGTGGCAGTGCTTTTCTCCCTCAACTACATCATCTCCAAGTTCGGGCTCCACTCGTTTAACCCGCTGACATTCGCATACTTACGGGTGCTGACCTCGGCCGTCATCCTCAATTTCGTCGTCCACGAGCGCAACGCCGCGCCGCTCGCGCCGGGCGACCGCTGGCGTCTGGCGGGCTTCGCCATCCTCGCGGTCGTCATCAATCAGTGCCTGTTCCTGGCCGGGCTTGCCTTCACCAGCGCGCATGTGGCGGCCATCCTCATCACTACGGTCCCTGTCTTCACCCTCGGTGCCGCAATCATCATCGGGCGCGAACGCGCCACGGCCGCGAAAATCGGCGGGATCGCTCTTGCCGCGGCCGGCGCCATCGTCGTCGTCGGGGGAGAGGGTTTCAGCGGGACGATCAGGTCGCTCATCGGCGACCTGTTCATCGTCGGGAACTCGCTGGCCTATGCCTTGTACCTCGTGGCATCGAAACCAACCATGGCACGCCTCTCCGCGCGGCGTGTGATCGCCCGGATGTTCGCGGTGGCCTCGGTGGTGATGCTTCCGATCTCCGCCTGGCCGATGATGCACGAGCAGTGGTCCGCGATCCCGGGCCGGGCCTGGATCGCCCTGGGGCTCGTCATCGCCGGGCCGACCGTGGCCGCCTACCTGATGAACGCCTGGGCGCTGAAACACGCCGACAGTTCCGTCGTGGCCGCGTACACGTACCTCCAGCCTGTCTTCACCGTCTTCCTGGCCGCGATCTTTCTGCACGAGCAGATCCGCTCCGTCGCCATCCTCGCCGCGGTGATGATCTTCGCCGGCGTCTACATCTCCGGCCGCCCCTCTCCGGCAGCCGCGACCGAGGCCGCGGTGCCCGGGAATCCGGATTAGTCCACATTTCTCACGCGACGACTGGAATTGCCCGCACGTGCCGATGAGCAGGACCGATGTGGCACAGACACTTTTGTCTGTGCGGGATCTCGCCAAGACTCAAGATTGCAAGCTCTCAGGAGCGATCGGCTTCGGCCGGGGCACAGACAAGAGTGTCTGTGCCACATTGATCCTTGGCTTGCGGCAGCAGGCATGCAGGTTCTATGAGATTGTGAGAAATCCGGATTAGTCCCTTACTCCTCCACCCACGTATCGAAATACCGCACCGCCGGCGGCACGAGCGAGGTGCGCAGGCCGCGGACTTCCGGTTTCTGCATGACGAAGAAGCGTTCGTGGAACAGGGAGGCCAGCGGCGCTTCCCGGATCACCATCTGATTGAGTTGCCGATAAATCTCCGAACGGCGTTCGGAATCGTTCGACCGACGCGCTTCGACGATCTGCGCGTCGACCTCGGGCCGATTGAAGTAGAAACCGCGCACCGAGCGGGCCTCGCTGTGGAAGAAGACGTAGAAGAAATTGTCGGGGTCGGGGAAGTCGGCGTACCAGTTGCCGCAGAAGAACATGCCGTGACCGGGCTTGAACAGCGGCTTGCGAGCCTCCACCGCCGAATGCCTGGTCACGTTCACGTCGATGCCGATCGCGGCGAGGTCTTCGATGATCAGCGGGAGCTGGCCGGAGTTGTTGAACTCGTCCGTGTCCCACGTCCTGTACTCCACGCGAAGACCGCCGCTGTGACCGGCCTGGCGCATCAGAGAACGGGCCCGCTCCGGGTCATGTTCGATGCCCTTGATGTTCGCGTCGTAGCCCAGGAGTCCTGGCGGGAGCAGCGACTTGGCGACGACGCCGAGGCCGGCGAAGACACGCTCGTTGATCCGAGCGCGGTTGATGGCGTGATTCACCGCCTGGCGCACTTCGACGCGATTGAACGGCGGCGCCGAGCAGTCATATCCGAAATACGACGTATGGAGCTGGATCGTCGTCAGCATGTACGGCGCGATGCGCGGATCGTTGCGGACGTCGCTGACGATATTCAGAGGCACGCCATGAGCGACGTCGATCTCGCCGCGCTGGAAAGCCTCGGCCACTTCGCGGAAGCTGCGCAGATCGAGCCGGAAATCGAGCTCGTCCAGATGCGGGATGCCGGGGATGAAGTAGTCGCGGTTGCGCAGCATCCGCACCACCTCGCCTTCGATCGCTTCGGCCACGCGGAACGGCCCGGCGCCGACGGGGTGCAGGCGGAACCGCTCCCGGTCGCGCGCCTCCTCGACCGGAATGATGGCCGCCTCGTGCATGGTCAGAAGCGACAGGAAGAACGCCAGCGGCTCGTCCAGGGTGATGTCGACCGTGTGCGCGTCGCGCACCTGAATGCCGGCCAGCGTGCGCGTGCGTCCTTCGATCACGTCGCCTGCCCCGCGCACATCGCGCATGATCCAGCTCGAAGCCGAGCTCAGCTCCGGCAGCAGCAGGCGAACCAGCGAATCGTGTACGTCCTTCGCTTCGAGCGTGCGGCCGTTGTGGAAGTGAACGCCATGCCGCAGGTGGAAACGATAGACGTGCCCCTGCTCCAGCACCTCCCAACGCTCCGCCAGGCCGGGGATCAACTCCGCTCCTTCGCCGTACATGACCAGATGGGCATGGACCGCTTTCGACATGTAGCCGAGAGCGGCCGCGCCGATGTGGATCGGGTCGAGCGTCAATTGCTGCCAGAGCACCGTCGACGTCGTCAGCTTGCCGCCCTCGGACGGAGTCGGCAGCGTGAAGCGGTCCAGCTCCGAATTCAGGAGCGTCGACTCGTGAGACAGCGTATTGGCCATCTGATTCAGATCGCCGATGGAGACGTTCGACTCGCGCGACGCCTGCTGAATGACGCTCATCGCCTTCACGATGACCGAGCTCTCCGTGGCCAGCACCGATGTCGACTCCAGCACGTTCTGCACGAGGCCCATGATGTTTTCCATGGCCCGGCTGATGGCGCGGCTGCCCGACTCCTGCTCGTCCATGGCGCGCTTGAGGTGCTTGGTGTAGTCGCGCACCATCGAGGTCTGTTCGCCGACCTTGCGCGCCGTCTGCGACTGCTGCTGCGTGGCGCTGGCGGTCTGCTGCACCATCTTCGTCACTTCCTCGATGGCGGCCGTGGCCGCGGCGCTGCCGCGCGACTGTTCGCCGGTGGCGCGGGCGATCTCGGCGATCGAGTTCGTCGAGCGCGCGGTGATGTCCAGGATCTTATCGAGCGTCTGCTCGGCGCGCGCGGTGAGGCCGACGCCGTCGAAGACACGGTCGCTGCTGATGGTCATCTGTTCGGCGGCGCGCTCGACGGCGCGCTGCACGTTCTGGATAAGCGTGCGGATCTCGTCGGTCGATACCGAGGTGCGCTCTGACAGATCGCGGATCTCGTCGGCCACCACCGCGAAACCCTTGCCGCGCTCGCCCGCCTGCGCGGCGATGATGGCGGCGTTGAGCGCCAGCAGGTTCGTCTGTCCGGCGATCTCGTCGATCACGCGAACGATCTCGCCGATCTCCTGCGACCTCTCGGCCAGATCGCTGAGGGCGACTTTCGCTTCGTCGACGGCCACCTGGATCTTGCGCATCCCTTCGACCGTGCCGCTGACCGCCACCCGGCCGTCATTCGCGGCGTCCTTCACATACCGCGCGAGCTCCGCCGATTGCTTGGCCGATTTGCCGATCTCCTCGGTGGTGGCATTCATCTCCACCATCGAGCTGGCCGTCTGGATGGCGAATGACGAGAAGCTCTCCGTGTTCGTGGCCACCTCGTTGATCGACGCGCTCATCTCCTCGAATGCCGACGCCGTCTGCTCCACGAACTCCGCCAGCGTGTCGGCGATGCGGCTCACCTCTTCGATCGACGCCGACATCTCCAGGATGGAGGTCGACGTCTCTTCCGCGTTCGCGGAGAGATCCTCCATCGATGTGCGGACGTTGTTGATCGACTGATCGATCTGGCCTACCGACGCCGAGGTCGACTCCGTCGACACCAGTTGCTCCGCCGCGCCGCGCGCCAGCACGCGGGAACGTCCGCTGATCTGACCGCTGGCCGTGGCCACGTCTGTCGCCAACTGCCCGAATCGGCGGATGGTCCGCTCCAGGTTCGAGACCAGCGCGCGCATGGCCGCCGACATCCGCGCCGACTGCGTGGCCAGTTTGATCTCCCGCGCCGGCAGCGCCAGATCACCGCCGGTGATGCGATTGAGAAGCTGGATCGATGAATCGCGGCGCCCGAGGACGTTGCCCAGCCACCACTGGAACAACGCGATGGTGATGGCACTGGCCACAAACGCCGCCACCAGCGACGGCCACCAGATCTTGAACGACATCCCCGGCACCAGCAGCAGGAAGAGCGAGAACATCACGAAGCAGGCAGCAACCAGCACCCACATCTGTTGGGCGCGCCCGAAGTGTCTTAGGTTCATAGAGTTCCCGATGCCGAGGAGGGCCGATGCTACCATGCACCCCGAGTGAACGACTACTTCGCCGCGCGGCGTGCGCTGATCGATGAAACGCTCAGAAACATCGCCGCCCGCGCCGGCGCGCCGAAGCCGCTGGCCGGCCCCCTGAAGCGCGCACTCACCTCGTCCGGCAAGCGCGTTCGCGGCGTCTTGTTGATGGCCGTAGGGGAGTCGGCCGGCTGCAAAGCGGAGAAGCTCGCCGACGCCGCCGCGGCCATGGAGATGATCCACGCCTCGTCCCTGATCCTCGACGATCTGCCGTCGATGGACGACGCCATCCTGCGGCGCGGACAGCCCGCGTTGCACCGCGAGTTCGGCGAGGATCTGGCCATCCTCTCATCCGTCGCCCTGCTGAATCACGCCTACGGGCTGGTGGCCAAAAACTACGCCGCCCTCACCCCGCGCCAGTGGCCGATGCTGCAGGTGATCAAGCGCGTGGTCGATGCCGTGGGCTGGGACGGCACCATCGCCGGCGAGGCCGTCGACCTGCACAACGAAGATTCGCCCCTCGACTTCGACACTCTCGAGTTCATCCACTCCCGCAAGACCGGCGCCCTCTTCGTCGCCGCTGCCGCCGTCGGCGGCATGCTCGCCAACATGTCCCCGGCCGCCCTCGGCCGCATCGAAATCTTCGCCAAGAACCTCGGCCTGGCCTTCCAGATCACCGACGACATCCTCGACGTCACCGCCACCCCCGAGACCCTCGGCAAAGACGTCGGCAAAGACGCCGATCGCCTCACCTTCGTCAAGCTCGCCGGCGTGGAAGGCGCGAAGAAGCTCAGCGACGAGCTCGTAGAAACATCCCTCTCCTCGATCGCCAACCTCGGCCCGGGCGCAGCTCCGCTGCGCGATCTGGCCACCCAAGTTCGCGATCGCGTGCGGTGACCGGAGCGCTGGCGAACCGGAGCGCTGGCGTCCCCGCCGGCTGGCCCGCCGGCGTCTCGCCGGCGCGTGTGCAAAGCCGCCAATAGGTTCCACCGATGCCCATGACCCGCATATGAGTCAGTTTCGCGCTTTCTTTTTGGGTGGGGGTAGGGAAACGATCGCAGCCGTCACTCTATAGGTAATGGAGGTGCGTATGCGTTACATCCTTGGAATCGTAATCGTCATCACCGCCCTGGGAGCGAGGGCTGATCAAAAGCAAGACCCGTCGGATCTCTCGATTTCCGACAGACTTGCTCAGCGGACCGCGGCGCGACAGTCCCTGGCCCATACAAATGCCATGAGCGCGAACGCACGGCCGCAGGCCGCGCTGGTGATTGATGGCTCGCGGACGCCCGAGCTGTTCATGCCCTCGGAGCTGATGGCGATGCTTCTGGACACGTACTCCCTGCCTTCCGCAAGTCGATCCGCGGCCCGGCAGCAGTACCACGCGGCGATCGTGTCATTTCACTGGAACGAGAGTGCCTTCTGGAAAGACATCGACGTCGCAGCCGCCGGCTACTTCCGGGCGGCACTCGCCAACCAGGGCAAGGCTCGCAGCACGAGCGGGTCCAGAGCGATCTGCGGACAACGGGCGACGATATTGGAGCAAATGCGGAAGCGTTATGCCAATTTCGACCGGTTCCTGTACGGCGACTTTGCGTCGAGGCAGACTCTCTCCACATCGGAGGACCAGTCTGAATCGTGGCTGGCGTGGATGAACGGAGGGTGCCGATGAGAAACATCCTCGCCGCCATCCTTTTCATCGGGTTTCTGGCGAGTCAGGCCGCGGGCCAGCAGCCGGAGCCCTGCCGCCTCCTGACAATGCAGGCGATTCTCAATGACCTGACTTCCACCGGGTATTCGGGTGAAGGTGACGTGCAATGTAAGGACGAATACACGAACCCATATCAAGGCATGTTCTCGGCCAGGGCGTGGATCGTCGACGAAACGACCTCCACGACCGTATCGGAAGCAACATTGCCGGCATGCAGTGGTCTTGCCTGCACCGGCAACGTTAGCTGGGTTGGGGGTCTCGGGGGCACGTTTTCAGTCCGTACTCATTGTTTTCGCGCCCACGTGTCCGGCGCATCGACCTTCTACAGTAACGAGGTCGCCTCCGCGCAGAAATGCGACCCAGGGCCACCGCCACCAGCGCCAGTGCCACCACCGGGTAGTGGTGGCAGCGGCGGTGACGATACCTTCAACTCCTCCGGCGCGGGGAGCGACCCCATCGTCATCCCCCTGCACGGACAGTACACACTCTCCGGACTGAACGACCCGGTGGCGTTCGACATCAACGCGATCGGCCATCCTCAAACGGTCGGCTGGACCGCGCGTGCCGCGGACGCGGCCTTTCTCGCGCTCGATCGAAACGGGAACGGCAGGATCGACGATGGGACGGAGCTGTTCGGCAACGTCACGCCGTTACCTGGCGGCGGTCGCGCCGCGAACGGCTTTGACGGCCTCGCGCAGTACGACGCCAACGGTGATGGTGTGATCGACGACGCCGATCCGATCTGGAACGATCTCCTGCTCTGGGTTGACGAAAACCATAACGGGATCAGCGAGCCCGGCGAACTGCGGCACATTACTGACTCGACCATCACCGCCATCGAGCTCGATCATCACTGGACCGGCCGGCGCGATCAATACGGCAATCACTTTGGCTTTGAAGGCCGCTTGCACGAAGGGAAGCAAGTGAGGACTTTCTATGACGTCTTCTTCGTCACCGCCCGGTAGCGCGACATTCCAACGCTGGTAAAGAGTTCTCGCACCCGCGTGCATTGACGACCGGAGCGCTGGCGTCCCGCCGGCTGGCTCGCCGGCGTCTCGCCGGCGGTGTGAAAACACGCCGCCCCCCTCGCCACGGCAGGGACGAGGGGGACGGCGCAAACCACGGGTTACTCCTCGGTCACGTCGCGCAGGGCCTTTTCGAAGCGATCCGCCACATCCTCGGTCTTCTTCGCCCCGAGGTTCGGCGCCAGGAATCCCTGCGCGCCGGCCGGACCGGCAGGCTTGGCCGGGCCGGGGGTGGGAGCCGGAGCCGAAGCCGGTGCCGGCGGGCGATGATTCATCGTCTTCTTCACCGCGCGCGACATCTGATCGACATACGACTGCAGCACCTCGCCACCCGGCTGCTTGACCGCGTGCTGCGCCCACCGGTACACCTGAAGCGCCTGCACCGCCACGTTGGCCAGCATCGTGTCGATGGTGTACTGCAAGTCGACGGCAAACTCGGCGAACTGGCCGGCCAGCGGGGTGAGCTGATCGTCGGACGCCTTGGCAAGCTGACCGGCATCGACGTTGAACAGGATGGGGTCCTTCTCCGGCTGGACCGTGGTGATCATGGTGACGGTGGGCATGATGGTCTGGGCGCCGAACTTCGCGCTTGCGGCGATGCGCTTGGCCTGGCGCTTATCGAACTTCAGAAACCCGGGCATGATCGACCGCAGGTTGGCGATTGCGGCGCGATACTGCGCCGCGATGGCTTCGGTGGTCGTTGCTGCTGTTACTGCCGGACTGGTGGTGGAGGTTGGAGGGTTGTTCGTGTCTGTCATGGTTTTCCTTTCTTCACGATCGTTTGCCCCGAGGGGCGCCTTGCCGTTCACGCCGGCAGCGACGCGCTGACGACGCGGTCTGAACCGGTTCAGACATAGATTGGACGGGCCAT
>Ga0307470_10000399_pt1 | contig 22808 bp, 21 predicted proteins | sample atmos_gasesAM3C__FD_204565 | JGI IMG/M metagenome (GOLD analysis project Ga0307470, IMG submission 204565) | Hardwood forest soil microbial communities from Morgan-Monroe State Forest, Indiana, United States - atmos_gasesAM3C_05 | ecosystem: Environmental > Terrestrial > Soil > Temperate forest... | reverse complement strand
ATCCTACGAGACATGTCCGGGACGATGCCTATCCTTCAACTGATGTTTTTGGGTGGCACAGACACTTTTGTCTGTGCGCTGTGAGTCGTAGCGACACCGGTGCCCGACACCCGACAACGCCAAGCTCCCAAGTGATCGTCATCACACCCGCCCGTGTCCCCCGACATTCCGCAACGTTTCCTACGCGCCTACTTTGAAGCGACATGACACGAGTTGGGCTTCACATCGAGATCCGCGGGACGGTTCAGGGTGTCGGATACCGGCCGTGGGTCTATCAGGTGGCGCAGAAGATCGGCGTGGCCGGACGGGTGTGGAACGACTCGCGCGGGGTGCTGGTCGATGCGTTCGGGAACGCTGAGGTGCTGGACCGCTTCGTCGAGACACTGCAGCATGACGCTCCTCCCGCCGCGCGCGTGCGGTCCGTGATCTGGTCTGCCGCCGAGGGAGATGCTCCGGAGGGGTTCGCCATCGTCCAGAGCGCTACGTCCGCCGAGCGGCTCGTTTCGATTCCCGCGGATCTGGCCACCTGCGACGACTGCCTGCGCGAGATGCTCGATCCCTCGGACCGCCGCTTCCGCTATCCGTTCATCAACTGCACGAACTGCGGACCGCGCTACTCGATCATCACCGGCGCGCCATACGACCGGGCGCGGACGTCGATGGCGCCGTTCACCATGTGCGCGGCCTGCCGCGCCGAGTACGAATCGCCTCTCGACCGCCGCTTCCATGCGCAACCGAACGCCTGCCCCGACTGCGGCCCGCGCCTCATAGCCATGAGGGGACGGCGCGATCCGATCGAGACGAACGATCCGATCGAGTTCGCGGCGCGCGCGATCCACGCCGGCTTCATCGTGGCCATCAAAGGCCTGGGCGGATTCCATCTCGCCTGCGACGCCACCTCGGCCGGCGCGGTGAAACGTCTACGCGACCGCAAACGCCGCGACGAGAAGCCGCTGGCGATCATGGTGCGCGACCTTGCCGCGGCCGAGGAGATGGCACAGCTCACGGATGAGGAGAGGACGCTGCTCACGTCCATCGAGCGCCCGATCGTGCTCGCGAAACGGCGCTCCGAGGCGAACGTCTGCGGCGACGACATCCCTTTCATCGGTCTCTTCCTTCCGTATACGCCGCTCCATCACCTGCTGCTTCGCGATGCCGGCGTGCCGCTGGTCATGACCTCGGGCAATCGAACCGACGAGCCAATGGTGACGAAGGACGGCGAGGCCTTCGAACAGCTCCGCGACGTCGCCGACGTGTTCCTCGTTCACCGCCGCGAGATCGTCACGCGCGTCGACGACTCCGTGGCCCGCGTGATCGACGGGGTGCCGGTACTCCTTCGCCGCGCCCGCGGCTACGTGCCGCGCGCGATCGCCGCAACGCGTGAATTCGCCGAGCCCTTGCTCGCCTGCGGCGCGCATCTCAAGAACACCTTCTGCCTCGCCGGCGGCAACTCCGCATTCCTCGGGCCGCACATCGGCGACCTGGAGTGCGAGGCCACGATGCTCGCGTATGAGTTGGCTATCGAACGGATGAAAGAGTTCACCGGCATTGTGCCGGCGATCGTCGCGCACGACCTCCATCCCGAATATGACAGCACGCGCTACGCGCTGGCGCAGCACGGTGTGCGCACAGTGGGCGTGCAGCACCACCACGCGCACATCGCCAGCGCGATGGCGGAACATGGCATCGACGAGACGGTCGTCGGCATCGCCTACGACGGCACCGGATTCGGTACCGACGGCACGGCCTGGGGCGGCGAGATCCTCATCGCCGGTTTTGAAGACTACGAACGCTTCGCCACCTTCCGGCCGATTGTGCTGGCCGGCGGCGACCAGGCCATCCGTCAGCCGTGGCGCGTGGCGCTGGCGTTGCTCGACGACACATTCGCCGGCGAGCCGCCTCTGCACGCCATTCCGCTCTTCCGCGATCTGCCGCACAAAGGCGTCGACGCCGTGCGCCGGATGATCGCGCACGGCTTCAACACGACTCCGGCACGCGGTGTGGGACGCTATTTCGACGCGCTCGGCGCGATCGTCCTCGGCCTTCCCGACGCGCGCTACGAAGGCGAAGTGGCCTTCCGCTGGAACATGGTTGCCGACGACGCGGAGCGCGGCCTCTATCCGATCGTGATCCACGACGGCATCGCCCCGTGGGAGATCGATCCGCGGCCGATGGTGCGCGCGGCAATCGACGACCTGCTGGCCGGCCGCTCCGCGGCGACCATCTCCGCCCGCTTCCACAACACGCTCGCCGCCGCGACCGCCGAGATCGCGCGCGCCGCGCTGGCCATGCACGGCGACATGCCGGTCGTGCTCAGCGGCGGCTGCTTTCAGAACGCAAGACTTGCGGAGTCGGTCATCGCCGCACTCCGTCCGGCGGCAAGGGTCGTCATGAACCGCGAAGTACCGCCGGGCGACGGTGGCATCGCACTCGGCCAGGCGTATGTCGCTGATGCGCGAGTACGGGCTGGTCTTGTGGAGCAGTTGTCGGTTGTCGGTGGTCTGTTGTCGGAGGAGCTCGCCATGAGCGGTTACTCCTCGTCGCCATCCGACAGTGATCTCGCCACAGGCCATGACCAATGTGGCACAGACACTCTTGTCTGTGCCCCGGCCGGAGCTGCGAGATGAGCAATATCCGGCGCATCACTAAGAGGCTTGCAATGCCGGATCTTGCCGAGCCCCGCACAGACAAAAGTGTCTGTGCCACATCGGTCCGGGTCATCGATAACCGAGAACCGACAACCACCAACGGAGGCAACAACCCATGTGTTTAGGCGTCCCCGGAAAGGTCATCGAAGTACACGACTCCGTTGCTCTCGTCGACTTCTGGGGAGTGCGCAAGGAAGTGCGCCTCGACATCGTCGATGAGGCGGTCGGGCCGGGCGACTACATCCTCAACCACGTCGGATTCGCCATCCGCCGCATTCCGCCGGAGTCGATCGAAGAGACGCTGGCGCTCTACGAGATGCTCCTGGCCGACGGCGGCGACGACCTGATGAGCCTCGACGTCCGCTCCGAGATCGAGGCTTCTTCGTGAACGATCTCCAGTTCCGCGATCCGCGCCAGGCGCGCTCGATGGCCGCTACGCTCGTGCGCCTAGTGAGCGAGACTGGCCGTAAGGTCGCGGTCATGCACGTCTGTGGCAGCCACGAGCAGGCCATCGCCAAGTACGGACTGCGATCGCTCTTCCCGAAGACGCTCGAAGTGATCATGGGCCCGGGCTGCCCGGTCTGCGTGACCGATCTGCCCGAAGTCGACGAAGGGGTCCTCATCGCCGCGCAGGGAGCGCGCATCGCCACGTTCGGCGACATGCTCAAGGTGCCGGGGAGCGTGAAGTCGCTCGCCGACGCGCAGGCATCCGGCGCGAAGATCGACATCGTCTACAGCCCGAGGCAGGCGGTCGAGATCGCGCGGTCGACGACTGAGGAGGTCGTCCTCTTCGCTACGGGATTCGAAACCACGGCGGTGGCCACCGCCGCGGTCATCCTCGACAACCCGCCGCCGAACTTCTCGGTGCTCTCCGCTCACAAGTACATCCCGCCGGTGATGGAGATCGTCGCCGAGATGCCGGAAACGCGCATCGAAGGGTTCCTCGCCGCCGGCCACGCCGCGGCCATCACCGGCTCGGCCATCTTCGAGCCGTTCGTGGCGCGCCACAAGGTTCCGGTGGTCATCGCCGGCTTCGAGCCGAACGACATCATGGCCGGCCTGGTCGAACTGGTGGAGCTGATCCGCGCCGGGACGCCGCGCGTGGTGAACATGTTCCCCCGCTGCGTCACGCGCGACGGCAACCTCCGCGCGCAGGAGCAACTCTGGCGCGTGTTTCGGCCGATAGGCGGGCGGTGGCGCGGCATCGCGCACGTGCCGAACGGCAACCTGCGTCTGCGCGACGAGTTCGCACACGTCGACGCCCGTAGGCGTTTCCCGATCGATCTGACCTCGCTATGGGACTACGCGCCGCCGGCGCTGGCGGGGCAGTGCATCTGCGGCGACATCATGTCCGGCATCCGCAATCCCAACGACTGCCGCCTCTTCAACCGCGAGTGTGTTCCCGAGAGCCCGGTCGGCGCCTGCATGGTCTCGAACGAGGGGACGTGCAAGATCTGGCATCTCTACGGCGGCGTCCCCGACCTGGAGGCCTCCGCATGACCGCGATCCTTCTGCCCTTCACCAGCGGCCGCGTCACCCTCAAACAGGGCGGCGGCGGCCGGGCCATGCGAACGCTCATCGAGAAGCTTTTCGTACGCGACTTCGCAGCGATGTCTTTTGACGGCCTTGACGTCGGCATCGATGCCATGGACGACGGCGCGGCCATCCGCATCGGAGACGACTGGCTGGTCATCACCACCGACTCGCACGTGATCCATCCCATCGTCTTCCCCGGCGGCGACATCGGCCGGCTCTCCATCTGCGGCACGGTGAACGACCTGGCCATGATGGGCGCCACGCGCGTCCTAGGGCTCACCTGCAGCGTCATCCTGGAGGAAGGCTTCCCGCTCGATTCGCTCGAGGCCGTCCAGCGCTCGATGATCGCCGCCTGCCGCGAGGCGAACGCGCCGGTGGTCACCGGCGACACCAAGGTCATGGGCCGCGGCGAGATCGACGGGCTGGTCATCAACACCTGCGGCATCGGCCTCACGCGCACGCTCGTGCGCGACAACGGCCTGCGCACCGGCGACCGCATCATCGTCACCGGCAACATCGCCGAGCACGGCTTGGCGGTCATGGCGGCGCGGCACGGCATCGAATTCGAGGGCGACCTCGTCTCCGACGTCGCGCCGATGAACGGCATGATCGACTCGATCCTTTCCGACGCCGCGCTCGCGGACGCGGTCACGGCCATGAAAGACCCGACACGCGGCGGCGTCGCCAGCGCATTGCACGAGATGGCCGCCAAGAGCGACGTCGGCATCGTGCTGCAGGAGCGATCTCTCCCGATGACCGACGCGGTTCGTTCCGTGGGCGAGCTCCTCGGCATCGATCCTCTGCACGTGGCCAACGAGGGGAAAGCGCTCCTCGGCGTCCGCGCCGATGCCGTCGATCAGATCCTCGCTGGCCTCCGCGAGCATCCGCTCGGCCGTAACGCCGCCGTGATCGGTACCTGCGGCGCGGAACGGCGCGGCTCGATCATCCTCGACACCGGATTTGGAAGGAGGCTGCTCGCCGAGCCGGATGGCGAGCCGCTGCCCCGCATATGCTGAACGTAAACCACGACCAAACTGGCATAGACACTCTTGTCTGTTGTGGCATAGACACTCCTGTCTGTGCTCCGGCCGGAGCCGCCGCATGAGCCACATCACGCTCACAATCGACGACGGCGTCGGTACGATCACCATCGATCGCCCGCAACGCTTCAACTCGCTCGACGTGAAGTCGGCGCGCGATCTTCGCAAAACCGGCCTGCAGGTCGCGCGCGACCGGTCGGTCCGCGCCGTCGTGCTGCGCGGCAGCAGCGGCGTGTTCTGCAGCGGTGCCGACCTCAAATACATCCGCGGCGGCGGGGATGCGGACGATCTGGCCTATCTGAAGCCGTCACAGAGCGGCTATGGCGAGATCTTCAAGCAGATCCTCGAATACATCCACAGCACGATCTCGGAGATCCGCCGCGCGCCGAAGCCGGTCATCGCCGCGGTCGACGGGATCGCTGCCGCCGGAGGCTTCGGCCTGGCGATGTGCTGCGACCTGGTGCTGGCCTCGGAGCGCGCATCGTTCGAGTGGGCCTATTCGAAGACAGGACTCACCGGCGCCGAGAGCTCGACCTTCATGCTGCCGCGGCTCGTCGGTCTGCGTCGCGCGCTGGAGCTGCTGTTCCTCAACCCTCGGCTTACCGCGCGCCGTGCGCTCGAGATCGGACTGGTCACGGATGTCTTTCCGGACGAGACGTTCGACGCGGACGTCCAGCGCGTGGCCCGCCAGCTAGCGGCCGGACCGACCGAAGCGTGGGGAATCGCCAAAGCCTTGTTGAACGAAGCGGCGGGGATGGACCGGCTCGACCACCATCTCGACCGCGAACTGGAACATCTGGCGCGCATCGCCGACGGCGCCGACTTCGCCGAAGGCATCGACGCCTTCTTCGAGAAACGGCCGGCGCGGTTTGGAGCACGTTGATGCACGAGTACTCCATCGTCCAGTCGCTCGTCGACTCCGTGGCCGCCGCGGTCGGTGCACGCGAGGCGGCCGTCCATCGCGTCGATGTGGCCATCGGCGAGCTTGCCGGCGTCGACACGGCGCTGCTGACCACCGCCTTCGAGGTCTTCCGCGCCGGAACGATCTGCGAGAACGCCGCGCTGAAGATCGACCGCATTGCCGCGCTGTGGGAGTGCCCGCGCTGCCGCGCGTCCATCGCCCGCGGCGCCTTCCTCCGTTGCCAGGCGTGCAACGAGCCGGCGCATCTCGCGGCCGGAGACGAGATCGTATTGCAACGAATTGAAATGGAGGTGTCGTGATGTGTCAGGACTGTGGGTGTGGTGACGTCAACCTGGTTCCGCTCGATGTGCAGAAGCGGATTCTGTCGCGGAACGACAACGTCGCCGCGCACAACCGAGGACACTTCCTCGAGCGCGGCATCTTCGCCATCAATCTGATGGGCTCTCCCGGCTCCGGCAAGACCGCGGTGCTCCAGGCGACCGCAAACGCCTTTGACGGTGACGGCGGCGGCAAACTCGCCGCGCTGGCCGGCGACCTGGCCACCGAGAACGATTCCAATCGCGTTTTGAACGCCGGAATCCGTTCCCGCGCCGTCACCACCGGCCAGGCCTGCCATCTCGACGCGGAGCTCGTCCATCATGAGCTGCACCACCTCGACCTCGCCGGGGTCGAATATCTCTTCATCGAGAACGTCGGCAATCTGGTCTGCCCCGCAGTCTACGACCTCGGGCAGGCGGTGAACGTCGTGGCCCTGTCGGTCACCGAAGGGGAGGACAAACCGCTCAAGTACCCGACCATGTTCGCCAAGGCCGATCTCGTGCTGCTGACCAAGGTCGACCTGCTGCCGCACCTCGGTGTCTCCATGGATGCCATCCTCGACTCGCTGGCGCGATCGATGCCGGTGCCCAACGTGATCGCCTTGTCTGCGCGCGAAGGCTTCGGTGTCGACGACTGGCTGGCGTGGCTCCAGCGCAGCCGCGTGGACGCATTCCAGGAGGTCATGGCGTGAATGGTCTGACGTGGACGCTCGGCGTCACCGCGGCTGTCGTCGGCGCGCTGCACACGATGGCGCCCGATCACTGGATGCCGTTCGCCGCCCTGGCCCGTGCGCGCGGCTGGAGCGCGCCGCGCGCCGCGCGCACCACGATCCTCTGCGGCTTCGGCCACGTCACCACCTCCGCCGCGCTCGGCATCGCCGCGCTCTTCGTCGGGCTCGGCGCCATCCGCCTGATCGGCGGCACGCTCGAGAGTTTCGCCAACGTCCTGCTGATGGGATTCGGCACGATCTACATGATCTGGGGTCTGCGCCGCAGCTTCCGCCGCGATCCCTTCGCCGTCATTCACCCGCACAGTCACCATCATCCCCACGGCCACAACGATCACGACCACGGCCTCACCGAGCGGTCGCTCTTCGTCCTCTTCTCCGCCGATCCCTGCGTGGCGGTCATCCCCATGATCCTGGCCGCTGCCGGCGCCGGCTGGTTCGCCGTCGCCGTGGTGATCGTGTCCTATGAGATCGCCACCATCGCCACCATGGTCCTCCTGGTCACCGCCGCCCATGCCGGCGTTCACGCCATCCGCGCCCCCTGGATCGACCGCTACGGCGACGCCACCGCCGGAGCGCTCATCGTCTGTGTAGGGGCGGCGATGGCGGCGCTGGGGATCTAGGCGCTCCGGACCTACTTCTCCAGCGCCACGCCGCCCGCGTCCACACGATCACTGCCGATCGGCCGCTTCGCGAAAACCTGCCGCGCCAGCAGCCGCACGATGCCGCTGATTCGAAAGTTCCGCAGGAACGCCCCAGGCGCAAAGAGCTCGGCTTTGTCGTTGATGGTTCCCTCGGAGAAGGCGCGCACTTCGTCCGAATCGAGCTGGCCGTTGGCCGAGAGCTTGCGCCGGATTTCGCGCGCCTTGCCCAGGCGCTTGCTCACGCCCGCGGCGCAGGCCTCGGTGATGCGGCCGTATCGCCGCTTCAGATCGTTCAGCAGTCCCGCGGCGTCGTACGTCGCGTCGACAATGTCCGTGCGCGTCATCCACCGCGTCTCGTAGTTGAGGATCGACTCCCAGTCGCGCTGCTCGAGTAGGGCGCGGTGCTCGGCCAGCGTGTGCGCACGCATGATGTAGCCATGCTGTTCGGCGTTCTCGAAGCCGTTGCTTCCGGGATCGATGAACGGCCCCATCGGGGTGAGGAATGCCGAGAGCCGCCGGTCGAAGCGGACGAAGAGCTTCTCGATGTGCTCGACCGTGGCCAGCACGCCGTCGTAGGTCTGCCCCGGCAGGCCGATCATGTAGAAGAGGTCGAGGTTCTCGCAGTGGAGGGCCAGCATCGCCGCGATCGCTTCCTCCATCGTCTCATTCGTGAAGCGCGCTTTGCCTAGGCGCAGGCGGACGGATTCGTCATGGCTCTCCGGCGATAGCTCCGCGCCCCAATGGCCGATCGATGCGTCGATGCGCTCGACGAACTCGCGGCTGGGTGGATCGAAGAACTCGAAGACGATGCGGTTCGTCACCGGCGCGCGCGCCAGCTCATCGAGCACGTCATTCGCGTACGCCTCGCCGCCGTCGCGGAGATCGCCGACGAGAAATATCGGCGCGTGCGTCAGTTCCGCGAGCTGCAGCACCTGCGCGGCGATCGACGCGGGGCTGCGCAGCATCGGGAAATGGCCAGGCATGAAGCGCCGGAATGAGGCGTTTGACGCGCCGCACGTGACGCAGCTCCGGGCGCAGCCGCGTACCGTGAAGACAGCAGTGATCGGATGCTTCCACCAGGTATGAAACGGCGCGGTGGTCCAGAAATCGAGATGGGATGTGACGCCGGCCACCATCGTGCCGAGGTCGTAGCGGCAGTCGTCAATCGACGCGACCTCGCCCGCGGCGTTCACGCGGGTCTGGCCGTTCTCCTTCCATGTCAGCCCGGGCACGCGCTCGAATCGCCGCGCGCCCTTCAACTCGCGGACGAGCGCGAGGAGCGCCGGCTCGGTGACGCTGCCTCGGAGGACGAAGTCGACCGAGGTGTCGCGGATCAGCTCCTCGTGAAAGTAGCTCGACGAGATGCCGCCGAAGACGATCGGGATGTCCGGATGCAGCTTCTTGAGCAGTGCCGCCACCGCCGGCCCGCCGTGCGCATGCGGAAGCCAGTGCAGGTCGATCCCGAACAACGCCGGTTTTAATTTCTCTAAAAACCGCTCCGGCCGGAAGCGCCGGCTGCGCATCATCAGCAGCGCCAGATTGACGATGCGCACGCGATACCCATGCCGCCGCAGATACGCCGCCAGCGTGAGGAACCCGACCGGATACATCTCGAACACCGGCGACGACGGAATGACATCGCTGATCGGCCCATAGAAGATCGTCCGCTCCCGAAAGTCGAACACGCTGGGGGGATGGATGAGCACGACATCCGGCTGTGTCACGACATCAGACTGCGCGTCAGGCTTCGTCGCGGATGCGGTGAACGTCACATGAGGGTGTGATGATCGATCGGAGCGCTGGCATCCTCGCCGGCTGGCTCGGCGCCGCTTACCTGCTCACTTCTTTCGGCTCTCGTGGATTGCGCGGACGATCTGTTCACGCTTGAGCCCGAGGTCCGCCCCCTTCACGTCGAACGGTGAGCGCACGGGTTGTTCCGGACGAACGACGAAACTCTCTCCGTCGCGCCTGCGGATGCGGACTCCGCCCTTTCGCCTGGCCTCTTCGAGAAGCGTGGCGAGATTCTGTTTCACGACATCCATGTCGACAATTGTACAACTCGCAGGAAGAAGCGGTTCACGCGGAGACGCGGAGCGAGGGATCCACTTCCCTCGAACCTTCCGCGCCTCCGCGCCTCCGCGTGAGTCATTCCGTGGAAGAGCGCGTCGCTGGTTCGGATCTCGCGGTGCAGGAACACCGCGGGACCTCGCAACCGCGTTACCTCTCCCTACTGCGCTGCTACCTTTTCAGTCAGCGGCGGACTCCTCCATTTGATGGCGTTTTCATCCTCACGAAAACGGAACAGACCTCGCGCCGTTTCTCCCACTCCCAGGCTCGGTCTTTGCCTAACGGAGGACATATATCGCGACCCTGGCCGCGACAACCGACCTCAAGGAGAAACACGTTATGAAAAACCTATTCAAGACGCTGGCGGTCACGTCGGCGCTTTTGCTGGTCTCCACCACTCCGCTCTTCGCGCAATTGACGGAAGAGCGGGATGTAGTTCCTTTTCTTCCGGACGCACCGCTGACTGTGTCCACGGTACCCGACAGTGGTGACCAGAACCCTTACGGCGTTGCTTTCGTGCCCTTTGGCTTCCCAGCCGGTGGGACACTCGCGGCAGGCGACATCCTCGTCTCGAACTTCAATAACAAGGCGAATGAGCAGGGAACCGGCACAAGCATCGTCGACGTGCCGGCGAGCGGCGGCGCTCCCACAGTCTTTTTCCAGGGGACAGCTCCGCTCGGCCTCACGACCGCCCTTGCTGTGCTGAAGGAGGGCTTGGTGGTGGTGGGCAATCTCCCGACGAGTGACGGGACCTGCGCGACCGCCCAGGCCGGATCGCTGCTCGTGATCGATCGCAGCGGCCACCTGCTGGCCACCCTGTCGGAATCCGATATCAACGGCCCGTGGGACATGACGTTCTTCGAGGAGGGGGCGGGGCGGGTCCTGTTTTTCGTCGCCAACGCACTCAGCGGCACGGTCATCCGCCTCGAAGCGCAAGTCGCCCCTGGCGGCTTGACGATTTTGAGCCACACACAGATCGCATCGGGCTACATGCACCGATGCGACCCGGCGGCGCTGGTCGTCGGTCCAACCGGCCTGGTCTACGATCCGGACAGCGACTCCCTCTTCGTCGCCTCGACCGAGGACAACGGCGTCTTCGAGGTCCCGCATGCCGCCAGCACCGCTCACGACGAGGGGATGGGGCAGGTGATCTACCAGGACAACGCCCATCTGCACGGACCGCTGGGGATGGTCCGGGCGCCGAACGGCGACTTTCTTGTGGCCAATTCGGATGTCATCAATTCCGATCCGAACCAGCCGAGTGAGATCGTGGAGTTCACCCGCCAGGGCAAGTTCGTCAAGCAAGTCTCCGTTGACCCGGAGCAGGGTGGTTCGTTCGGGCTCAACCTGCAGACCACTGGCCACAACACAACCAGGTTTGCCTATGTTGACGACGTCACCGGCACGCTGACGATCTGGACGCTGCCGGCAAACGAGGGTCGTAGACACGCCTCTTTCTAGCCGGCACGGCCGGCAGCGTTGGTCGCCCAAGGCTCGGCCACCATCTTCGCCAGATCTCTTCCGCCGCGCAGACTCCTGGCGCATTGCGTGGCTACAGAGTCGCGCGGTCACGCGGTCATCAGCAGCAGCGAGACCTCGTAACCGCGTAACCGCTCGAGCTCCGGGTTGCTGGGCCAGTGGCCCAGCAACCCGGCAACCACCTACTTCTTCAACGTCCGAATGAACGTCACCACCGCGTTGATCTCGTCGGCGGTCAGCTTGCCCTTGTAGGCGGGCATCTTTCCCTTTCCGTCCGAGGTCCAGGTGACCAGGTCTTTGTCCGTCTGCTTCTGCACGTCGGCGGAGGCGAGGTCGCGCAGCTTCAGCGCTTTGCCCATGGCGGTCAGACCGCTGCCGTCGGGGCCGTGACAGCTTGCACATTTCGTCTTGTAGACCGCCGCGCCGTCGGCGGCGAACAGACCGGTTGCGACCAGGGTGAGGATGGCGATGAGGACCACTGCTTTCTTCATGATGGGCTCCTTTTCTATGCCGCCGCCGTCGTGGCGGCCGGCTCTGTTGACTCACTCGTTGTTCGTCTCTTCGTCGACCCGCTCAGCGTCATCGAACGCCTTCGGGTGTTCTTCCTTGAACTGATGCTCCGACATCTTTCCGTCGAACCAGGTCCAGCTCATCGGATAGACATCGGGGTCGAAAATCACGTGATAGAAGTGCCAGATGATGATGGCAAGGGTGGCCAGAATGGCCTCGTAGAAGTGGATGGCCGTGGCGATGTCGATCCACCAGCGCGGGATCCATTGCGCGACGCCGACCGAATACCAGATCACCAGACCGGTGACGGCCATGACCATCGTGCCCCACAGGCCGGCCCAGTACTCGGCCTTTTCCGCGTAGGTGAAGCGGCCTGATTGCGGCTTGCGATCGCGCAACACATCGATCAGGTCGCGGGCGTCCGAGAAGCGGAACCAGAAATCGCGCAACCCCTTTCGTCCTTCGCGGGTCAGCATCATGTAGCTGAGGTGATAGAGGCCCAGGACGATCATCACAACGGCGGCGATGCGGTGCACGAGGCGGCGAAGCTCTTCGCTCGTGCCGAAGCAACGCGCCAGGAGCGAGTCCGGCCAGGCCAGAGCGAAGCCGCTGATCACCAGCACGGTGAAGCTGGCCACCAGCACGATGTGCTGGATGCGCTGATTGCGATTCATGCGCACGATGGTGCGGTCCGAGGCCAGGCGTGCCTTGCGGGCCTTGCGCACCCAGATGATGATGTTGTGCAGGGCCATGCCGCCGATCGTCAGCACGATCAGCACGATGTAGACAAGCCGGATCCAGGTGACCGCGCGCGACGGCGTGTCGCTGACGTCGCCGGCGATCATGTGGATCTTGCCGCGCGAGAAATTGGCCGCCGCGCCAGCGTGACACTTGCCGCAGGTCTTGGGAAGGTTCTTGATGTTGACGGCCGATCGCGGATCCGCCGAGCGGCGGATGTCGTGCGCGCCGTGACAACTGGCGCAGTCCGCGGCGACGGTGGACCCCATCTTCCGGGCCAGGCCGTGGTAGCTGGCCTCGTACGATTGAACGCGCGACGGCGGTACGCCGAACTCCTGCGTCAGCCGGACGCCGTCGTGGCAGCGGATGCAGCTCGCCCGCGGTCCGCGTACCTGATCGCTGGTCTTGGCGATCGTATGGACGCCGTGGCAGTCGGTGCAGACCGGAGCGTTCCAGTTTCCTCGGGCCAGCGACTTGCCGTGGACGCTGTCCACGTATTGCGTGGCGATGGCGGCGTGGCAACGGCCGCAGGTACGCGCGACGTTGAATTTGAAGATGCCCGAGAGCGGATCATTCGCCGGCCGCACGGCGTGATGGTCGTGGCAGTCGGTGCAGACGGCAACCTTGCTCTTGCCGTCGTGAGCGACGGCGCGGCCGTGGATGCTGTCCTGGTACGACGTCGCCGAATTCGTGCTTAGTCCGGCCTTCTCCATCACGAACTTCTGCGCGTGGCAGCGGGCACAGGTCGTGGGGATGGCGCTGTGAGCGGTCATCGATTTGGGATCGGACGAGGGCAGGATGGTGTGCGGAGAGCCGTGGCAGTCCGCGCAGCGCGCGCCTTGCGCGCTTCCCGACTTCACCGCTTTGGCGTGTAGTGACTCGTTCCATGCGGCGACGGAGTCCGGATGGCAGGAGCCGCAGTCGACCGGCTTTGGCGCCGGGTCGTGCGGACCGGGAGTGGTGATGCCGGCGTGGCAGTCCGTACAACCGAGCGGACCGTGGACCGAACCGGCGAATTGTTTCGCGTCGACTCTATCGTGACAAGTCAGGCAATCCTGGTTGGACAGTTGCGCGCTCGCCGTCACAGAAGCGGCAAGTGTGAGAGCGGCGGCAATGATGAACGTTCGCATCGGGAGTTCCTCGCTGCACACGGTAGGGTCTGGCGGTACAGCGAGCGATGCGGGGGGTCACCGTTGATCGGTGATCCAGCTCACGTAGCGAAGGTTGGAGGGGTACACGGAGCGCGCCAGCGCTCCGGCGTCAGCGGCCGACGGCCCGATGACGACCCACGTTCCCCGAGGCGCCCGGAACGACCAGCAGCGTGATGCTCTGCGGCGGCAAGGTGACGGAGATCGACGATCCGGAAAGCGTCACATCAGCCAGGCGATGGATGGCATTGGCGGAGTCGAGCTGCCAGCGCTGCACGCTCCCGCCCGAAGGAACGAAGCTGGTCAGTGTTACCGAGGCGGGCGTGTTGCCGAGCAGCGTCTTCGTCACGATCATGATCGTCAGGGCATTGTCGGATGTGCGCACGGCGGCGAACGGCGCAACATCATCCACGTCCGGTCCGGCGGCGCTGACGCTGACATCGCCGAAGGTCGAATGGCCGCCGTCGTAGTTCCGGTACATCCGGATGGCCTTGTACGTCGGCGTGGCGGCATCGGGCGTCGTCCAGCGCGTGGCCATGTCCAGCCGTTCGCGGCCGAAGATGCCGAGGATGTCGGCCTGTGCCGTGGCGCCGTTGATCGATCCCTCGGCGCCCCAGTTGTATTCGGTGATGGCGATCTTCGTGCCGGGGTAGTACGTGTCCGCCCATTGATGAAGCCGCGGAATCAACTGCACCTTGTCGTTGATCCAAGTCTGGTCGATGTACGCCGGATCCCAGAGAGAACGGGTGGAGCGATTGCGCCGGAGTTGCATCGCCGAGGAGATGTCGTCGCCGAACTCGCCACCCTGCGGGTAGTAGTGGACGCTGAGCACGTCCAGCAAACGCAGGCCGTTGCGCTGATCGTTCGCTCTCAGTTGGTCGAGCAGCCAGGGGATGTAATCCTGATTGCTGTGCGCCGTCCGATCGGGGAGCGGTCCGCTCCACCCGTGCGACGCTCCCCACTGCTGGTCGTAGCCGCTGTAGAAGTATCCGCTCCAGCCCCACTCCTCGGGGCCAACGACCTGTGCGGCCGGATCGACCGATTTCACCCGGCCGGCATAGTCGATCATCTTCGCCAGGATCTCGTCCATGCTTGCGCCGGTTGGGTGAACGTCGCGGTGCGTGGCGTGCCAGATGCTCGGTTCGTTGTCGAGCAGGTAGTAGCGCAACGGACCGTTCGCCGCGGAGCCCCACTTGTTGAGCAAGTGCTGCAACCAGCCGAGTTGGTACGCCGAGTCCGCGGGCTGGTTGGCGTCATGAGGATCGTTGCCGGTGACTTCGGTGCCGTTGCTTCGAACGCCGTTTCCCGCGTCCGGCATCCAGTAGTCCGTGCTTTGCTGCGCGCCGTACTTGGCCACGGAGAAGCTGGCCAGGTTGGAGCGGCCGCTGCCGAGCCTGGCCACCCAGCCGATCATCGGCACCGTGACCATGGCGGACGCGCCGCTCGATGCGCTGTCGCCGATGAACGTGTCCGCAAACTCGCCCGGTGTCGCGCTCGTCTCGGCGATGCTCTCGTAGTACCAGTCGGCGGCGCGATTGCTGGAATTGCTCATCCAGTCGTAGCGTGTGGTGCCGTTCCCGCCCTGTCGGTTGAGCGGAACGTTGAGGTCGGATAGTTGGGCCGCGCTGGCGAAGGCCACGCCGTAGATCAGCGGACTGATCGGATGGCGGTTCTTCGAAGCATCCACGCTGATCGTGACGGGGGCATTCTGACCCTCGGCCACCGCCGCAAGCAGAAGGATCGTCGTCAGTCTCAGAATCCGCGTAACAGTCTCCCCAAAATCAAACACCTCGGGCCGCGTACGCCGTCAGGAGTCGCGAGCACCGAGGTGTGTGAGATGGAATGTAGTCGAAGGGCGGGGTAGGGAGGTGACGGGACTCACATTCGAACGGTGCATACTAATGTCCGCATGTCGTCGCAGAACCCGGATTTCGTGACACCCGGCGAATACCTCGAACTGGAGCGCAAATCCGAGTTCCGAAACGAGTACCTCGATGGCCGCATCATTCCCAAGTCGGGCTCGAACCAGCCGCACAAGGCGGTGCGTAAAGGGGCGCGTGAGCTGTTGCGCGCGATCTATCGATGCCTGGGCGAGGAGCTGATCCCGGCGCTGCGCAAGGAAGGGATCCGCATCGAGCGGGTGGCGGACCTACCTGCTCGGACATCTCAGCTCCCAGACGCGTCGTAGAGCATGTGAGGTGTTCGCGGTCGGCATGCGCATCAAGGTCAGCTCGACGGGGATGTACGCCTATCCCGACGTAATCGCGGTCTGTGGCGAGTCGCATTTCGAGGATGCGCACACCGACACCCTTCTCAACCCGATGGTCATCGTGGAGGTTCTCTCCGAGTCGACCGAGGCTTACGACCGCGGGGAGAAGTTCGCGCACTACCGCCGTCTCGACACGTTGCGCGAGTACGTTCTCGTCGCCCAGGACAAGGTCCGTGTCGAGCACTACCTGCGCGACGGAGAGCAGTGGGTGCTCTCGGAGATCAGCGACCCGGATGGCGCCGTCCATCTCGCATCCGTTGACTGCCACGTCACGCTCGCGGAGATCTACGAGAAAGTCGAATTCGATCCGTTGCCGGCACGTCCATAGATTCATATTGGAAGGGGCCCATCACTTCGGGTCTATTGGAGCCGAGGTACAATGCGCTTGATCCCCGATGGCTGCCTGTCCCGCCTGCTCTGGTGAGATCGCCGCGGATGCGCGCTTCTGTTCTTCGTGCGGATCGCCGGTCGACATCTCGTCCGCGGGCACGATGGAGAGGTCGGCGCCGGCGCGAGCGCCTTCGTCATCGAGTGGTATCGACCACGGACGCTTCCTACCCGGAACGATGTTCGGCAACCGATACCGGGTCGTTGCCCTGGTCGGAAAAGGGGGGATGGGAGAGGTCTATCGCGCGGATGACCTGAAGCTCGGGCAGTCCGTGGCGCTCAAGCTGCTGCCGAAACGGGCCAGCACGGATGAAGGGCGGCGTGCGCGACTCCTGGGGGAAGTTCGCATGGCCCGGCAGATCGCACACCCCAATGTCTGCCGTATCTATGACATCGGTGAGCTCGAGGGGGAGAGCTTCATCACCATGGAATATGTGCACGGTGAGGATCTCGCCGCGCTTCTGCATCGAATCGGGCGTTTGTCGAAAGACAAAGGGATCCAGATCGCCAGCCAGATCTGCGCCGGTCTCGCGGCCGCGCACGAGAAGGGCATTCTTCATCGGGATTTGAAACCGGCGAACATCATGCTCGATGACCGGGGGAACGTCCGCCTGACTGACTTCGGTCTCGCCGCGGTAGCGGGCGATCTGCAGGCGAACATCATGGAAGGGACGCCGGCGTACATGGCGCCGGAGCATCTCGCCGGCCAGGAGGTGACGGTACGAAGCGACATCTACTGTCTGGGCCTGGTGCTTTACGAGATATTCACCGGCAAGAGGGCGTTTCAGGCGAACACCATCGCCGAGTTGCAGCAGATGCGCGAGGAGCGGAGTCTGACCGACCCGTCGCGCGTGATCGATGACATTGATCCCGCGGTCGAGCGCGTGATCCTTCGCTGTCTGGAGAACGATCCGAGCGATCGGCCGCTGTCGGTTCTTTCCGTGATCGCGGCCCTCCCCGGCCGTGATCCGCTGGCGGCGGCCCTTGCCGCAGGGGAAACGCCCTCGCCGGAGTTGCTCGCCGCGGCCGGAGACTCGGTCGGTCTGCGTCCGTCCGTCGCCGTTCCGCTTCTGTTGTTCATCCTCGTCGGATCGGTCGTCGGATGCATGCTTCAAATGCAGAGCAACCTGACGGCCTACGTGAAGGTTGAGATTCCACCTGACGCTCTGGCGTTGAAGGCGCAGGAGACGATCCAGCAGCTTGGCTATTCGCGGAAGGCCGCCGACAGCGCGCATGGTTTCTACGCCGATCTCGATTTCCTGGATTTCATCGGCGGCCACGACAAGTCCGCGCGGCGCTGGGAGCGCCTCCGGAGCGGCTGGCCTCCGTCGTTGCTCTTCTGGTATCGCGAAAGCGACCAGCCGCTGGAGTGGCAAAGCTTCTTCAGCCGATGGGTGACACGCTCCGATCCACCGCCGGCCACTCCCGGAATGAAACAGATCTCGCTCGATCCATCAGGACGGCTCGTGGCCTTCGATGCTGTGCCCGATCAGGTTGAATCGGGTGTTGCGCAAGGCTCCGTTGATTGGCGGCCGCTCTTCAGTGCCGCCGCTCTCGATCTATCGCAGTTCAAACCGGTGCCCCCGAAATGGGTGCCGCCGGTCTTCGCCGACTCCCGCGCAGCGTGGGAAGGGAAGTATCCATCCGGCGAGCCCCTCCGGCTTGAGGCCGCGGCATACCGCGGCAAACCGGTCTACTTTCAGATGATCGGGCCGTGGACGCGACCCGTGCAGATCCAGCAGGATCCCCTCACGAAGGGTCGGAAGATCGCACGGGGTGTCTACATCAGTATCTTTGCCATGGTTTGTATTGGCGGGGTTCTCGTCGCCAGGCGGAACGTCTCGCTGGGGCGCGGTGACCGGCGGAGTGCCACGCGACTGGCGACGGCCACGTTGATCGTCACACTCATCTACGGCGTGCTCCAAACGACTCATGTGACGACGGCATATGAGCTCGGCATCATGGTGATGGTTCTCAGTTGGGCACTCTTCTTTGGCGTACTGGTCTGGGTACTGTATCTGGCGCTCGAGCCGTCCGTGCGGCGGCGGTGGCCGCACGCGCTGATCGCCTCGGGGAAAGTGCTCTCCGGCCGTTTCCGCGATCCGCTAGTCGGTCGCGACGCCTTGATTGGCAGCGCGGCCGGAGTCTTGATGGGCATCCTTCTGGCCGGCGTCACTCCGGTCACTCGACTTCTTGGTGGTGTTCTGCCAGCACCCAGGTCGGATCTGGCTCCGGTGAGCGGCCTTCGTTTCGTATTGGCATCTCCGTTTATGAACGTTGTTGATGCTGTCTTCTGGTCATTCGTGGCCACGTTTCTCATTTTCGCGTTGCGCATGGTCCTTAGAAAAGACTGGCTCGCAGTGGCCACGATCGCCTTGATCGGCAGTCTCCTTCTCGCCGTGCCGTCAGAGAGCGTCATCGTCAACCTGATCATCGGTGTGATGGCGTGGACGATGCTTCCGCTGCTGATGATCCGCTTCGGACTTCTGGCAACGTTTTGCATGGTCTACGTCTCCGATCTGATCCACCCCGGCGTCACGGACTTCACGTCGTGGAGCTCGTATAGCGTATGGATTCCGCTCGCGGTGATCGCAACGCTGGCGGTCGTCTCATTCCGCACCTCGCTCGCCGGGCGGCCACTGCTGCGCGGGGCTCTGTTCGAGGGGTAGGACATCTCGCCCGTGGCACGGCAGGCGCCGGTCGCGGTCTGAAGTGCGGCGGCGATGCTGCTCGGGTATCCTTTTACAGGAGGGAGGACTCTGACATGGCGAGCACCGCGACATTGACTGGAACGATCACGGTCATCAGCACTTCCAACGGCTCACACGCCATCACCATCACGGTCTCGAACGACGACGGAGCGACCATCGCCACGGCCACCGCCGCCGTGACCACCGAAAGCGGCAGCGGGAGCGGCGATTACAGCATCTCCGGTCTGCCAGCGGGCGACTGCAAGGTCAAGTTCACGAACCCCAATCTGACCACGGCAAACGAGAGCACGACGATCAGTCTTTCCAAAGCGAACCAACTCAACGCCACGATGAGCCCGAAAGGGCTTGCGTTCTGACTGACTGCCATCGAAGTGGCGTCTGGATTCGCCGGCGGGGCAATTCAGAGCGGAAGATCGGCGTATAGCACCGCGAGATCGAGCGTGGGCCCGGATGCGAGTCGAATGTTCCCTTCTCGCACTTCGAAGTACTCCCACGTGCCCGAGGGTGTGCGGCGGAATATCTCGACACGGGCCTCCTGACTCACCAGGACGTACTCCTGAAGCGACGAGATGCGCTGATAGTGCATCCACTTATTGCCGCGATCGCCTTTCTCGGTCGTGACCGAGAGAACCTCGACGAGGAGCGCCGGATTCGTGATCGTGGTGTGCGCGGCGTCCTCCGGATCGTATTCGATCGGACCGCAGACCATCGAAACGTCGGGATACGTTGCGCGGCCGGTAGCAACGATGCGGACTCGCATGTCGGAGGTGAACACGATACAGCCGGGCGCGCATGTGTTTCCCAGTGCGGTGATCATTCTCGCGGTGAGCGCGCTATGCCGCGCCGTTCCGCCGGACAACGCCAGAATCTCGCCCGCATCGAACTCGTGCTTGACCTCACTGTCGCGCTCGATCACGAGGTAGTCCCCGAACGTGTAATCGTGGTGCGACTGCGACAGAGAAGCTGCCATAAGCGCCTAGGATAGCGCACGCTTCATCCGTAAGCCTTGGTGCGCCCAGTAGGATTCGAACCTACGACCTTCAGCTCCGGAGGCTGACGCTCTATCCAGCTGAGCTATGGGCGCGCACGAGAGGTGGGCGTGAGCGGATTGTATGGTGCGCAACGCGGGGCGGCAACCGGGGATTTCAGGCGGCGTCGGTGAGATTGATGTGCAGGTGGCGTTTGAGGGCAACGCGCAGCGGGCGGGTGGAGTCGCGGAGCCAGTCATAGGTTTTCCGCAGGCGGTCACCGCTGACGAACTCCCGCACCTTCGGGTGATCGTAGAGGAAGACGTCGGCGCGGCGTTTGATCTGCTTCGGAGTGCCCAGCCAGCGCACTTCCTTCCGGCGCACCACCTCCAGCTTGGCGTCGAGCTCGGCGTAGAACTCGTCGTCCACCCGGAAGTACATGTTCTTCAGCCAGCAGAGGCCGGGCTTGACGCAGACCTCTTTCAGGATCTGGAAGTGCTGGGGGTCGTAGTCGATCTTGCCGCCGCGCAGGAGCACTTCGCGCATCTCGTCGCGCATCTTCTGGAACGCGGCGCCCCGCCAGTGCTCGGACATCGAGGCCTCGTGGATGTTGCCGAGCGGGGGGACATCCGGGTTCAGGAGTAGGCAGCATGGACGGATGTCGCCGTTGCCGGTGATGGCGGCGGTGTACCAGGCGAAGAAGCAGCCGTCGTTGCGGTCGCGGAATGATGGCGCGGTCGGGTACATGTTTGTCGGCTGCGTGCCGACGCGCTCGCGGACGCGTTTCATCATGCTGTTCCAGCCGTAAACAGCGAAGTCGATCTGCAGGAGGCCGATGTCGGCATCCTTGCGCAGCACTTCCTCGACGAACGGCTCGGCCAGCTCGGCATCCTCGGGGCGGAGGAGCAACTCGCGATCGATGCGCTCGCGCGGAATCTCGAGCACGGCATTCATGGCGATGCGGTCGACGCCGAGGGATCGGCCGAGGTCGTACATCTCGACCATGCGGGTCACGTTCGAGCGGTCGAGGAGAAACTGCGTCACGATCGACGGATAGATCGAATCGCCGCGCACTTCGACGAGCGTTTTGATGGCGGTGATGACCTTGTCGAAGAGCGCCGGCTTCACCTGCATCATGCGGGCGTAGTCGGCGGCATCGACGGCGTTGAGCGAGAAGATCACCTCGCGGGCCTTGTTGTTCACCAGGAAGCCGGCGATGTCGCGGTTCAGGGCCACGCCGTTCGTAGTCAGGTTGTCGACGACGATGCCGCGCGCCGCCAGGTGAGCCATGACGTCGTTGATCTCACGATGAAACAGCGGATCGCCGCCGCCGGAGAGACGCACGGAACGGAGTCCTGCCGCGGCCATCTCATCGATCAGCTCGGTCGTCTTCTTCAGCGGGATCTGTTCCTTGGTGCGCAAGTCCTGCTGATTGCAGAAGTAGCAGGCCACGTTGCAGCGGTCGGTGAGGTCGAGCTCGGCGTGAACAGGGCCCCTCGTCGGTGTGTTCGCGACGATGGCGTCGATGATCTCGCGTTTGCGCTCGCGCGATACTTCTGCCCACCCGTGCGTTCCTCTCATGATTCGTGACCCCTAACGGGCGTGTGTTTCGGAGCATTCCGGAAGTTGTGGATGCGAGTCGGTATAATCGCGCCGCTTTGTACGGTCCTCTGAAGGTCTTCACCGGCCGATCCCATCCCGCGCTTGCTCAGGAGATCTGCGAGATCCTGGGCATCGCGCTCGGGCACGTGTCGCTCTACAGCTTCTCCGACGGCGAGAACTACGTGCAGATCGACGAGAACGTCCGCGGCGCCGACGTCTTTGTCATCCAGCCGACAGGACCGCCGGTGAATGACAATCTGATGGAGCTCTTGATCATGCTGGACGCATTCAAGCGCTCCTCGGCCAGCCGCATGACCGCCGTTCTGCCGTACTACGGCTACGCCAGGCAGGACCGGAAGGACAAGCCGCGCGTGCCCATCACGTCGAAGCTGGTCGCGGATCTCATCACCGCCGCCGGCGCCGACCGCGTGCTCACCCTCGATCTTCACGCCTCGCAGATCCAGGGTTTCTTCAACATCCCCGTCGATCACCTCTTCGCCGCTCCTGTGATCGTGCGCCATCTGCGCGACCTCGGGCTCCCGGATCTGACGATTGTCTCGCCGGACGCGGGCGGCGTCGAGCGCGCCCGGGCATACGCCAAACGACTCGGCGCGACGCTGGCCATCATCGATAAACGCCGCACCGGCGCCAATCAGACCGAGGTCATGAACATCATCGGCGACGTGCAGGACAGGAACGTCTTCGTCGTCGACGACATCGTGGACACCGGCGGAACGCTGATCCACTCCGTCGACGCCCTCCTGGCGAAAGGGGCGCGGTCGATCTCAGCGTCGTGTACACACGCTGTCCTGTCCGGGAAGGCCATCCAGCGCATCAACAACTCGCAGCTCACGCACGTCATCGCCACGAACAGCATGTCCATGGCCGACAAGCAGGCCGAGTGCTCGAAGCTGACCACGCTCTCGATCGGCGACCTGCTCGCCAAGGCCATCAAGCGCATTCATGATGAGGACTCGGTGAGCTCGTTGTTTGAGATGTAGGGGTGGGGAGTGGGGGGTGGGGGGGGGGGGGTGGGGGGGGGGTGTTGGTGGGGTGGTGTGTTTGGGGGGTGGTGGGGGGGGTGGGGGGTGGGG
>Ga0307470_10000398_pt1 | contig 22859 bp, 17 predicted proteins | sample atmos_gasesAM3C__FD_204565 | JGI IMG/M metagenome (GOLD analysis project Ga0307470, IMG submission 204565) | Hardwood forest soil microbial communities from Morgan-Monroe State Forest, Indiana, United States - atmos_gasesAM3C_05 | ecosystem: Environmental > Terrestrial > Soil > Temperate forest... | reverse complement strand
GCAAATGAGCAACTGAGCAACCATCCCACTCAGTAGCACACCGACAACCGACAACTGACAACGCGGCAAAGCCGCGGTTCTACTTCTTCTCCTCCGGCTTCGCGGGTGCGGCGACAGCAGGCATGGCGAACATCGTCTTATCGACCTTGGGGTTCAGCTCGATCTTCTCGATATGAATCGACTGTCCGCCCATCGACTCTTTGCCCTTGATGTGGCTATCGATCGAGTACGGGAAGGTGAGACCGTCGACCGTCTTGTAGTCACCGATCGTCGTCTCCACTTCCAGATCCTGCCCCTGCACGTTCCGCGTGGCCTCGGTTCGGATGGTCAGGTACGTCTCAGCGTCGAGGTATTCGTTCGACTCTTTGCCGTCCTTCGTCGTGACGTGCAGTTTGAAGGCCGGCGTCCCCTGGACGTCTTCCTTGCCGACGAACTCGACCTTGTTACCCTTGGCTTTGTAGTCGAACGTCGGGCCGTCGAAATCGGCATCGGCGCGGACGTCCTTGAGCATCTCGTCGGTCATCTTCTGCGGATCTTTGTTGCCGCCGAACGGCAGCAGCATCCATCCGGTCGTACCGTCGTACGCCTGCGTGCCGGTCATTCCCTGAATGGTGAAGTCCATGCGCGTAGCGGCCGGACGCGCCTTGGTGATGATGAACGGCGCCTCCATCGGGCCCATCTTCATCGACCCGGTCATGCGGAGCGACTGCAGCGCCTTGAGCTTGTCCTTTCCGCCCATCGCCTTGAGGTTCTTCTCCAGCAGTTCATCGGCGGTCTGGCCGAAGGCGGAGACGGTAAGAAGCGCGACGGCGCAGAGAGACATCAGTACTTTCCTGGACATGAATCCTCCTGATTGGTGCCTGGATATTTTGACGATTGTTACATACGTGGGGGCGGGCGGGAGGTTGCGGTGGGGCAATTGACGAGAACGCCCCCCCTTGACCGTCTATACAGAAACTTGTATACAGGGCGGTGAAGAGTGTCTGACAAGCCGTTGGTTTGGCTCGGAAGTTCGCGAATTGAGGTCCGGACATTTCCGGCCTTCGTTCGTCGGTTGACCGGCTTTCAACTGCGGAGAGCTCAGCAAGGACTCGATCCGAACGACTGGAAGCCGATACCTTCGGTTGGCCCAGGCGTTCGCGAGGTTCGAATCCATACCGAGGGCGCATACCGCGTGTTTTACGTTGCGGCGTTCGAGGAAGCGATCTACGTGCTTCATGCGTTCGAGAAGAAGACGCGCAGGACAGCAGCCAGGCATCTGGAGATTGGACGACAGAGATTCCGCGCCCTGGTGCAAATGAGGCAACATGAAAAGAAAAGGAACCGTTAGGGCCACACCGTCAAGCGGCAACGTTTTCCGAGATCTAGGGTTCTCACGCGAGGAAGCAGTGCATCTCTCCGTCCGCGCGGATCTGCTCATCCAACTCCAGAAGGTGATCGCCTCCCGAGGTCTCAAGCAGGCGGAGATGGCGAAGATCCTCCACGTGACTCAGCCCCGGGTCAGCGATCTCCTGCGCGGGCGAATCGATTTGTTCAGCACCGATGCGCTCCTCGACATGCTGGCCGGCCTTGGCGCGATGGTGCGACTGGTCGTGAAGACGCCTCGCAAGGTGGCATGAGGATCGACCGTCCGAATTCCGGTGCGGGCCGCAATCGCGGCAGATGAGAGCAACTCGAAATCATCCCGGCTTGACTGAGACCGCGACAACGTCGCGGACACGAGCCTTGATTTCCCCCTGCTCCACAACCAGCCGGTCCCGTTCCGCACCGTCGAGCAGCGAGCGCAGGGCGCGCCAGGCGTCGCCGCGTTCCGATGTCTCGCGGAGCATGGCGGCCGGATCGACGCCTCGGGCGGAGAGCCACTCCTCGACGGCGATGCGTGTCCCAGCAGGCGTCTCGCGCACGAGGGCGCGCGTGTCGCGGCGGATGCGCAACGCACGCACGAGGCGCGGCCATACGATGGCCAGGATCACGAGCATAGCCGCCGCGATTCCCATGAACGGCAGCGACCGGCGCGCCGCTTCGAGGCGAGCGTCGCGTGGCTGCTCCGAGGAAGGAGGCGCATTGGCGGTCGCGTCCGCCGCCTCGACCATCAGCGCCCGCTGCTCGCAGCGCAGCTCGCGCCGCACACCGGCAGGCGTGAGAACCGATGTCATCAGCGGCGGAATGACGAACATCCCAGAGCTCGCGGGAAAGACCAGAAACCGCCAGCGCCGCGTCATCAACGCTTCCTCGTGACGATCCACGCTCACGCCTCTCTCCGCGATCTGCACGCTTCCCTCGAGCGGACGTGCGAACACCGGCGGCGGCGCTGACCGCAGGTTAGCCCGCCCGCTCATGGCCACGTCGATCGACACCGGCCCGCCATTCTTTTGTACGGGCGTCTGACATTGCAGCGAGATGTCGCCGACCGCCGCGACCGGCGGCCCGGGCGGAAGCGGCCGCGCTTCGATGGTCAACGGGGCGGAGCGGCGGTGGACGTCGGCGAGCGATCCTTCCATCAGCCCGCCGAAAGGGTTGCCGATATCGGAGCGCTTCATGATCTGCGCCTCCACCGACATCGGACCGACCGTGAGCGTCCCGCTGCGCAGCGGAAAAAGGGCCACGCGCCGGATCACGAGCTTCTGCATCGCCATTCCCCCGACGACGACCTGCTGCCCTATTTCGCCTCGCGGTTCGAGCTCCTCGACCCAGAAGTCGGCGAGCTTCGGGACTTCTCCGATGCCTTCCTGCTGCACGTTCGTGGCGTTGTAGAGAGTCCAGGTGACGATGACCTGCTCGCCTGCGAATACGCTCGCTTTGTCCGCCTCGGCGACGACGAAGATCGGATCGCGGCCGGTAGCCAGCAACTCGTGAAGGATCTTCACCGGGTCATTGCTGCCGGCCGCGCTATCGGGCAGAACCTGAATGGAGACCGGCGCCAGCGTCTCCACCTGCCCGTCGCTCCCGTGCAGCGTGACCGGCCCGATCAGCGCCGCGCCGGGGCCGGCAGGATGTGCGCTGTAGCGGAGGACCTTCCGCCGCGACGACTGCCCGTTGATCCAGGCAAACTCCGACGAAACCGACGGAGATCCGTCGAGGACGAGATTCTGCAGCGGAAGCTGGAGGTCATCGACCGAGGCGAAGGCGTCGGTAAGCGTTATGGTGATGGTTACGGTGTCGTCGATGGAAAGGGTGTGCTTGTCGACCTGGAGATCATTCGCGCCGAGCGGCAGCGCCACGAGCAGAAGCAGAACGCCGAGTGATGCAAGCTGAATGTTGACTGCCGCCTGAGGCTGCGTTGCGTTTCTGGTCATGGAGGTCGCGCAACGAAGTATGGCAGGGTCGATCGGGCCACTCGGATACCATTGCGATGCGCTGAAGCACAACAACGGTGCATCCGGGGCGCCGCAACGCTGGGCCGACACGCAAAAACGTTCCGCCGACGCGCAGCAGCGGTGCGCCCGATGCGTAGCAGCGGTGCGCTGACGCGCAGCAGTGTTGCGCTGGTCCGCAACAACGTTGCGCTGACCCGCAACAGCGTTGCGCCGACCCGCAACAGCGTTGCGCCGACCCGCAACAACGTTGCGCCGACCCGCAACAACGTTGCGCTGACCCGCAACAGCGTTGCGCTGACCCGCAACAGCGTTGCGCCGACCCGCAACAGCGTTGCGCCGGCGCGCAACAGCGTTGCGTGGGTGCGCAACAGCGAAATTCGCGGTTCTCATCGCGACTTTCGCAACTTTGGTCCTGATTCCTGCCGCCTCAATCGTAAATTTCGCGGCTCCGGGCTCGAATCTAGCCGTCGCGGTCACGAATTTCGGACCGATATCCCCTCGCGGCCGCCAACAGCCGGCCAGGCGTCCCAGCCGTCAGCCTACGTCTTGCCGTTCAGCGACAGAAGGAGCTTCTGCACATCGGGATCGCCCGGCTTCATCTGCTGCAGCTTCCCGGCGATCTGGCGCGCTTCGTCCATCCGGTGCAGATCGACCAGGACGATCGCTTCGTTGAAGAGCGGCTGCCACTGGTCCGGCGCCATCGTCGAAGCGCGCTGGAACTCGGCCAGGGCTTTGTCCGGCTGACCGGCCTGCTTGTAGCAGATGCCGAGGTCCGTCCGGACGTTCGCGTCGTCGCGAGCGGCCACCGCACGCTCGAGGTACTCGGCCGCCTGCGGGAACTTCGCCGCGTCCATGTACATATCGCCGAGCTGCACCAGGGCATCGAAATTGTTCGGGTCCCTGGCGACTGCATCCTTGAGCGAGGCCAGTTGCTGCTGGACCGCCGCCATCGGATTGCCCCCGGTCGCGGCCGGATTGCCTCCCGCCGCAGCCTGCGGCGGCGCCTCGCTCATCGCAGCCTGTTCCTGTGATGCGCCGGCGAGTTTCGACTGCGCCACCTTCGGACCGATGACCAGACTGCCGATTGTCAGCCCGAGGAGAAACCCGCAGGCCGTGAAGATGATGGTGTCGCGTCTCATATTCACCCCCGCGTGATGATCTCTTTCAGCATCGTGTCCTGCAGTTGGTGCACCAGGTAAACGCCGACGTGATAGCGGTTGAAGACGAACGAGAAGGCGTAGATCCTGCCGCTGGCGCCGCGGACATAACCGGAGAGTCCGACCACGCCGGCGATGTAACCGGTCTTCGCGTACACCTGCCTCGCGAATGGCGCGACGCGCAGGCGGCGGCCGAACTTCGCATCAGGGTCTCCGGAGTACGGGAGTGAGCTGACGAAGTCCCAGCGGTACGGGCTCTTCCACATGTACCGCAGCAGGTGAACGAACGCATTCGCCGAGGCGCGGTTGTCGCGCGACATCCCCGAGCCGTCGGCCTGGTGAAACTCCTGCGATGGTACTCCCAGCTTGCCGGTCAGCCACTCCGTCACGGCGCCGGTGCCCGCGCCCCACGTCCCTTCTTTCCTCGTCTCCGCGCCGATGATCTTGACGAGCTCCTCGGCGTAGTGATTCTGGCTCTTCTTGTTGATGACGTAGACCACCACGTTGAGTGGTGTGGAGTGCTGTGACACCGCCTTCCAGTCCGGCCGGTCGTCGCGCGGCGTGATGATGATCTGCCCCTGCACGTTGATCCCGTTGCGGGCGAAGGTCTCGTGCGTCACCGTGGCGAAATACTGCACCGGGTTCTCGATCGTGACGAAGACCTCGGCGATGCCGGAGCGCGAGGGGATCCCGCCCCGGACGAGGATCGTGTTCGTGTTGCGGGCCCGCGAGACCAACGGCACCCCTCGGCCGGTGAGACACGACTCATCGAGCTGGAGATACGACGTAGGCGGCTCGAACTGCACCAGGCAGGCTTTCTTCGGGCGCGTCGGCGACACGCGCACCTGCACGCAGTTTTCCTGCAATGAGAACGCCGCGACCGGCGCCTCGTACCAGTTCACGAGCTGATTGACCGGCCACGACGGATGAATGTACTGGGTGTCCATGTAGCCGTACTCGAAGATGAGATTTCCCTTGATGGTCTTGACTCCGGCTCGCTTCAGGTCCGTCGCCCATTCATCGATGACCGCCGTGGAGTGACCATCGTGAAACCGCCCGCTGATCGTCGGGTCGCCGCGGCCGACCACCTTCACGTCGCCGGTCAGCGTTCCGCTCGGATCGGCGGTCCCGCGCATGAAGACGGTCGTGGTGACCTGGAACTCGGGATGGAGAAGATCGATGGCGCTGGCCGTGGTGAAGAGTTTCATGTTCGACGCCGGCGCCAACGGAACGGTGGCGTTGCGCTCCGCGACGACCGCGCCCGTCTCGATGTCCACCACCTGCATGCTGACGTCCGAGCTGCCGGCCACGGAGCCATTCATCAGCGAGGCCACGCGCTCCGACAGCGTGTTGCCCGTCGCCGCATCGGCCGGTCGCGCCGGAGCGGCTTTCTTCGAGTGCTTCCGGCGGCGCGCCGCTCCATCGGCCATGGGAGCGAGAAGGAGCAGAAGAAGGGCGATGGCGATGCCTGCCCGCTTCGCGTGCGTCGTCTGCGCGCTTCGCGCGCGTTGCCGGTTGTCTGCGGCGCTCCGCGCCGCGTTGTCATGGAAGCCGTGCAATTTACCTGGGACCCTTTCTAAGTGCCGCTTCGCGGCACGTTGTCGGTTGTCGCTTGTCGGTTGATTGCTGCGCTCCGCACCCCGTTGTCGAAAGCAAAACGGGCAACGCCAGCCGCACGGACAACCGACCACCGACAACCGACAACGCACGCAAAGCGTGCAGACGCGCGAAGCGCCGCAGCTTACAGCCTTTGATACGGCTCCGGCAGCGCGAGGCGGATGCGCTCGCGCAGGACCGGCGGACATCGGCGGCGAATCTCATCATGAATCTCGCTCCGAGAATAACGCCTGCTGAAGTGGGTCAGCACAATCGTTTCGTTTTCGAAACGACTGGCGAAGGCGGCGATGTCGTCGAAATGGATGTGGCGATACTTCGCCGCACGCTCTTCATGCCCCGGAAGAATGAAGGAGCATTCGATCATCAGCACCTCGGCCTTGAACAGGGTCTCGTTGTGAGCGTCGCTGTGTTCAAGGATGCCCCGGTCGGTGTCCCCGGTGTAGAAGAGCATCGAACGCCGCCACTCCTCCGTCACCGCCACACCGCCGCGCCGGAGCTCCGTGATCGCCCGCTCGTCGCGCCCGGCGAATTCGTCCCGCAGCCGATGGCGCACCTCGATGACTTCGTACGCGTTCGCGGCCACGCGATGCGTGGCCCGATGCACGCGCACTTCGTGCGTTCTGCCGAGCCGCACCATGTCGCCGGGAGCCAGCCCGATGACCTCGATCTCCGCGAACGATGCTCCGGTGATCCGCTCGTAGATGGCCAGAATCTCGCGCATCCCATCGGCCGCGTCGGCGGGGACATAGACCCGCCCGCCGCTCATCCCGTGCAACTGCCTCTGCCCGGCATAGAACGGGATGCCCACGGCATGGTCGAGATGCGCGTGCGTGACGAAGATGTGCGGCGTGGCCACCAGTGAATCGGGGCAGCGCCCGATATCAAACGCCGCGTTCAGCTCGCGAACGCGAAACCACGTCTCGTGCCCGGCACGCGAACGCCCTTCGATGAACAGGTGCGGCGTCTCGATGGTGACAAAGTCTTTGTCGGTCATGCAGTGGATCAGGATGACACATCGATGCAGCGCGTAGCTCCGCCGCGCGTAGCGCCCGCCGCGCGTAGCGCCGCCGGCTCGGCGGCTGTACCGCCAGCGGCTCGCTGGCGGAGCCGAAGGGGCTCGCTGGCGGTTTGTGTAGTAGTCGCCGCCGAGCCGGCGGCGGTCCAGCCGGCCGGCCGCCGGCGCTACGCAACGCCGCGGATACAATCCGCCGCCAATGTCGACCGAAGTCATCACCGACCCCGATGCGCTCGCGGCGCTCGAAGCCGAATGGCTCGATCTCGCCGTCCGCACGCCCGGCGCAACGCCGTTTCAGACGCCGATGTGGCTCCTGCCCTGGTGGCGTGCCTTCGGCTCGAACGATCTGGCGGTGATCGCCGCCCGCAACGAGAGCGGCCTCGATGCGCTGGCGCCCCTCTACATCATCCGTGACGACGAGTCGGACGAATCCCTCGGCGTCTTCCTCGGCACCGGCATCAGCGATCACCTCGACATTCTCGGTGACGCATCTCTCGTGATGGGCGATATGACGCAGCTCGATTGCCAGCTCTGGGACCTGCAGCAACTGCCGGCATCGTCATCGATGATCAACGCCCCGCTGCCGGACGGCTGGTCGGACAATACCGAGGATCAGGAACCGTGTCCTATCCTCCCGATCGCCGGCGCCGGCGACGATCTCGAGAACCTCATCTCCACTCACTTTCGCAAAAAGATCCGCTACTACCGCCGCGCGCTCGAACGAATCGGCCAAGTGCGCATCGAGACCCCAACTTCCGACACGCTCGACGATCTCCTCACCGCTCTGTTCGACCTGCATGCCGCCCGCTGGCGACGCCGCGACCTCCCCGGCCTACTCGCCGACGATGCCAGCCAGCAATTCCACCGCGAGGTGGCTCGCGGAATGCTGAACGCGGGCATGCTTCGGCTGTACGCCACCCGCTGCGACGAGCGCATCGTTGCCGTCTTCTACGGCTACGCCTTCCAGGGGACGGTCTACTACTACCTCAGCGGCTACGACCCCGACCTCGAGAAGCTGAGCATCGGCACGATCCTCGTCGCTCACGCCATCCAGGAAGCCGTCCGCGACGGAGCCACAACCTTCGACTTCCTCCGCGGCGCCGAGGAGTACAAGTACGCCTGGGGGGCGAAGGACCAGATGAACAGGCGACGGCAGTTGTTCCGAGCGTAGTAGCGCGGTCTCGGGGTCGCGTGGTCTCGGGGTCGCGCGGTAGCGAAGTCTCGCGGTAGTTCAAACCCCGCGACCCCGCGACCCCGCTACTCCGCTACCGCGGAATGGCAAATCACCAAATTCGTTTAGAGTTTCGCGTCACCGTACTGGGGAGTCGCCAAGCGGTAAGGCAGCGGCCTTTGGAGCCGCCATTCGGAGGTTCGAATCCTCCCTCCCCAGCCAGGCGGGCACGGCCCGCAGCGTTGGTTGGCATAGCCTCCGCCACCATTTCTTCAGGTGGCACGAGTTGCGAGAGGCCTAGTTTTCCGAGAGGCCATCGTTGGTTCGATGATCGTCCAGCTCCTGCCCGGCAAGAGTGCGATCATGGCGTCTCTGAGAGGAGATAACGATGCACCACATGGTCGTCGACACCGGTAACACGGGCTTCATGCTCTTGTGCTCCAGCCTCGTCATGCTCATGACGCCCGGCCTGGCTTTCTTCTACGGCGGGCTCGTCGGCCGCAGGAATGTGCTGGCGATCATGATGCAGAGCTTCGTCTCCATGGGCTGGACGACGGTGCTCTGGTGGGCCTTCGGCTTCTCGATGTGCTTCAGTGGTGATCTGAAAAGCGGAACCGACCTGGGCGGAATCATCGGCAACTTCCACTGGGCCTTCCTGTCGGGGATCACCCTCGACATGCCCTCCCCGATCAACGCCACGATCCCGATGATCGTCTTCTGCGCGTATCAGATGATGTTCGCCATCATCACCCCTGCCCTCATCACGGGAGCCTTCGCCAATCGGGTTACGTTCAAGGCCTACATGCTCTTTCTCACGGCGTGGCTGATCTTCGTCTACTTTCCCTTCGTACATATGATCTGGGGCGGCGGCATTCTGGCCACCTGGGGCGTGCTCGACTTCGCGGGCGGAATCGTGGTGCACAACATCGCCGGCATCGCCGCCCTCGCCTCCGTTCTCTTTGTCGGCAAGCGCAAGGTCGAGGATCGCGGGCCGCACTCCATTCCGCTCGTGGCTCTCGGCACCGGCCTGCTCTGGTTCGGGTGGTACGGCTTCAACGCCGGCAGCGAGTTCCGCGTCGACTCCGTCACAGCCGTCGCCTTCCTCAACACCGACATTGCCGCCAGTTTCGCGGCGATCGCATGGCTTTGTCTCGACTGGAGGCAGTTCAGGAAGCCACGCTTCCTCGGGCTTCTGACCGGCGCGGTAGCCGGACTGGCCACCATCACCCCCGCGGCGGGATATGTCTCTCCGGCCACTGCCTGTCTGATCGGGCTCATCGCCGGCGCTGTCTGCTTCTATGCCGTGGCGCTGAAGAACAAGCTGCAATGGGACGACGCGCTCGACGTCTGGGGCGTTCACGGAGTGGGCGGCTTCCTCGGCATCGTCCTCTGCGGCATCTTCGCCACGACGGCGTTCAATCCCGCGGGCGTCGACGGTCTCCTGCGCGGAAACCCACACTTCTTTCTGGTGGAACTGGCCGCGGTGGCCATCTCCTCGGCCTGGGCTTTCGTCTTCACCTACGGAATGCTCTGGCTGATCGATCGGATCACGCCGGTGAAGGTTCAAGACTCCGACGAAGTCGACGGCCTCGACCAGGCACTGCACGGCGAGACGGCTTATATCGAGGGAATCTAGCCGGGCCGGCACGGCCGGCAGCGTTGGTTGCCCAAGGCTCGGCCACCATCTTGGTCACTTCACGATGGGAGCGAAGCGTTTGTATCGCTCGCATGTTCGAGATCAACCGGTCGCGCCTTCCGGCGAAGAAGTACCATTACGTCGTGAAGCGCTTCGCGATCGCAGGGCTACTCCTCGTAACGCCGCTTCTGCGCGCGCAAATCGCGGTCGGTCCCGAGCAGTTCCTCTCCGAGCCGCGCTTTGGCGCGCCCAAAGCCGCTGCCGCCGTCGTCGCCACAAACGGCGCCGACACTCTGGTCGTGCTCCAGCCGTACGGCGTTCGCGGATCGCTGTACGCGGAACGTCTCGACGCCAACGCGCAGCCGGCGACACCTCACGGATTCCCGATCGCCACCGGAGTGAGTACCCTTGGCGGCGCCGCTTCCAATCACAACGGTTATGTCGTGCTGTGGGCAACCGAGCACGCCTTGTGGTCGGCGCATGTTGGCGCGAACAGCGATGTCTCCGAGCCGCAGCTCATCGCAACGACCGCGAATCGAATCTACCAGGAGCTCATCGCTTCGAACGGGTCGGACTACGTCGCTGCATGGGTCGATGAATCAGCATCAGGCGCTCAAACGATGGCCATCCATCTGGACGCGCTCGGCCGTCCGGCCGGCGACGCATTCTCTTTGACCGACCGCGACAGATTCAGCGACCTTTACTCTCTCGTGTCCGACGGTCGCGACTATTTCGCGGCCGTGGGCACATCCACGTTGAAACCGACGCTGATCGGCATCGACTCCGGCACCCGGGCCGAGCTGTTCACGATTCCCAATGTGTTACTTCCGACCAAGAGCGGACTGATCATGGTTTGGAACGACCAATCGGGGACCTTGGCGGCCGCCGTCGACCCCGCCTCCGGCCAAATCGGGCTGCCAACAGTCATCAGCACGTACACGGGCGTCGCAGCATCGACCAACGGCAGCGACGCGATGGTCATCGCAGACCTCACCTTCCGCGAGCAAGCGGTACGGATTCAAAGAAACGGTGATGCAATCGAAGTCCTCGATACCGTCTTTCTCGACCAGATGCCGGTCCTTGCGGCGCACAGGTGCGGAGCGCTCCATACCGGCGATTACATTGCGATGTCCGTGGGTAGCGGCGAACCTTTGGACGTTGCGATCATCAAACCGAACCTCGACGTTCATCCGCTGCTGACGTTTGTTACGCCACAGCAGGGCCCGCGGATCGCGGGCAATGCCATCGCCTGGACCGAAGGCGACGGAACTGTCGAGTGGGGAGCGCCGCCTGGATTGCTTCTGCGCGTGTCGCATATCGTGGCCGGAGAGCCTATCGAGCGCTCCAGCATCGATGTGGCAAAGGCCACCGAATACGCGCTGGCCACCAACGGGTCGCGGGCGCTGATCGTCTGGAGCGAGCAGCAGCAGTCGGGTGAATCCGGCGGGTGGTTGCCGGTAACGCTCGCGGGAACGTTCCTCGCTCCCGACGGCACGCTCTCGGCGCGAATTCCTATCGCCAGCACCTGGATGAGCGACGGATCCGCGATGATCCGGCGCCCCGCCGCAGCCGCGATTGGGGACAAATTCGTGGTCGCATGGGAAGTGAACGGGTCATTGTGGTGCGCGCTTGTCGATGCGAACGCCGAGGTAAGCGACCCGGTGCAAGTCGCGAGCGGCTTCGATCCGGCAATCGTGCGCGCGCGTGACGGCTTTCTTCTCGTCTACGGTACGCAGTCTGGGCTGGCGGCTTCTCCGTTCCACCAGGACGGCACGCCGGCCGGACCGCAGCAGCAGATCGATCGTTCCACTGACTTGGAATGGCATCCAGGCATCGCCACGGACGGAAACGGTCACCTGCTCGCGATCTGGACGAAATCTCATGACAGCGTCAACGAGGCCATCTGGTCAAGCGTTCTCGACGAGACTGGCGCTCCCGCGGGCGACGCGCACCTCCTGGGCAGCGCCAGTGAAGCGCATGTGACGTGGAACGGAACCTCCTTTGCAGTCGTCAGCGGCGCAGACGTCGCGCTGGTCAGCACGGATGGACGCATCCTTGCGCCGTTTACGCGAGCATTGCCCGAGGACGCGGTGGGCACCGTCGCCGAGGGGGATACGATCGCCTACTTCCGGAGCGGAATGGAGAAAGGCGTCGGCGATGAGAACGTGGTGTTCGTGCGACGATTCGTGCAGGCGCGACGTCGAGCAACACGGGAGTGACGTGCCTACGTCTTCTTCCTCTCCGGCCACCCACGCCCCTTCACCTCCTCGAACGTCATCAGCGAATTCGCGTAGTAGTCGCGCAGAAGGGTCTCGCGCGGGTTCCACTGCCACGCTTCTTCGATGACCGGGACGCCGCTGCCTTCGAAGAGATCGGAGCGCCAGCGTTCGGCGGGCTGGATGAGATGGCGCAGCTCGACGACAGGCCGCGCGGCGCGCCAGATCGTCTCACCGGTCTTCTCGCGCAGTAGCCAGACACGGTCGCGCCAGGCCTCGCGATAGCGGTCGATGCCCTCGATGATGTCGCCGTCGGTCAGAGGCTCCTCGGGATGCTCAGCGAAGATGCGCGCCAGCAGCGTCACCGGCGTGACCGGCAGCGCGTTCGAGATCTCCGTCATCACCAGCTCGGCCAGCCCGGTCAGGGCCGCCTTCCTGCCGTCGTACGCCGGCGAGAGGATGGCCGGATGCTCGCGGATGAAGTCGTCGACCGCGATGGGCGTACCGAACGTGACCACGGCGTATCCGTAGCGCTTGAATCGTTTGAGGATGCTGCGCAACAGGTTGCGGAAGAGAAAGTCCATCGTCGTCTGCAGCTTGTCGCCCTTCGTCCGGCGGTCTTCCTTCCCCACCAGTTCCTCGGTGAGGTTGCGGTCTTCCAGCACGCGGTCGTAGTTGATCGCGGTGGGGATCAGAAAGAGCGGAGCGCTGAACCCCGGGTCGCGCTTGCCGGCCACGATGTAATCGAGCATCCCCAGCTTCGGCTTCTGGAACGCGCCGTCGCGCGTCAGGCCGCCTTCGATGAAGACGCCCTGGGTGACGCCGTTCTTGGTGATGGTGCTGACGAAGCTGGACAGGATGGCGTGGTAGAGCGGCTCGCGATAGCGGCGCCGGATGAAGTAGCCGCCGAACCATTTGAAGAGATGGTTGAGCGGCCAGACGCGCGCCCACTCCCCGACCGCATAGGAGAGCGATACGAATTTGAAGAGCATGTGCGCCACGAGGACGTAGTCGGCGTTCGAGCGGTGGTTGATGAGATAGACCACCACGGCGTTCTTTGGCGCGCGGGCGTTGAAGTCGTGAAGGGTCTTGTGCTCGACCACCGGCCGGTAGAGGAAGTGCATGATGGCCCGCGCAAGCGGAGCGCCGAGGCGGTAGTACGCCAGGAGATTGAACTTCGGAACGATCTCGCGCAGGTAGGTCCGGGCCTGTCGCGTGGCCTCTTCGATTGAGGCGTGGTGCTCTTTGGCGTAACCGCGGATGGCCTCCACGACTTCGCGGCTGCCGAAGACTTCGAGCTCGATGGCGGCGTGGCGGCCCTTGAGCTTGAAGCGGTCGACGTGGATCCTGCGCGCTCGCTGCAGCCGCCGGGCGTGCCGCTTGCCCAGGACAAGCGCCAGCGCGATCGCGGCCAGGAATGCCACGGCGATGAGAGCTTCGATCAGAAATGGCATCGGAGCGGGAAGTTTAGTCCCGGAGATCGACGCACGCCGGTGCTTGTGGTAATTCGGCCATCGCGTCCCTCTAATCAATTACACAAGGCCGGTCTGGCGGATATGGGTCCGAGACGGCGGGAGTGTCCATGAATGCGGAAGTGACAGCGGTATCTGCTCGCGGTCAGAGAGCACTGGTCGTTCTCATGCTCGTCGCTCTGTCCGCCTGCCGGCGGCAGGAGTCGGCATCAGAAAGACTGCGGTTACTGGCGCCGCACTCCGAACGCCCTATCGAAGCGCGCCTGACCGGATTCGACTGGCAGGCAATGAGGCTGCAGCGCGCGACGCCGGCTGGCCTGCTCGATCCCGCCCGACTCGATCTGGCTGGTGCCGCCAGCACCGTAATCCAGTCACTTGCCAACGACCCCTCGGCGCGCGCACGCCATGAAGCCGGCGCCGCCTACCTCCTGATCGATCACGATCGCGACGCCATCGATGCGCTCGAATCGGCCGTGGAGCAGTCGCCGAAGGAGGCCGCCTACTGGAGCGATCTGGCCGCGGCGCGTTACACCCTCGCCGTCCACGAGAAGCGCCCTCACGAACTGCCGCAGGCGCTTGCCGACGCCGACCACGCGCTGAAGATCGAGCCCGCACTCCCCGATGCGCTCTTCAACCGCGCTCTGATCATCGAGGCGCTGGGCATCACGGAAGCGGCGCGCCGGGCATGGCAGCGTTACGAAGCCGTTGACCCGTCGACGCACTGGTCGAACGAGGCGATGAACCATCTTGGCCGTTTGGGCGTCGTCACAAGCCGCGATGTGTTCCAGCGCGAATTGGACCTCGCCTCGCGTGCGTTACGCACCGGCGATCACGCGCCGATCGTCGCTCTAGCTCGCAACTATCCACAGCAGGCGAGAACGTGGAGCGAGGTGCTTCTGCTCGCGAACTGGGCCGATGCCATTCGATCTGGAAAGACGAAGCAGGCGGCCGAAATCCTGTCTGTAATCCGCGCGCTCGGTTCCTCCCTGGCCGAGTTCAACCATGATGAATCGGTGGCCGATGCCGTCGCGGCGATCGACCGCGCGGCCGCCGATCCCGCTCGCGTGCGCACGCTCGCCGACGCACATGCCGTCTACCGCGACGGACGCCTGCTTTATCGCGATCGCCACATTACCGAGGCACAGAAGCGTTTTCAGGAAGCTCGGGAGCTTTTTATCAGCGGCGGTAGTCCGATGGCGATCGCCGCGGATTACTACCTCGCCGGCTGTCTCTTCGACAGGAATGGGCCAGTCGAGGCAAGCAAGGCACTCGACGGCCTGGCGGCAAGCTTCGACCACGACCGCTACCCCGCGCTGTGGGCCGAGGTGGGGTGGAACCGAACGCTGTGTCAGGGCGCCGAAGGCAGATGGGAGGCCGCCATTCGCAGCGCGAGCGAATCTCGCAGAATCTTTGCCAGCCTGGGCGAAACCGAGAATCGAGGCGAGATGGACCTCCTGGCCGCAGGTAATCTCAGTCGTGCCTCACAACCCGCTTCGGCGTGGAAGGCGCGTGTACCCGCCTTTCAGGTTCTCAGTCGCGCGGGCTCAGATGACCGAATCCGCAACTCACTCATCAGCGCGGCCATCGCGGAGAGCGAGCAAGACAAGGTCGAAGCAGCATTGTCGCTCGCTCATATTGCGCTCGATGACCTTCGTCTGGCGAGACAGCCGACCGCGATCTGCCTGGCCGAAGCTGTCCGTGCGGAGGCCCTTGCGAACAGTGAAGACTGGAACGCAGCGCGGAGCGCGGTCGAACGAGCCCGCCTGTCGGCGCGGGCAGTATCGGACGCCCATATCCAGCGCCGCATGTCCGCGTCGATCGACATCGTGCAAGCGGTTGTCGAGCGTTACGCCAATCCTCGTCTGTCGCTTCAACTGCTCGATGCCGCCGTTGCCTTTCTGACATCAGAACATCGCAACGCATTTCTGCCAAAGGCGTATCTGGAGCGTGGGCGAACACGCGTGCGCACTGGGGACGATACCGCGGCGCTCGCCGACTTCGAGACCGGCCTGCGCGAGGTCGAATCGCAGCGCTCGGCGATCAGCGATCGGGACGTGCGAGGAACCTTCTATGACACGGAGCCAGAGCTCTTCTCGGAGACGATCGCGCTTCTATTGCGTCGAGGAGACACGCCGCGAGCCTTCGAGCTCTCTGACAGCGCCCGCGCACGCAGTGTGTATGAACAACTGGGCCTCGTCAGGACACCTGCGAGTGCGACGACAAGCGAGCAGCTTCGAAGAGCCATACCGCCGGGGACCGCGCTGGTCGAGTACGCCTTACTCCGCGACGCAATCGTCATCTTCTACTTCACGTCGTCGCATTCGGGGGTTGTGCGCGTCCCTGCCAAACGGGCAACGGTGCGGGCGCTTGTGGAGCGCTCCGTCGATCTCCTGCAACACCGAGGAGACATAGCAGCGATCGATCGCGAAACCGCTGCCCTTGACCGGCTCCTGATCGTACCTGTTTCCGCGGAACTTGCCGGCGTTGACAGTCTGATCATCGTTCCCGACCGCCGGCTTCACACCATCCCATGGGCAGCTCTGTACGAGGCGCCACAAAGACGTTACCTCGTCGAGGACTTTGCCGTATCGGTCGCCCCAAGCGCCGGAGCCATGCTCCAGAAGACGAGTCCGCTGAACCTTGCGCCGGTGCTGGTGGTCGGCGACCCCCACGACGAAGGAGCGCCGGCGCTTCCGGAAGCCGCACGCGAGGCAGAGGTCATCGCCGCGATCTATGACTCCTCGACCCTTCTCGAGGGCGACCATGCCACGCGTGCCCGCTTCCTCACCATGGCGCCGGGAAGCGGGATGATTCATTACGCGGGCCATGCAGACAGCAACTCCGCCGACCCGTTCGGAGCACTCCATCTCGCTGCCGACCGGCCCCACGACACAGGCGATCTGGATACGAGCGCGATCGCGGCGCTGCACCTCCGCAACGCGCCGCTGGTGATCCTGGCCGCGTGCGGAACGATGCGTGGCGAATCCCATCACGTCGAAGGGATGCCGAGCATCGCCAGAGCCTTCCTGGCGGCCGGCGCCAGAAGTGTGGTCGGCACGCTGTGGGAAGTGGACGACGACACGGTTGCGCCGCTCTTCCATCGTATGCACGTCGAGTTGCACAACGGGGCAAACCCTTCTGCTGCCCTGCGCACCGCGCAGATCACCCTTGCACACGACCCTGACCCCCGCCTTAGCCATCCCGCGACATGGGCGCCGGTCGAGCTCCTCGGCTATTCGAACGAGCAAACAATATCCAGAACAAAAGAGAGGAAATGATGTCTGTTACAAGCATCCAGTTCATTGGCTTGTTCGTGGTCATGATGAATAGTGGCTCGGGCTTGCACATTCTTCTGCCGCACTTTCCTGATTCCCCCTTCGCCGATCACACATCCGTGATCCAATTCAGTCCCGATCAAGTATCAAGCCTCACCTGGCCGGGAGTGACGACCTGCGGACCGAGCGGATCTCTCCGCTGTGCGCCGATCAATGTCGAGACGATCACGTTCTCCGGCGCAATCGATCCGTCGCCGAGCGACATCATCGGAGCCATTCCCCACCTCCAGTGTTGCTGCGCTTCGATGACTGACATCCTGCCCAAGTACAAGGATCCGAATGCAAGCGGCAAGCTCTCCGCGCACATCTTCGTTGCGAAGGGCGTGGCCGAGGCGATCACGGACACCGACGGACGCACTGACACGTGGGTAACCATGCACTCGAGCGATCCGACGGGAATCACACTGACGGCGAACGCCGGAACGGCCGGGGCGGTCAACATCGTCTTCACGCCCGGCGCGCAATTCAGCATCCTGAACTCGACGACGATCACGGCAACGACTCCGAATCACTTTCTGGCCTACTACCTGATGGGCATCGGCAGCAGCGGCTGCACGGCTGTTCCCAGCGACGGACCGCCGTGTGCAGCCGGCATTACGGAATGCATCGTTCCCAAAAGGCAAAGCGTGAAAACCGTCAAGCCCTCATCTCGCCCGAAACGAGCTCGCATTGCACATCCGCAGATACTGGACGTTACTACCGACTGCTCCAACTCCCATTTTCCCTAGCAGCGGGGCCGGTGCGAAAGCTGACGGAGAGGCCACCCGCCTCTCCTTTTGTTATCATCCTTCCATCCCGCGATGTCTGAGCAGACGCACATCCTCATCGTCGATGACAGTGCTGTCGATCGTGCGTTGCTCGATGCGTACCTCGGCCGCGACGGCTTCGACACCGCATTCGCTGTCGACGGCATCGAGGCCTGGTCCATCCTCGATGCACATCCCGACCGGTTCGATCTCGTACTGCTCGACCGAACCATGCCCCGCATGGACGGCCTCGAGGTTCTCCGCCGCATCAAGGCCGACCACCGCTTCCTCATCCTCCCGGTCATCCTCCAGAGCGCGCTGAACAGCCGCCAGGAGGTGATCGAAGGCATCCGCGCCGGCGCGTACTACTACCTCACCAAACCGTATGACTCCGAGATACTCCTCAGCGTCGTCCGCACGGCTGCCAGCGATCGCGCCGCCTCGAAGGATCTGCAGAAGCGCCTGCGCAGAGGAATGCAGGTCCTGCAACTGCTCGACGAGGCCCACTTCACCTATCGCACCATCGAGGAAGCGCGCGGCCTGGCGGCCGTTCTCGCCAGCGCCTGCCCCGACGCCGAGTCCACCGTCATCGGCCTCACCGAGCTGATGGTCAATGCCGTCGAGCACGGGAACCTAGGCATCACCTACGACGAAAAGAGCACCCTTCTCGAAGAGGGAGAGTGGGCCTCGGAAGTGGAACGACGTCTCACGCTTCCGGAGAATCGCGGCAAGCGCGTCGATGTCCGCTTCCTGCGCGGCGACGACGAGCTTCGCTTCACCATCTGCGACCGCGGCACCGGATTCGAATGGTCGCGCTATCTCGACATCGATCCGCGCCGCGCCTTCGACAGGCATGGCCGAGGAATCCTCATGGCCCGCCACGTCAGCTTCTCCTCGATCGAATTCCGAGGATGCGGCAACGAAGTCGTGGCCACCGTGCGATGCGGGCAGCCCGTCGCGGCCGCCGGCGGCGCCGCGTGAGCGGCACGAGCGGGAATCGAAGCCCGTCCGCCACCAACTCCGACAACCAGCAACCGACAACCGACAACCAAAGACCCACCCTCGCCCGCCGCCTCGGCCCGTTCGACGCCACGATGATCGTCATGGGCGGCATCATCGGTTCCGGCATCTTCATCAATCCGTACGTCGTGGCGCAGCGGGTACACACGCCGGGCATGATCGTCGGCGCCTGGGTCGCCGGCGGCGTGATCGCCCTCCTCGGCGCATTCGCCTACGCCGAGCTGGCGGCTCTCCGCCCCGAGGTCGGCGGACAATATGCCTACCTTCGCGATGCATATCACCCCTCTGTGGCATTCATGTACGGCTGGGCACTCCTGCTCATCGTACAGAGCGGCGGGATGGCGGCCGTCGCGGCCACCTTCGCGCGATATGCCATCAGCCTGATGGGGATCGCGATCCCTGAATGGACGATCGCCGTCGTGACCCTGCTCGTCCTCACCTTGATCAACTGCCTCGGCGTTCGCAGCGGAAGCAACACACAGAGCGCGCTGATGTTGCTCAAGCTCGCCGCCATCGCCATGTTGATCGTCGCCGGCGCCACGGTGGCCGGGCCACACCCGGCCACGCGCGCGATGCTCGACGCGCCGATGTCGTCGGACCTCTTCCTCCGATTTGGCGCCGCCATGACTCCGGTCATGTTCGCCTACGGCGGCTGGCAGACCGCGAGCTTCGTCTCGGGCGAGCTGGCGCGGCCGCGGCGCGATCTCCCCATCGGCCTGCTCGTCGGCATCATCGGCGTCATCGCGCTCTACGTCGGCGTTACCTTCATTTGCGTTCGCGCGCTCGGCGCCGAGGGTTTGGCCAACTCCCCGACGCCCGCCTCGGCAGTGATGCGTCTCGCTCTCGGCGAGCGCGGCGCGCGTCTCATCGCCGCCGGCATCGCCATTTCCACGCTGGGGTTCCTCAGCCAGAGCATGCTCACCGCGCCTCGGGTCTACTACGCCATGGCAGCGGACGGCCTCTTCTTCCGGAGCGTCGGCCGCATCAGCGCGAAAACGCACGTTCCCGTCGTGGCAATCGCGCTGCAAGGCGTCGTGGCCATCGTCATCACGCTCTCCAGCAGATACGAGCAGATTCTCAGCTATGTAGTCTCGACCGACTTCCTCTTCTTCGGCCTGACGGGATTGGCGCTCTTCATCTTCCGGCGCCGCCAGCCACCGGCCGGCTTTCGCACTCCCGGCCATCCGGTGACGACGGCAATCTTCACCGCCTCGTGCTGGATCGTCGTCATCGCCACGATCGTGAAGTCGCCAGTGAACAGCCTGATCGGCTTCGCCATTCTCGCGGCGGGGTTGCCGGCGTACGCGTGGTGGAGATACGCGGGAAAGCCGGCACCGACCGCGTGATTACGGCGCTTCGCGCGTTGTCGGTTGTCAGTTAGCCTTCGGTTAGCCTGCATTTCCCATAATCTGATTGAACCTCAGTAACTGACAGAGAAAGTCAGGAGCCGATGTGGCACAGACACTCTTGTCTGTGCTCCGGCCGAAGCGGCGTGGCCCTGAGGGCTTGCAATCTCAAGTCGTGGCGAATCCAGCACAGACAAGAGTGTCTGTGCCACATCGGCCCGGCTCATCGGCACGGACCTGAGCGACCGGACAAGACAAACGCCAACCCAACCGACAACCGACAACGCGCGAAGCGCCGAACCTACACCTGCGTCGCCCGCACCGCCTTCGGATCCGCTGCCGTCGTCCTGAACACGTTCGTGGCCATGGCGATGATCGAGCCGACGTCGCTCAGATTCGCCGGGATGATCATCGAGTTGCCGGTCTTGGCCAGCTCACCGAACTGCTTGATGTACTCCTCGGCCAGCCGAAGCTGCATGGCTTCATAGCCTCCGGGGGTCTTGATGGCGTCGGCGATCGCCTTGATGCCGTTCGCCGTGGCGATGGCCACGGACTGGATGGCCGCGCTCTGGCCCTCGGCCTCGTTGATGGCCTGCTGCTTCTTCGCCTCGGAGGCCTTGATGACCTGCTGCTTATCACCGTCCGCTGCGTTGATGGCCGCGTCGCGCTGCCCTTCCGACTGCAGGACCGTGGCGCGCTTCTCGCGCTCGGCGCGCATCTGCTTCTCCATGGCCGCCAGTACGTCCTTCGGCGGGTTGATGTTCTTGATCTCGTAGCGAAGGACCTTCACGCCCCAGGCCTCGGAGGCCTTGTCGACTTCGGTCACGACCATCATGTTGATGTTCGTCCGCTCCTCGAACGTCCGGTCGAGCTCGATCTTGCCGATCTCGCTGCGAAGGTTCGTCTGCGCGAGCTGGGAGATGGCGTAGGTGTAGTCGGAGATGCCGTACGACGCACGCGCAGGATCGAGAACTTTGAAGTACAGGACGCCGTCGACGGCGACCTGCACGTTGTCGCGCGTGATGCACACCTGCTCCGGAACGTCGAGGGCGACCTCTTTGAGCGAGTGCTTGTAGCGAACGGTGTCCAGGAACGGCACCAGGATGTGGAAGCCGGCGTTGAGCGTGGCCGAGTACTTGCCGAGACGCTCGACGATCCAGGCGTTCTGCTGCGGCACGACCCGGGCCACGCGGCCGATCATGATCATCAGAAAAATAACGACGACGATGGCTACGAGGACATTCGGTACCATGAGCTTCCTCCGTTGATGTTGGTCACAACGCCCGGACGTGAATGGTCAGCCCGACCACCTGTTCGACGACGCAGCGCTGACCCTTCAGGAGCGGCGTCTCTCCGACATTGCGGGCCGTCCACGTACTGCCACGCAACTCCGCCCGGCCCTCGGCTGCAACCGGCAGGTCGACGAGGGCGATGGCCTGTTCGCCGACGAGGGAGTCGACGACCTTGGTGATGTTGAACCCGAGTTTGCGCACCACGATCGGTCGCACGAAGATGAGAAGGATGACCGAGGAGATCGAGAATGTGAGGAGCTGCCCCCAGAGCGGCATGGGAATGCCGGCGCCCACGATGATGGCCACGAGAAAGGCGCCGATGGCGAAGAAGCCAACGTGCGCCGTCGTCGCGAAGAACTCGACGGTGAGCAGCAGAAACGCGGCGAGAACCCAGATCCACCAGGCCATTTACGTGAGAGTTGAGCGTAGCACGGCGGGGAGGTCGCGCGGTTTCGCAGTCTCGCGGTCTCGCAGCAGGCCACCGCGAAAACCCGCGACCCCGCAACCTCACGTCACTGGCTGCTCGTCGTCGTAGCCGGGCAATCCTTCGCCGGCGGGTTCGGCGGCGGCTGCAGCTTGTGCTCGGTCATGTACTTGTAGAAATGGTCGTTCGCGAATGCGTCGGCGGCGGGCGTGGCCGCGGACCAGATGCTCTTACAGGCGCCCTGCCAGCAGTCGCCGCCCAGCGTCATCGACGGTCCAACCTGTATCGGACACGTGCACACCGACTTCGAGGGGTTCTTCTCATCGATGACGCACGGCGCCCCGTAGCACAATGCCCACACCTGATCGCTGCTCGGACACGACAGAGTCAGGTTCGTCTTGTTGAAGAAGTTCGAGTAGGTGGACACCAGGTAGGTCCGGCCGCTCACCGTCACCGGCGCGCGCTTGTCACAGGACCCCGGTCCCATCGACCAGCCCGTGAGAACGTCGCACGTGCAGTTGGCCTCCTCGATTGAATACGTACCGTCACTCTTCTTGCGCGAGACGATCGGACTGCACGGCGCCTTGATGCAGAGCGCGTACTCCCCGTTGCAGAACGTCGCCACGATTGCCCCCGGTTGCGTGGATGACGAGGGTTGAGGATCAGCAGCGATCGCTGCGGTTGCTACGAAGATCGCGACGATGAGAGTGGTAACGCGGACGCTCATGAGACCTCCATGAAGCTGGGTACCGGAATCGTTGACGAGTGCTTACGAACGTACTTCCGTCCAGCGGTGGTGTCAAGGCGGCGATGGATGCGTTACTCAGCCGGAGCCATAGGAGTGCCGCGATAGCGGCGACAGATGGTAGCCAGGGGTGCGAGCGCTTTTTGCGAGCAACCCCTGGTAACGAGGTCGATGCCCCTGGTGCCGCGTCAGCGGCACTGGAAGGTCATCGGCGGATAATCCAGTGCCGCTGACGCGGCACGACTTCAATAGACCTCTGTACCAGGGGTGCTCGCAAAAAGCGCTCGCACCCCTGGCTACCGTCGCGGGGCCCCGACCCCCCCGCCCCACAAAAAAAACCCCACAAATGA
>Ga0307470_10000397_pt1 | contig 22872 bp, 21 predicted proteins | sample atmos_gasesAM3C__FD_204565 | JGI IMG/M metagenome (GOLD analysis project Ga0307470, IMG submission 204565) | Hardwood forest soil microbial communities from Morgan-Monroe State Forest, Indiana, United States - atmos_gasesAM3C_05 | ecosystem: Environmental > Terrestrial > Soil > Temperate forest... | reverse complement strand
AAAAATCGTACCACTCGAACACGGTGCCGAGCGATGATGCCCCAATCACCAACCATGCATCGCGGGCCGCCCCCAGATCGTCGGGCAAAGCTGCGGTCGCAGACGTGCTAGCCATACACTCCCCCTTTCAAGATCGATTACATCAAACCCCGAATCTATCGTTTTGGCGGCGCAGCCGTGACGGCCGCCCGCAGCTCGCCGAGCTTCGCTTTGATCACCGCGGCATTGTCCGGTCCCATTCGGATCAGCAATTTCTGCCCCGCGGGACGCGACTCGAGCCCCGGATCGGCATAGAGATACATGACGTTCGGCCGCACCAGCGCAATGGGCCCCGTGGGCTGCGGCGTCGCCAACAAGTTGTCGATCACCTGCACCAGCCGGTCGTTGAAATAGCCGTTCGGATATCCCAGATCTTGATAGGCCTGCTGAAACAGCGGATAGAAGCGGATATAGACGGCGGCGAGCTGCTGCATGTCGAGTTTGCCGATCACTGCCGCCATGGGCTGATAGCGCGCAAAGTTTCGCGCGTCGAGGGTCGCGTGCAACTCATCGCCGTCGGCAGCGAACGATCCGGCAACCGCGCCGGTCGGCCGCTTGGCCACCGCCACCTTTTGCCGCGGTAAATTGTCGATCGTGACCACCAAGCGGCGGACGATGCCTTCCGGCAGCAAATAGTCCTTGACCGCGGCTGCGCCAACGAGCTGACCGAGAGCGTCGCTCAAGGCGGCATCGCTGTCGGCGAGCGGCGGCAGGGGGGCCTTCGCGGCCGAGTCTTCGCTGCCCGGCAATGGATGTTGGATGGCGGGTTCCGCCGGCGGCTCGGCAGGCGGCGGCGTTTGCGCCGCCGGCGGAGCGAGCGGCGGCGCCGTATGGCGGCTTTGCAGATAGTACCAAGTTCCCGCGGCGGCCACGATCACCGCGGCCGCTACTCCGACTACCGGCTTATTGATCATCGGTGTTCCATAGAACTAGCCCGCTCCCGCCCTCGGCATGCGCATTTGCAGTTCGTGGCGGCGATAGTCGATGACCAGCGTGTCGAGCAGTCCGAGGGCGTCCATGCCGATCAAGATTGCGGGCTCGTTCAATAGTTTCCATTGCTTGAAGATGTACAAGTCGGCGAATGTGACACCGGAATCGCGGATCTGAATGGAGCCGAATTCTATCGCAGGCATGGCGATGATTTCACCGTCCTGAATGTCCTTGGTCGCTCCGATGATCTGGTCGGGCTTGCCCCTGAACTGCGGGTTGCGCCGATTCAGCGCGGCCCGCAGCGCAAGATTCGCAACGGTTGTCTGACCGCCCGTATCGATGATGGCCTTGGTGGACACATCGCCGATCCGCGCATTGACGACGACCAGGGTCTCGTGCAGCGCGTGAAACGGAATGTCCACGAAATCCCGGGTGGATCTCTCGTTGCGCGAATAAGTGATCATGATCTTGTCATGCCGGAAGTCGATGAAAATGCGTTTGCCCGCCAAACCTTCGGCGCCGAGTATCCCCTGTGCGCCGCCGAGTGCGTCCGGCACGATGGGCAAGAGCGGGGAATCCACCGCAAGATCGCCGACGGTGAGCGTATCGACGCGAATGGTCGGCACCGTGGCGAAGCCCGTAACCCCGCGCAGCATCACCGGCGGCGACTGATCCGTGGGAATTCCGAGCGCCAGCGCGACCAGCGCGGTGACGGCGCTATGGCTCGCGCCGGTGTCGAGCACCAGCCGGAATGGCCCGTGACCGTTGATCATCACCGGCGCCCAGATGCGTCCGATTTGATCGCGCCGCGTGGGCGAGACGTAGCGCGGCTCGGGCGCCTCGACCATGATTTCCGTGAGCTCTTCGATGGCCGTCGCCGTCGCCTTGGCGTCGGGCGGGATGACCTCGGCCTCGGGGACTATGCCGACCGCCCATTGCGGGCTGAACGCAACGGCGCCGATCAGCGCGACGCCGCGACCCCACCACCCCTTCCGGTGATGCTTTGGGTCGAGAAATCCGCCAGCCACCTTTTTCACTGCTGCAACCGCCTTGTCCAGTGAGCATAGCACCGGGCTCGAGCACGCACCAACGCCCGATTACCGGTCGGCCGCGTATTGCGAATACGGCACCGTATTGCCAATATCGTTCGATGAGCAGGGAAATCACCCGCCGCGACTTCGTGAACGGCATCGCAATCGCCGTCGCCGGAGCTGCGGGCATCGATTGGTCGCGCGTGCACGCGGCGGACGCCTCGCCGGCCGAGATCAATCCGCCCAGCCGCGGCGGTTTACGCGGCAGCCATGCGGGTTCCTTCGAGGCGGCGCATCGGCTGCGGGACGGCTCCCCGTTCGACATATCGCGGGCGGCGCTCACCGAACGCTACGATCTGGCCGTGGTCGGCGCCGGCATCAGCGGCCTGGCCGCAGCACATTTCTACCGGCAACGACGCCCGAATGCCCGTGTACTGATCCTGGATACCAACGATGATTTCGGCGGCCACGCCAAGCGCAACGAATTCATCGTCGACGGACAGACCCTCATCGGCTACGGGGGCACCCAGTCGATCGACGGTCCGGCACGCAAGTGGGACGGCGTCGCCAAGGACCTCCTCGAGGATCTGGGCATATACGTGCGGCGTTTCAACCGGGCTTTCGATCAAGAGTTCTACGCTCGCTGGAAGCTGAACCAGAGCGTATTCTTCAAGAGAGAGGTGTTCGGCGTCGACCGGCTGGTGCGCCGCCCCTTCGGCACCTGGAAGGAGCTGGACGAAGATCCGCATGACAGCGGGGCGCTGCGCGCGTACCTCGATCAATTCCCCTTGGGAGAGAGGGCCCGCGCGCAGTTGTTCGAGATGTTCTGGTCGGACCGCGACGTGCTGTCCGGGAAGACGCCCCGGCAACGCCTGGCCATACTTGAACACACGAGCTATCGCGATTTTCTCGAGCAGTATTGGGACGCCGACGACGAGGTCCTGAAGTTTCTGCAGACGCGCACCCATGAACTTTGGGCGGTGGGCATCGACGCCGTGCCGGCCAGCGAAACGCTCACCCTGCCGGGCCTCAAGGCGCAACGCGCAGCGCTCGGGGCAGAGCCCGAAGAACCCTACATTTACCATTTCCCCGACGGCAACGCATCGATCGCCCGGATGTTGGTGCGCAAACTGATCCCCGGCATTGCGCCCGGCAGCACCATGGAGGACATCGTTTTGGCGCCGTTCGACTATGGGCAAATCGATCTGCCGAAGCACGCGGTGCGGATTCGCCTCAATTCGACCGCCGTCGACGTGCGCAATGTCGATCGAGGCGTCGAGGTCGCCTACGTGAACGGCGGAAACGTCGCCCGCATCGCCGCCGGGGATTGCGTGCTCGCCTGCTACCACGCCATGATCCCTTACATCGCGTCCGAGGCGGGCGCCGAGCAGCGCGCGGCGCTGCACGACAATGTGCGCGCGCCGCTCGTCTATGTGAATGTGGCGGTGCGCAACTGGCGCCCCTGGCACGCGCTCGGCGTGGCATATATCGACAACCCCGGCGGCACCTATTCCGCCGCCCTGGATTTCCCCGTCAGTCTGGACGGTTATCGATTCTCCGCGGATCCCTCGAAGCCGGCTTGCCTGCACTTGATGCACACCCCCACCGCGCCCAACCAAGGCCTCAACATGCGCGAGCAGTACCGAGCCGGCCGGGCGCGCCTGTACGCGATGAGCTTTGCCGACTTCGAGCGCGAGATCCGCGACGAGCTCGGCCGCATGTTGGGCTCTGCGGGTTTCGATTTCGATCGCGACGTCGCTGCGATCACCGTCAATCGCTGGCCGCACGGCTACGCCTACACGCCGACGCCGCTGTACGACGACCCCGCGCATCAGGCCCGAATTGCCAAACAGGCGCGGCAACGGCTCGGCCGCATCGCCATTGCCAATTCGGACTCGGGCTGGGATGCGTATACGCACGTCGCCATCGATCAAGCGCACCGCGCCGTCATGGAACTGACCACCTAGCCCACGAGACTCCGCGGCTCAGCCGGGGCGCAAGATGGCGGCGAGCACGGTGACGTGATTCATCCACGGCAGCTTGGCCGCGTGCAGCAGCGTTACCCGCTGAAGCCGCATTCTTTCCCGAACTATCTCCAGCGCGGCGGTCTGATCGCGCATTTCCGCAGCGTAGCGCCGGCTGAACTCGGGCCACAGCTCCGGTTTATTTCGGAACCACTTGAGCAGCGCAGCGCTCGGCGCCAGTGCGGGCATCCACGCGTCGGTAAACTTGTCCCGCCGCGAAATCCGCGGCGGCAACACCCTGCCGACGTACACGCGAAACCCGTCGGCAGGCCCCACTTCGTCGTATACGCCTTTGATCCGCAGCCTCTCGCCGGGGGACTGAACCTCGAACTCCTGCGCAAAGCACGCGGGCGAGGCGTACGCGCGCGGCTCGAGAGATTCATGGGAGCCGGAGGCTCCTGATGGCGGGCGTTTGGTGTTGATCATGCCGTCCCTGACTCCATTCCCGAAGGACATTCGTGGGACGTATAGTGGCCGCATCATGGCGTCAAAGCTATGTGGAAGGTACCTATGGCAATGAGTGGAAAGTACCTATGGTAATGGGCCGCCAGTCGTGCCCGGCCGGCGCACCTGCCTGCCGGTCTTATGCGATCATGTTGCGGGAATGGCCGGGATACCACCCGCGCGAGGTCGGCGATGAACACCTATCGAAATCTATCGGAACTGCAGGCACTCATCGGTTCAACTTTGGGCACCAGCGACTGGTTCCACATCGATCAAGCGCGCATCGATCGATTTGCGGCAGTCACCGGCGATGACCAGTGGATTCATGTAGATCCGGTGCGGGCGGCGGCAGGACCCTTCCGGGCGACCGTGGCCCACGGTCATTTGACCTTAAGTCTGCTGCCCGTCATGGTCAGGACCGCATTCAACGTCGCCGACGTGCGCATGACCGTCAACTACGGCCTCAATCGCGTGCGGTTTCCGGCGCCGGTGCCGGTGGAAAGCCGAATCCGCGGCCACTTCAAACTCCTGACGTTCGAACCCATTGCCGGCGGCGCCCAGGTTGTCGTTGAAGTGACGTCGGAACGCGACGGCCACTCGAAACCGGTGTGCGTGGCCGAATCGGTGGCGAGGCATTACGTCCGGACCTGACCGGCTTCGCCGTATCAGCGTTCGGCCAGGGTCTTCACATGCGCCACCGCGCTGCGGCCGAGGGCCGACAAGTTGTAGCCGCCCTCGAGCATCGAGACGATGCGCCGCTGTGAATGCCGCGCCGCCAGCGCCATCAATTCTCGGGTGATCCACGCATAGTCGGCTTCGACCAGCGCCATTCCGCCCAGCAGATCCTCGCGGTGAGCATCGAATCCCGCGGAGATGAAAATCAACTCCGGCTTGAAGTTCTCCAACGCCGGCAGCCATTGCGCCTCGATCGCCTGCCTGGCCGCGGCGCCGCCGCTGCCTTCGGCGAGCGGCACATTGATCATATTGGGCGCGGGATTGGCCGTGCCGCTGTACGGGTAGAAAGGATGCTGGAAGAAACTCGTCATCAACACGCGGTCGTGCCATTGCGGCGGGCTGAACATATCCTCCGTGCCATTGCCGTGGTGAACGTCGAAATCGACGATCGCAACCCGCTCGAGTCCCTTTTTCGCGAGCGCATACGCCGCTGCGACGCCGATGTTGTTGAAAATGCAAAAGCCCATCGATCGCACCTGAGTGGCATGGTGACCGCAGGGCCGCACCGCGCAGAATGCATTCAGCGACCGTCCTTCCATCACCTCATCGACCGCCAACAGCCCCGCGCCTGCCGCGCGCCGCGCCGCGTTCAAGCTATGCGGATTCATCGCAGTATCGGGGTCGAGCTGCACGTATCCTTCGGCGGGCGCATTCTCGAAGATCAGATCGACATAGGCCGGACGATGCACCCGCTTGAGATCGTCGGCTTGCGCCAACGGCGCCTCCAAACAACGCAACTCGTCCAGCATTCCGGACGAGCGCATGTGTTCGTTGATGGCGTTCAAGCGGGCGGGGTTCTCCGGGTGGCCCGCGCCCATCTCATGACGCAGACAATCAGGATGAGTGATATAGGCGGTTGTCATTTGACGGATCCTTGGGGGTCAGGCGCGATCGACACGCAATCCTACACTCAGCGCGCTCCTCCGAGAGGAACGTACAATCCCGCGGCCCGGCCTCGCTCTTGAACCAGGGCCAAGACAGCATCGACCATCGGGGTCGAGACTCCCATGAGGCGCCCCAGTTCCTGCACCGAGGAGACCAGCGCATCGATTTCCAAGCCGCGGCCCCGCTCGAAGTCCTGCAGCATCGACATCTTGTGGCCGGCCAGCGACGCGGCGGCCGCGAGCCGCCGATCCAGCATCTCGATGGGGATATGGATGCCGAGAGCCTCGTTGACCGACTTGGCCTCGAGCATCATGGCCTTGCACAGCGCCAGCAGGCCGGGCTCGCCGGTCATGCGGTCGAGAGTGGCGCCGGTCAGCGCGCTGATCGGATTGAAGCAGACGTTGCCCCAGAGCTTCAGCCAAATGTTCCAGCGGATGTTGTCGCGCACCGGCGCGTCGAAACCCGCCTGGGTGAGCGCTTGGCTCAGCGCCAATACCCGGCTCGATCGGCTGCCGTCGGGTTCTCCGATCGTGAACCGCTTGAACTCGTGATGCACGACGACACCCGGTGCGACCACTTCGCAGGCCGGCTCGACCACACAGCCGATTGCGCGCTGCGGTTGAACATGCTCCCATTGCCGGCCGCCGGGGTCCACCGACCGGAGATGATGTCCCTCGAGACGGCCGCCGGTACCGTAAAAATACCACCAAGGGATGCCGTTCATCGCCGTGAGCACCGCAGTGGCGGGACCCAGCAGCGGTGCAAACGCGGGGGCGCAATCGTACGCCTGATGCGCCTTGAGCGCGCATACGACCACGTCCTGCACGCCAAAAGCACCAGGATCCTCGGCCGCGGCAACTCTCGCCACCTTTTCCCGGCCCTGGATCACAAGCTTGAGTCCGTGCTCTCGAATCGCCTCGAGGTGCGCGCCGCGCGCGACCACGCACACTTCCTGGCCCGACAAAGCCAGTTCCACCGCCAGATATCCGCCGATCGCACCGGCGCCATAAATGCAAAACTTCATCGGTTCATCGCCCGCCCATACCGACGGGAGCGATGATATCCGAATCGGGGCGGCGGGCTAGCGGGTCACTGTTCGAGTGCCAGCCAAACCGACTTCGGCTCGGTGAAATTCTCGATCGCGGATTCGCCGTGTTCTCGGCCGAAGCCCGACTCCCCGGATCCGCCCCACGGCAAACGCACGTCGGTATAACCGTAGGTGTTGATCCACACCGTGCCCGCCTTGAGCCCGGCGGCCATGCGGTGCACGCGCCCGGTGTCGGCGCTCCACACGCCGGCCGCGAGGCTGTAGGCGGTGCCGTTGGCAATGCGCAAAGCGTCCGCTTCGTCATCGAAGGGAATCACGGCGAGCACCGGCCCGAAGATTTCTTCCTGCGAGATTCGCATTTCATGCTCGACGTTCGCGAACACCGTCGGCTCGATGAAGTAGCCCTCGCCGCCGAGACGGGCACCCCCCGTCACCGCCGACGCGCCCTCCGCCTTGCCGATCTCGATGTAGTTCAGCACCGTCTTCATCTGCCCCGCCGAAATCACCGGCCCCATCGTGGTTCCCGGTGCGCTCGGATCGCCGACACGGATGGCCCGGGCCCGCTCCACGAGGCGCTGCACCACTTCGTCATAGACCGGCCGCTGCACCAATACCCGCGAGCCGGCGGAGCACACCTGCCCGGCGTTGAAGAATATTCCCGATGCCGCGGAACGCGCGGCGCGATCCAGATTGGCATCGGCAAAAATCACGTTGGCTGATTTTCCGCCGAGCTCGAGAGTCACCTTCTTGAAGTTGCCGGCGGCTCCCTGCAGGATTCCACGACCCACTCTTGGCGAACCCGTGAACGTGACCTTGTCGACGCCGGGATGCTGCACCAGCGCCTCGCCGACCACGCTGCCCTTCCCACATACCACGTTGAGGGCACCTGGCGGCAGTCCCGCTTCGAGAAACAGTTCGGCCACGCGCAGCATGGAGAGCGGCGTAAGCTCCGCCGGTTTGACCACCAAGGTGCAGCCGCATGCCAGGGCCGGTGCGATCTTCCACATGCCGATCATGAGGGGGAAATTCCATGGCACGATGGCCGCGACCACGCCGACCGGTTCGCGCACGGTGTACGTCAAGGCGTCGGGCCGCGCCGGTATTACCTGCCCCGTGATCTTGTCGCACCAGCCCGCATAATAGCGGACCGTGTCGATGACCGCGGCCATGTCCTGCCGCCGTACCGCCGCCAGCGGCTTGCCGGCGTCCAGGCTTTCCAGCTCGATGAGTTCTTCTTGATGCTGTTCGAGAAGCGACGCCGCGCGCTGCAAGATGCGGCCGCGCTCTGCAGCGCGCATTGCGCTCCAAACCTCGAGCGCTGCCCGGGCCGCGGCGACGGCAAGGTCGACGTCGGCCTTGCCGCCCTGGGCCACCTCGGCAATGGGCTGTTCGGTGGCGGGATCGAGGTCGATGGAATACTCGCCGCTGCCGGGCGCAACGTGCCTGCCGTCGATGAATAATTCGTAGTGATCAAGGTCAACTCTGCGATCCATGAAATCCTCCTTGCGGTGCATCCTCGAACGCGAAGCCATTGAAAAGAAATGGCCGGATTTCAGTGTGGAATCAGCCGCGGGAGTTTGCCAATCGTTTGCGCGAATGGAGTGATAGGCGCGATCGATCACCCGAATATCGGCAAATCAACCAAGCGCGGGAATCAGCCAAGCGCCAGATCGAAACGCGGCTGCAGATCGAGACCGCGCGCAATTTCCCAAACCGCGCCGGTGATCGGCGCGAGCGCGGGTTGGTTGCGGGCGATCAAACCGATGGCGCGGGTCAACTGCGGCAACAACGGCCGCGCCTGTACCCGGTTCTTGAGATCAAAAAAATTGAGCAGACTGTGGGGAACGACGCTGAAGAGCCCGGCCTCGCTCACATGGGCGTACAGCGAAAACAGCGAATCGGTCTCGAGAACCACCGTGGGCTGAACGCCGGCTCGCCGGAAGGCCGCCTCGATGACCTGTCGATTGCGCATCTTTCCGGTCAACAGGCACAGCGGCAGGCGCGCCGCTTGTTCCCACGTCAACGTGGGTTCGAGCGCGACCTTGCGGTCGGCCAGCAGAACATACCGCTCGTCGAAGAGGTGCAGCTTTTCGAATCCCTCGATCACGGTGTCATCCAAGTAGGTCAGGCCGAGATCGAGTTCGAATTGATCGAGCTGACCGGCGATGGCGTCGGCCGTCAGAGAGGACAGCGCGTAGCGGATGTTCGGATAGGCGGCAAAACACGGCCCCGTCAGGAAGGCAGCGACGGTCATGGTTGTCGGTATCGCCCCGACGCGCAGCGTCCCGGTCATGGTCGATTTCGCGGCGGACGCGTCCTCGCGCATGTAGGCCAACGAGGCCAACGTCTGCTGCGCCCACGTCAGAACCCGCTCGCCTTCGACCGTCAGCCCCAAGTAGCGCCGCCCGCGCTGCACTATCATCACCCCGAGTTCCTTCTCCAGGCCGCGGATTGCCGACGACAGCGCCGGCTGCGACACGTGGCAAGCCTCAGCCGCCTTCGCGAAATGCCTTTCGCGCGCGAGAGTGACGAGATATTCGAGTTGGCGGATGAACATGGTGATTGCGATACGTTTGGCACATTGAACCGCGCAGCGCAACGATCGGCGCGGCGATACGCGGGCGAAAGGCGGACCCGCAGCCCGCGGTTATTCGGTCTCCGCTGCTACGACCACTCGAGAAGCTCCCAGCGGAAGCCGTTTTCATTGTAGGGCTGATCCACTTCCGAATCGTCGGAATAGTAGCTGCCCTTGCTCTCCCGCGCGATCCACCGGCCCACCTCGGGTGCGAACCAAAGCGCTTCCTGCCGCATGGAATCCGCCCGCATGACGTCGCCATTCGCAAAGTTGATCGCGTTGGTAAAGCGAAGCACCTTGAAGCGGCCGGCAGGCACGGCAATCGTCTCCCAGGCGTGCGCCTTCATGGTCTGCTCCCAAAGCAACGCGTCTTGGTTCGCCGGCGTCTTGTACTTGGTCGTGACGCGAGTCTGCCAGCCGGGGCGCAACTGTTGCGGCCAGAGGGGGACGGGAGTCTGGTAGACCTGGACCTGGCCCCAGTGAGGATCCACCTGGACCATGCCCCAAGGACCCTGTATCTCGCTCGGCAGGGCGCCGCTCGCAGGTTGTCCGCGGCGGCCGATATATTTTCGCAGAAAATCCGTGCCCCAGCGTGAACCGGCTGCATTCTCAGGCACTTCGCTGCTCGAAGCGATCTCGATGTTGCGGTCGATCGCGGCCACGCGGTCGACCTGGTAGCCGATCAACGTCCGGGTGAAGAGATCATGCTGCGAATAGCGCCAGGTTTGATCAACAACGGGCTGGCGCACGCTGGGTGCCGGCGACCCCGTTTCGTCAGCCGCCGGCCGGCGCAGCGCGCATCCCACCGACAGTGCAGCGGACGCCGCCAGGAAAGATCGCCGAGTCATTTGAGCCACAGGACACCCCTGGATCGAAATTATGCATGCTGCTTCCGGCCGAGCGTACGCCCTATCCGTCGGCCTGAGGCGGAGCCCGTACTTGCGGTAGGATACGACCGGCAATCGCCGCGATGATTCCTCACGCGGCATTTAATTTAACATTAACGGAGCTCGCTCTTGCATCGGAACATGTAACGGCGAGAGCTTCGCGCCCAGGAGCATTCGATGTCCGCACCTCTTGAAATGTCTGTGGTTGAAATCGCCGCTCCCGGCGGACCGGAACAGCTGAAGCTCGCTCAGCGGCCGGTACCGCGCCCCGGGGAGGGGGAAGTGTTGGTGCGGGTGGCGGCGGCCGGAGTCAATCGGCCGGACGTGATGCAGCGCCAGGGCCGCTATCCGCCGCCGGCGGGCGCCTCTGATTTGCCCGGACTGGAAATAGCCGGACAAATTGCCGCATTGGGACCGAAAGTTTCGGGACTATCGATCGGCGACAAGGTCACGGCCCTGCTGTCGGGAGGCGGCTATGCCGCCTATGCGGTCGCCGCGGCGCCGCTGTGCCTGCCCGTACCCGATGGAATCAGCATGGTGGAGGCGGCCGCGATACCGGAAACCTTCTTCACCGTATGGACCAATCTATTCGATCGCGGCCGCTGCAAGGCGGGAGACACCGTGCTGATTCATGGCGGCACGAGCGGCATCGGCACCACCGCCATCCAGCTCGCCGCGGCATGGGGGGCGCGCGTTTTCGCGACCGCCGGATCCGACGACAAGGCGCGCGCCTGCGAACGGCTTGGAGCAGTGCGCGGAATCAATTACCGCACCCAGGATTTCGTCGAAGTGATGCGCGCGGAGACCGGGGGCAACGGAGTCGACGTCACTCTGGACATGGTTGCAGGGAGCTACGTGGCGCGCAATTTGGAAATCGCGGCTCTCGAAGGGCGGATCGTGATGATTTCGCTCATCGGCGGATCGCGTGCGGAAATCAACATGGGCACCATCCTCACCAAGCGGCTGACGCTCACCGGCTCGACGCTGCGGTCGCGAACGGTCGCACAGAAAGCCGAGGTCGCGGATGCGGTGAAGCAGAACATCTGGCCGCTGCTGGCCGCGGGCCGCGTACGGCCCATCGTCCACGCCACGTTCCCGCTGGCCGAAGCCGGTGAAGCGCATCGGCTCATGGAATCGTCGAATCACATCGGAAAAATCGTTCTGACCATCTAGAAAAATCATATCGGGGCCTGCCCGGAAGCCGTTCCGGTTCAGTTTGAGGCGCGTTCGTTAGATGCTATAGTCTCCCCGCCAAAAATTCCCTCGGCCGCCGCGTTGGCGCCGGCTGAGGCTCAAATTCGGCTCATCGCCGCGACAACACCTGGAGAAATCGTGAGTTCCGATATCGGGATCGCTCAGAATGCAACCCTCAAGCCCATCGGCGAAATTGCCGCCCGCTTGGGGATTCCGGCTGCAAGCATTGAAAACTACGGCCACTACAAGGCGAAAATCGCACTCGACTACATCGAGAGCCTGAAGGACAAACCCGACGGCAAGCTCATCCTGGTCACCGCCCTGAGTCCCACGCCCGCGGGCGAAGGCAAGACGACGACCACGGTGGGACTCGGAGACGCGCTCAACAAGATCGGCAAGAAAGCGGTGATTTGCCTGCGCGAGCCGAGCTTGGGGCCCGTGTTCGGCATGAAGGGCGGTGCGGCCGGCGGCGGCTACGCACAGGTCGTGCCGATGGAGGACATCAACCTGCATTTTACCGGCGATTTCAGCGCCATTGGGCTCGCACACAACTTGCTCTCTGCGCTGATCGACAACCACATCCATCACGGCAACGAGCTGGGCTTCGACGTGAGGCGTATCGCCTGGAAGCGCGTCGTCGACATGAACGACCGCGCGTTGCGCGATATCACCGTGGGATTGGGCGGCGTCGGCAACGGCTTTCCGCGCCAGGACGGTTTCGACATCGTGGTGGCCTCGGAGGTCATGGCGATCTTCTGTCTCGCGAGGAGCCTGGTCGACCTCAAACAGCGGCTCGGCAACATCGTGGTCGGCTACCGCCGCGATCTCACGCCGATTCTCGCCAGCGACCTGAAGGCACAGGGCGCGATGACGGTGCTGCTCAAAGAGGCCTTGAAGCCGAATCTGGTGCAGACGCTGGAGAACAATCCGGCCTTCATCCATGGCGGGCCCTTTGCCAACATCGCGCACGGCTGCAATTCGGTGCTCGCGACCACGACGGCGTTGAAGCTTGCCGACTACGTGGTGACGGAGGCCGGTTTCGGCGCCGACCTCGGCGCAGAGAAATTCATCGACATCAAGTGCCGCAAGTCCGGGCTGCGCCCGGCCGCGGTGGTGATCGTCGCCACGGTCCGCGCCCTGAAATTTCATGGCGGCGCGGATCTCAAGGCGATCAACCAGGAAAACCTCGCTGCGCTCGAAAAGGGAATCGCGAACCTGGAGCGGCATGTCAGCAACGTACGCAACCACTACGGCCTGCCCTGCGTCGTCTCGGTCAATCACTTCACCGCCGACACCGAAGCGGAGCACTCGCTGCTCGCCAAGAAAATGGCGGCGCTCGACGTCCCGTTGGTGCTTGCACGGCATTGGGCCGAGGGCGGCGCGGGTGCGACGGACGTCGCCCGCAAGGTCGTGGAAATCTGCGAGAAGGGCGCGTCGAACTTCCGCTTCGTTTACGAGGAAAAGCAGTCGCTGTGGGACAAGGTGAAGACCATCGCCACGAAAATCTACGGCGCGGCCGACATCTCGGCCGATTCCAAGATACGCGCGCGCATCGAGGAGCTGCAGAAAAACTACGGGCACTACCCGGTGTGCATCGCCAAGACCCAATACTCGTTCTCGACCGATGCGGCGCTGCGCGGCGCGCCGAACGGGCACATGGTCAACATCCGCGAGGTGCGGCTCGCCGCCGGCGCGGAGTTCATCGTCGTGGTATGCGGCGATGTCATGACCATGCCGGGACTGCCGAAGGTGCCCTCGGCGGACAAGATCGACATCGACGCGCAGGGGCGCGTGGTCGGTCTGTTCTAGTCCCGATCCAAGGCACGGCCGCCGCCCCGCAAGGCGGCGGCCCGCTCACCCGCCCAGAATGGCGCCGAGGGACAGCCCCGCCTCGGCGCACACCTGCGGCGCCGGCAGCTTTTTGCCGCCGTCGTAGCGCAGCTTGGTGATCTCGATCTGGCCGCCCTGCGCGGCGACGAACAGGCTTTGCTCCCCGATGGCGGTGACGGCGCCGATGGCGCCTTTGACCTCCCCGAAAGTACGCGCCGGATGCTTGCGCGCCGCGTGCAATTGCAATTTCTTCCCGTTGAACGTCGTCCATGCGGCCGGCGCCGGATCGCAGCCGCGGATGAGGTTGTAGATTAGATCCAGATGGTTATGCCAGTTGATGCGCGCTTCCGCATCGCGGCACCAGCCTTCGTAGCTCGCTCGAGATTCGTCCTGCAGGCTGCCCGCCGCACCCCGGTTCACGACCATGTCCGCGGCTTCCTGCAGGGCCGCGATTCCCATTGGAAACAGCCGGTCGAAATACACGCTCCCCAGCGTGTCGTCGGGCCCGATCGGGGTTTCCTTTTGCAGGATGATCGGACCCTCATCAAGACCGTCGGTGGGCCGAAAAATGCTGAGTCCGGTTCGCGTGTCGCCGCGGATGATGGGCCAGTTGATGGAACTGGGTCCTCGGTAACGGGGCAGCAGCGACGGATGGAACTGAATCATCCCGTGGCGCGGAATGGTGGCAAAGTCCTGCGGCACGAACTGCAGCACGTAGGCCATGACGCCGAGTTCGGCGTCGAGTGCACGCAGGGTCCGGCGCGCCTCCTCCGTCTTCAGCGACCCAAACTGGTGCACCGGGATTTGCCGTTGTTCCGCCGCCAGCCGCAGCGGATCTGCCGCCGTGCCCGGCTTCTCCGGGGCACAGAAGACGCCGGCCACGGTATCGCCTCGATCGAGGAAGGCATCGAGCACCGCCTTGCCGAAATCTCTTTGTCCTACTAAGGTAATTCGCATCACACAATCTCCCGGGTCGATCTGGCAATTGTAAAATGAGAAGCGTTATGATATCTCATATATCATCAGCCTAAACCTCAGCGTACACTCGCCCAAGGGTTTCGACGTTCGCCAAGCGGTGCCGGATCTTGGCTGGGTCGGCACTATCGGCTAAACCGTACCAATTCACGGGTTCGCGCCATCCGCGCAACAAAGGAGATCATATGGCAGGCCGCAACTTTCTGTTCGTTCCCGGGCCCACCAACGTGCCCGACCGCGTCCTGCGCGCCATGGTGGTGGCGATGGAAGATCACCGCTCGCCGATCTTTCCGGAACTGACTCGCACCTGTCTGAACGGCTTGAAGCCGGTGTTCAAGACGACCTCGGGCAGCCCCATTCTGTTTCCATCGTCCGGCACGGGTTGCTGGGAAGCGGCCCTGACCAACTGCCTGAACCCCGGCGACAAAGTGCTGACGTCCCGTTTTGGGCAGTTCAGCCATCTGTGGGCGGACATGTGCACGCGCTTAGGGTTCGACGTGGAGCTGCTCGAGACGCCCTGGGGCGAAGGCGCCCCGGTCGAGCGCTACCTCTCCTCCCTCAGCGCCGACAAGCAGCACAAGATCAAGGCCGTCTTGGTGTGCCAGAACGAGACCGCGACCGGCGTGACCAGCGACGTCGCCGCCGTGCGCCGGGCAATGGACAGCGTCAAGCACCCCGCGCTGCTCTTCGTCGACTCGGTGAGCGCGCTCGCCAGCATCGATTTCCGCATGGACGATTGGGGCGTCGACGTCTGTGTCAGCGGCTCGCAGAAGGGCCTGATGCTGCCTGCCGGTCTCGGCGTCACCTGCGTCAGCCAGAAGGCACTCGAAGCCGCCAAGAGCGCGGCCTCGCGACGCTGCTATTTCGACTACGGCGACATGGTGGCCGCCAACGCCTCGGGTTATTTTCCGTACACCCCATCGGTTCCGATGATGTACGGCCTGCGCGAATCGCTCGCCATGCTGGCTGAGGAAGGGCTGGAGAACGTGTTCCATCGCCACACCTATCTCGCCGGCGGCGTGCGTGCCGCAATTTTCGACGGATGGAAACTCAAGCTGTGCGCGGCCGCTCCGAAGTGGCACTCCGACACCGTGTCCGCCATCATGCTGCCGGACGGCATCAATGGGGCCGAAGTCATCGCGCGCGCCTTCACCCGCTACAACCTGGCGCTCGGCGCCGGATTGTCCAAGGTCGCCGGCAAGCTGTTCCGCATCGGCCACCTCGGAGATCTCAACGAACTCATGCTGCTCGGCGCGATCGCCGGCGCCGAGATGGCCATGCTCGATGTGGGCGTCAAACTCGAGCCCGGCAGCGGCGTGGCCGCCGCGCAGAGCTACTGGCGCAGCCATTCGCCGGTGCGCGCGGCCAACAACGTGGCTGTGGCCAAAGCCGGCGTCGCCGCGTGACGACGCGGGTGGTGTTTCTGGACCGCGCCTCGCTCAAGGCCAAGGTCCGCAAGCCTTCGTTCGAGAGCGAATACGTCGAATACGAAAAAACCGCCGTGGACCAGATCGTCCCGCGCCTTGGGGGCGCGGCCGTCGCCATCATCAACAAGGTGCCGATGCGGGCGGAGACATTGCGCCAGCTGCCGCAGCTCAAGATGATCGCGGTGGCGGCGACCGGCTATGACGTGGTGGACGTCCCTTATTGCAAGGAACACGGCATCGCCGTCGCCAACATCCGCAACTACGCCGTGCACACGGTGCCCGAACATGCGTTCATGATGATTCTCGCGCTGAGGCGCAATCTGCTCGCGTACCGGCAAGATATCGAGAATGGCGTGTGGAACAAATCCGATCAGTTCTGCTTCTTCACCCATGACATCGGCGATCTGCACGGCAGCACGCTCGGCATCATCGGCGAGGGCGCCATAGGCCAAGGCACGGCGGCGATCGGGCGCGCATTCGGCATGCGGGTGTTGTTTGCCGATCATCCGCCGCCGAAAATGCCGGGCGTGAGCTTCACTCCGCACGAAGAGGTGCTCGCGCAATCGGATGTAATCTCGCTGCACTGTCCTCTCCTGCCGTCGACGCGCAACCTGATCGACATCCACTCGTTTCGACAAATGAAGCGCAACGCCCTGCTCATCAACACCGCCCGGGGCGGACTGGTCGACGAGGCGGCGCTGATTCAGGCGCTCGACGAGGGCCTGATCGCCGGCGCCGGCTTCGACGTGCTGACCGTCGAACCGCCCAAGGACGGCCACCCGCTGCTCGACGTGCGGCGCCCGAATTTCATCCTCACGCCGCACATCGCCTGGGCCTCGGACGGCGCCATGCAATTCCTCGCCGATCAGTTGATCGACAATATCGAACGGTGGGCGGCGGGCAATCCACAGCATCTCGTGACTTGACCAGCGCCTCGACGACGACTTCCGCATCCTGAATCGTCAGATCCCACGCCCCAGCTGAAACAAATTTCTCCGCGGCCACGGCTCGGGTCAATTCGTTTAAGATGGGTGCGTAAGGCCTCGAGGCTGTCTGAAACCCAATCGACGATCACTCATGAAGAAGTTGCTTTATCAGTTCGACACGGACCCCCTGCCCTCCGTCTTCGATAACGTCGTAGGCTACGACGGCGGCGCCGACCGCATTTCGGCATACGGCGGAGTCAACGCCAAAAACGTCGGCGGCCTCGTCGAAGGGGCGATTTTCACCCGCGGCCTCAAGGACAAAAAAAACACCGCGATCTTCATCGGCGGCGGCAACCTGGTCGAAGGCGAGGCGGTGCTCGCCGCCGTGCGCGGCAAGTTCTTCGCCAAATTCCGCGTTTCGGTGATGTTCGACTGCAACGGCTCCAATACGACGGCCTCTGCGGCCGTGGCGTGGCTCGCGCACGGCCGCTCCCTCGCCGGCAAGCGCGCCGTGGTGCTCGGCGGCTCGGGTCCGGTCGGTCAACGCGCCGCCGTGCTGTTGGCCCGGGAGGGCGCCCTGGTGGCGATCACCGGCCGCAAGCGCGATGTCGTACAGGCGGCCTGCGATTCGATCCACGCGCGCTTCGGTATCGTGGTACGAGCCGTCGAGGCCCCGACCAATGCCGAACGGGGCGCCGCCATCGACGGCGCGCAAATCGTCCTCGCCACGGGTGCCGCCGGCATCACCTTGCTGGACGAGAAGCAGTGGCAGGATAGCCCGACGCTGGAACTGGTGGCGGATGCCAATGCGTCGCCGCCGGCGGGCATCGAAGGCGTGGGGCAGAACGATCGTGGTGTCCTCAAGCACGGTAAGATACTGTTCGGCTCGCTCGGGTTCGGGGCGCTCAAATTGGCGGTGCACCGCGCCTGCGTCTCGCGCCTGTTCGAGCAGAACGATCTGCTGCTCGACGCCGAGGAAATTTACGCCGTCGCCAAGACGATGGTTGGTTGAACTCGAACGAACGATGGGACAAATGGTCACTCAAAGCTCCGTGGAAAAATTTCTGGACGATCTTGCCAGCGGCCATCCGACCCCGGGGGGCGGCAGCGCCGCGGCCATCATGGGCGCCATGGGTGCCGCCCTCGTATCCATGGTCTGCAACGTAACCATCGGCAAGAAAGGCTACGAAGGGGTCGAGGCCGAGATGAAGACCGTGCGCGACGAGTCCGAGCGGGTGCGCCGGCGCCTGACGGCCATGGTCGCCGAGGATATCGCCGCCTTCGACAGCATCCTGGCCGCGTACAAGCTGCCCAAAGCGACCGACGACGACAAGGCGCGCCGCGCGGCTGCCATTCAGGCGGGCCTGCGCCGCGCCACCGAGACGCCTCTGGACTGCGCGCGCGTCTGTGCCGAAGTCATCGCGCTTTCGCGGCGCGCCAGCGAACTCGGCTATCTCAACGTCATCAGCGACGGCGGCGTGGGCGTGCTGGCGGGGTTTACGGGACTGCGCAGCGCGGCGCTGAACGTGTATATCAACGCGCCTGCGCTCAAGGACCGTGCCTTCGCTGAAGCCGCGACCGCCGAACTGGAAAAGCTGGTGGAATTTTGCGCTGCCGAGAGCGAAGCGGTGTACAAGATAGTCCGCGACAAGTTGGGCTGAACGCCTAGGGGGAACCGAGCATGCCCGGCGGCAGGATCGACACAGAACGCGCATTCACCGCTGAGGCCATCCCTCGCTTTCAAAAAAGGTGACGCGATCGGCGCAGCGGTCGTGAAGCGACGCCAACCTTCCGCCCGACAGGGACCGCGGACGCAGCGCAAGCGATCCCGTCGCCGCTGGCGCATCGCGAAATTCCTGCCGAGTGCCCGCTTGCGGCGCCAGGCGTGGCGCGCGTTCAGGCAGGCGCCTACGCTGTTGCAGGCGCTGATCGTCCTGGCGATCGCCGCAACGCTGTGGCTGGCCGTCAACTGGGTGTACCAGGTCGTCCGCAAGCCCTCGGAGCTCTTCTTTCCCGTGAGCGGTACGCTCAACAAGGCGCCGGCCGAGACCTGGCGGCAATACGCTCCCCTTTTTCGGAGGTATTCCACCAACGTGATGTCTGCGGAGCTGTTGGCCGCCCTCGCGCAGGTCGAGGGCTCGGGCAATCCGGTGGTGCGGACCTACTGGCGCTGGTCCTTCAATCTCAGGCCGTTCGAGGTATACCGTCCCGCATCGAGCGCCGTGGGGATGTACCAGATCACCGACGGCACCTTTGCCGAGGCGCGGCGCTACTGCATCCACGATCATGCGGTCGCCGAGGATGGCCCCTGGAACGACTGGAAGTCGTGCTGGTTCAATCGTCTGTATACGCGGGTAATCCCGGCGCATGCGGTGGAACTCACGGCGGCGTATCTGGATCGCAGTGTGGCGAATATCCTGGAGCGCCATCATCTGAAATTCACGACGCTCGAACACAAACAAGAGCTGGCCGCCCTCATCCATCTCTGCGGCGCGGGCGCCGGCGACGCCTACGTGCGGCGCGGGCTGCGGCTGACGGAGGGCGAGCGCTGCGGAGATCACACAGCCCGGGACTATGTCGCACGCGTGAGCGGCATGAAGCGAGTCTTCGAGGGCATCGGGAGAACGACTGAAGGCCCTCGATGACTACGGGCGACAGCGCGCTCGAGCTTCAGACGCAAGCAATCAAGCGTGCTCGATCAGAATGGCGCGAAAGTCGTTCACGTTGGTCAGCGTCGGCCCCGTGATCACCGAGTCGCCGAGAGCGGAAAAAAAGCTGTGAGCGTCGTTATTCGCGAGCATGTCCATCGGCCTTAGACCCAGCGACCATGAGCGGGCGAGCGAATCGGGGCCAATGCAGCCGCCCGCTATCTCTTCCTGCCCGTCGACGCCGTCCGTGTCGCCGGCCAACGCGTAGATGCGCGAGTGACCCTCGAGCGCGATCGCCAGCGACAGCAAGTACTCCACATTGCGCCCCCCTCGCCCCCGGCCGCGCACGGTGACCGTGGTCTCGCCGCCGGAAAGCAGCACGCACGGCGCCTCGAAAGGTTGATTGTGCTCGGCCACCTGCAATGCCATGCCGGCGAACACCTTGCCCACGTCGCGCGCCTCGCCTTCTATGGCGTCGCCGAGAATGTGCGGCGCGACCCCCGCCGCACGCGCCACGCGCGCGGCGGCTTCGAGCGCCATCTGCGGGGTGGCAATCATACGCACGGAGGAACGCGCCAGGCGCGGATCGCCGGGCTTCACGGATTCGCCGCGGCCGCTTTCCAAGACCTCGCGCACAGGCGCGGGCAGTTCGATGCCGTAGCGGCGCACGATGGCGAGGGCATCGGCGCAGGTCGTAGGATCCGCCACCGTAGGTCCCGATGCGATGTCGATCGGCCGATCGCCGGGCACGTCGGAGATGAGCAGGGTAAGCACCCGAGCCGGGTGGCATGCCGCAGCCAACCGGCCTCCCTTGATGGCGGAGAGATGCCGCCGCACGCAATTCATTTCGCTGATGGTGGCGCCGCAGGCGAGCAGTGCACGGCCCACGGTCTGCTCGAGATCGAGGTTGAGCCCGGGAGCGGGCAACGGCAGCAGAGCCGACCCGCCGCCGGAGAACAGGCACAGCACCAGGTCGTCCTCATGCAGCGCCCCGACTCGTTCGAGCATGCGCTGCGCCGCGTGCATTCCCGCTGCATCCGGGACCGGATGCGCCGCTTCGACGATGTCGATGCGTTCGCAGGGCACGGCGTAGCCGTAGCGCGTGACCACCAGCCCCGAGAGCGGACCGGGCCAGTTTTGTTCCACCGCTCGCGCCATGGCTGCAGAGGCCTTGCCTGCCCCAACCACGATGAGTCTGCCGCGAGGCGGCTCCGGCAGGTGCGGCGGAACGCACAGTGCCGGCTGCGCCGACGCGATGGCGGCATCGAACATGTTCCGCAGCAACACCCGCGGGGCCGCGGGGCTGCTCATGACGGGCCCGGACAAAGGACGTTCACCAATGAGCCGATCCCATCGATGGTCACTTCGACCGCGCAGCCATCCTTGATCGACCCGACACCCACGGAGGTGCCGCACGCGATCACGTCGCCGGGCAGAAGCGACATGTCGTGGGAAACGCGGCTCACCAGTTCCTCGGGAGGTATGATCATGTCCGATAACGGATAGTTCTGACGCTCTACCCCATCGAGCCGCGTGATCACCCGTGCGTGCCGCCATTCCAATCCCGATGTGATCACCGGTCCGAGGCAGCCGAAGGTATCGTAGCCCTTGGATCGGCACCACTGGGCGAAATCGACGTTCTCGTTCAACACCTCCGACGCCGTCACGTCATTGACGCAGGTGTAGCCGAAGATGTGGCCGCCCGCCTCGTTCGGCGATATGTCCTTGCAGAGCTTGCCGATGACGATGCCGAGCTCGCCCTCGTAAGCGATTTTTCCCGGATATCCGCCCGGTCTGCGGATCGGTTCGTGCGGGCCGATGACGCAGGTGCCCGGCTTGATGAGGAACAGCGGATGCGTGGGCGCCGATTTGCCGAGCTTCGTGCGGAGTGCGTGGAAATTATTCCACAACGCGACGATCTTGGACGGCTTGCAGGGGCTCTCGAGCGTGAACGCGCCGCGCGCGACGACGCGGCCGGCGGGCCGCGGCGTGCCGAACATGTCGCCCTCATATTCCGTGATATGGGAGTTTTCCAGCACGCCGAACCCGGTACGGCCTTCGTTCGACCGAAACCGGGCCCATTGCATGCTAGAGCACCGACTTGAGCAGAGTCGCCATTTCCGCCGGATTTCTCGTGACCTTGATGCCGCATTCTTCCATCACGGCCAGCTTCTCCGTTGCGGTGCCCTTTCCTCCAGAAATGATCGCGCCCGCGTGACCCATGCGTTTTCCCGGCGGCGCGGTCACCCCCGCGATGAATCCGACCACGGGCTTCTTCATGTGATGCTTGATCCAGCGCGCGCACGTCTCCTCGTCATCGCCGCCGATTTCTCCCACCATGATCACGGCATCGGTCTCGGGATCGTCATTGAACATCCGCATGACGTCGACGTGCTTCAAACCGTTGACCGGATCGCCGCCGATGCCCACGCAGGTCGACTGCCCGAGCCCCAGATCCATCAATTGACCCACCGCCTCGTAAGTGAGCGTGCCGGAGCGGGAGACCACTCCGATTCGCCCCTTCTTGTGGATGTGCCCGGGCATGATGCCGATCTTGATCTCGTCCGGCGTGATCACGCCGGGGCAGTTGGGTCCCACCAGCACGGTGGTTTTTTTGCGCATTCGATTGCGGGTAGCGATCATGTCGCGCACCGGCACTCCCTCGGTGATGCAGATGACCAAGTCGAGTTCGGCATCGACCGCCTCATCGATGGCGGCGGCGGCAAAGGGCGGCGGCACATAGATCACCGACACGGTTGCTCCGGTTTGCTCCTTGGCCTCCCGCGCGGTGGCGAAGATCGGAATGCCTTCGAAGCTCTCCCCGGCCTTGTTCGGATTGACGCCGGCGACGAAGCAATCCTTGCCGTACGCATACTCGCGGCACAGGCGGGTATGGAAGGCGCCGGTTTTGCCCGTGATGCCCTGCGTCATCACCTTGGTGTTCCTGTCGATCAGGATGCTCATATGTCTTACCTATTTCCCGGCGACCGCGGCCACGATCTTCTGTGCCGCATCCGCCATGTTGTCGGCGGAAATGATCGGCAACCCCGATTCCCGCAGTTTTTGCCTGCCCAATTCCTCGTTCGTGCCCTTCATGCGCACCACCAGAGGAACGTTGAGCTTCACTTCCTTCGCGGCCGCGATCACGCCTTCGGCGATCGTATCGCAACGCATGATCCCGCCGAAGATATTCACCAGAATCCCCTTGACCGCGGGGTTCTTCAGCATCAGTTTGAACGCTTCGGTCACCTTCTGAGCGGTGGCGCCGCCGCCG